>SXGU01106039.1_pt1 | contig 21037 bp, 15 predicted proteins | sample 3174531 | NCBI WGS metagenome assembly SXGU01 (sample SAMN11356863, study PRJNA531348) | freshwater metagenome | isolation source: freshwater sample F1-140 | place: China: Fuxian Lake, Yuxi | collected 2017-12-25 | reverse complement strand
GCCCGTTGGGTACGCAGCCTCGAGCGCTGACGCGAGCGATCAGCCGAGGCGGCGCAGCACGTTCTCGGTGATGCGCGACACCGCCGGGTCGGGCAACGCGAACACCCAGTCGGTGGACCCGATGGTGACCACTTCCCCACCGCCGGCGAACGGACGACACGTGAGCATCACCGCGTTGCCGTGCCGCACACGGTTCTTCGAGTCGTCGCTCGCGTCGCCGTAGAGGCGGGACGCCACGAAGTCGAGATCGACCTGATCGCCCGGGGTGAACGACACCGAGCCCGACGGATAGTCGTCGGCACCGAGGTTGGTGGCCGGCGCCCAGCCCACCACTTCGGTGGGCGGAGCACCCGGTGTGTTCGACACGGGGAGGCCGTACTCGTCGAGCCCCAGTCGGCAGCCGAGCGTCTCGTAGCCGACGGCGCCCTGCACCGCGCCGATCAGGTCGCCGTAGCGCAGGCCGGTGCCCTCGAACATCCAGTGGCGGTCGCGGTACACGGTGAACCCGCCGGGCGAACGCGGCGTGGACCACCCGAACCTGCTGTACAGGCCGTACGCCGAGCCGGCGCCGAGGAAACCCCACTCGGGACGACCCACCAACGGGTCGCACCACATACCGCTCATCGTGCGCTCCTGCGGTGTCCCCACGACCGGGTCGTTGCGATGTGCGGCGTACTTGTGCACGGTCATGTTGCGACGCGTGTCGTCGAAGCGCACTTGCCAGAACATCGTGTTGCCGGAGAAGCTCGCATAGTTGCCACCTCGCGCCACGCACGCCTCGAGGGCGTCGCGCTGGGCCGCCGACCAGTACTCGTCGTGACCCACGCCCAGCACGAGTCGATAGCCATCGGTGAGGTTCGGCACCGTGGACAGGTCCTCCGACACCGCATAGTCGAACTCGACGCCGAGTGCGGAGGCCCAGTCGACGAAGCGCCGCTCGTACGAGTGCCATCCCGTCGAACCGATGCTCGGCGGGTAGTCGTGCTGCGTGCGGTATGCGAGGTAGCGGAGGCCGTCGATGTCGGGCTCGTCGCCGGGCGCGCACGGCGGCGCCTTGCGATCCTCGTCGCCGGCGAGCGGCCGCACCAGCAGGCCGCGGGCGAACGGGCGGTCGAAGCTCACCTCGTGACCGCCGGTGTAGAGGCTGCGACCTCCCCACGCGTTGTACGCGTTGTAGGTGTTGGTGGCCAGCACCAGCAGCACGCTCGAGGCGGGCCGCGGCGCACGCACCACGAACATCGCATGGCCGACGGCGCGCTCGGTCACCACGCCGTGGGCGCGCAACGTCACCAGATACACACCACTCGCCCAGTCGGCACCCACCGGCACCGACAGGTCGACCGGCCAGCCACAACCGTGCGCGTCGGCGTCGTCGGGAGTGTGGTGCGCCACGCCCGGGAGGTCGTTCGCGGTCCACACCACGGTGCCACCGGCGCGGCGCACCTCGACGTCGTACCGTTCGGCGACGCACCGCACGTGCAACCCGAGCGAGTCGCCGGGCAGCACGCTGAGACGGTCGCCGTATGCCTCCACGGCGTCGTAGTGGGTGAACTCCTCGGTCACGACGAACGCACCCGGCACGCGTCGGCGTTGCGCAGCCGCGAACGGAGCGCCACCGCCATCACCACGATGGACAACGCGGCCAGCAACGGCTGGACAGGTTCGAACCACCGACGCGCACCGACAGTGCCGAGCGCGAGGATCACCAGCTTGTTGCACACCGGGCATCCGACCGCGAAGAACGAGAGCAGACCGGCGATGCCGCCCGTGCGCGCCGTGCGCTCATCGGTCTCGTCGAGCTCGTCGACCATCGCTCCGCCATCGTCACGTACGTAGGTCGCAGCCAGCAGCCCACCCAGCAGCGCGGTCACCACCAGCACCGGGTACGACCACCAGGTCACCGGGACGGGTCGACCGAAGACCGGGTTCGGGATGACGTCGGTGGGCAGCCCCACGACGAGCGCGACGAGCACGGCCGCCAGGGCGGCGACCACCCATCGACGCGGGGTCCAGGCGGCGAGCGACTGCATGGCACCGAGTGTACGACGCGCATCTGGGCGTGTTCCGTCCCGCCAAGCGGGACGGAACACGCCCAGATGGTCAGGTGGGACGAATCACACCCAGATGGTCAGCGGGCGACGACGCCCACCGGACCGAAGGTGCCACCGTGGTTCGAATCGACCAGGATGAGGCCGGGGTTGGCCACACCCGTGCGGACCCGGATGTCGAACGCCCCGAGCGTCACGGTGCCGGATCCGATGACGGCGCCGGTCGTGGCGTTGCGCACCGTGACCGTGGCGCCCTCGATGGCACCGGTACCGGTGACACGGAAGTCGTTCGCCTTCCAGCGAGCAGCGATGCCGGTGAGGCTGTCGTTGCGGGGGAAGACGGCGACGATGTCGCTGTCGGTACCGCTGGAGTTGGTGATGGTGAGCTGGAAGTACAGCGCCCCCGTCGTGCGGCCCGGCTGGTAGAAGGGCATCACGAAGTTCGGGTTCGGCGTGGTGGCCCCGAAGATCGACACGTAGTTCGGGTCGCTCGGGCCCACCAGCGGGATGGGATTCGCCAGACTCTGGACCTGCACCCACTGGTAGTTGCCGGCCGAGCCGGTGCCGGTGAGCGACACGAGCGAGCCACGGACCGCATTGAGGCGATCGGCGCCGGCGTCGGCGACGACCTCACCCTGCGGTGCGACCGGACCGAAGCGGTTCGACATCGGACCCCACGCCGAGTTGGCGTTGTTCTTCGCCTGCACCGAGAACCAGTGATCGGCGACACCCTCGAGACCGTCGACCAACAGCGTGGTCTCGGGTCCGCCGACGTTCACCTCACGGATGGGGGTGACGGCGTCGGCGGCGTCGTAGATCGACACGAGGTAGTCGACGATGGCGTACGTCGGTGCACCGGGGTCGGCAGCCGACCAGGTCAACTCGACCGATGCGAGGCCCGGGGTGCCCGAGAGCACCGTGGGTGCGCCCGGCAGCGGGTCGTTGGTGATGGCGTACGTCTCGGTGACCGGGTCGGACACGTTGTTCGACGGGTCGAAGCCGGCGAAGGTGAGTGTGCCGCTGGCGTCCACCGCGATGGGGCCGCTGTAGAGCAACGCCGCGCCGGCGAGTGTGCCGCCGGAGCCGATGGGGTCCTCGCCCGTGGTGGTGTAGTAGATCTCCACGCCCGGCTCGTCGGCCGTGAGGGTGACCAACTGGGGCACCGAGTAGCTCCCGCCGTCGGGACTGGCCGTGATGGTGGGCGGCGTGCTGTCGAAGCCCACGTCGGCCGTTGCCGGCGGGTTGGTCATGCCGGCCTCGCTGACCGAGACGACCTCGATGCGATAGGTGCGGCTGGGGTCGAGACCAGTGATGGTGGTGCCGGTGGCGGCCGCGTTGTTGATGCGGCGACCGATCTCCACCTGCTCGCCGCCGCTCACGGCCTGGTCGACTGCGGTGACGCGGTACCCGGTGATGGCCGGCGTGCCGGGCACGGCCACGGCGGGCACCCAGTCGACCCGCACCGACTCTCCGTTGGTGGCGAGCGCCGCGTGGATGTTGCTCGGCGGCACCGGACCGGTCTGGCCCGGCCCGTTCGGGCAGCCACCCATGCCGGGACCACCGGGCTCGCCGAACTCGGCGATGGTGAGGCCCTGCCGGTTGGCGTCGGGGTCGGTGAGCTCCCAGGTCATCGCGCGCTCGCCGCTGGCGGCCGCGGCGATGGCTGCGATGTCGGCCGTCTCGAACTGGTACGTGGCCGTGAAGGTGTCGCCCGAGAAGGTGACCTGCGACGTGTAGCCGGTCTCCTGCACCGGATCACCGGGCGTGGCGCGGATGTCGCGACGGCCGATGATGGTGTCCTTCAACGCCGGCTCGATGATGCGCTGTTCGAAGTTGGCACGGTCGACCGTGGGGCCGACGTGGCCGGTGACCGTCATCGTCAGGCCGTCGAGGGACAGCGAGGACCCGGTGGTGACGTAGGCGTCGCCCACCGTGGTGGCGGCCAGCACGTTGCCGCCGATCTCGATGGACACCACGTCGCCCGGCAGGATGTCGGGGGTGACCTTCAGCGAGGTGCCGTTGCCCCAGCACACGCCACCGGGGTGGTTGATCTCGAAGGCCACGTCGGTGCCCGACACCTCGGCCATGGCCGAACCGACCACGCCGTCGATGGACGGGCGATAGACCTCGACCAGCGCCATCTGCCCCGGATACCCGGAGAAGCCCTCGACGGCGATGAAGTCGCGGTCGGGGAACACCACCAGGTTGTCGGGGAACGTGGGCAGCGGCGCCACGGCCCCGGCGGTCACGCTCCACACGCCGAGTCCGGTGAGTGACACGGCCGCCACGGCCGCCACCGCACCCACCCGTGCGCGCACCGAGTGTCGGTGTGCTCGTGGCGACTGCTCCGTCGCCGTCGTGGCGCGCTCGTGGCGCGCCCTGTCCAGTTTCGCCCTCATGACATGCTCCCGTCTGATTCCCGTCAGTGTTCCCGCAGGGGCAGGCTTCCATCACTCATCGTGAGATCAATGAGGCTTCCCGCACACCCACTGTCGCCTTTTCTGAGTTTTTGGTCAATGAGTCATCGACTGTAAGCCCAGGGTCCTACGACTCATGGCACGGAGGGTGGGGTGGTCCCGGGACCGCCCACGTTCCGTGGGGAAACGGACGCGTCAGGTCGGCGTCACAGCACCACGACGACGGTGCCGACCCGCGCCCAGCGGTACACGGCCTTCGCCTTCGACGCCTCCAGGCGCGTGCAGCCGTGCGACAACGGCCAGCCGAGGTCCTCGACGCCCTGCACCAACTGCCCGCCCTCGCTGGGCAGGCTGTGCGACCCCACCGAGCTGACCGTGGTGCGCTGGTATCGCACCATGTAGTTCGCGGTCCCGCACCGGCCGGCGCAGTACCGCATGGTGGTGCTCTTCGAGTACACGCGGAACACCCCGGGTTGGTCGAAGCCCGAGGCCGTGCGCAGGCGTCGACCCGACATGAGGAACGTGTCGCTCACCCGGCCGTCGGCCTCCACCAGCCACACCTGCTGGGCGTCGGAGTGGATGACCATGCGCTTGCCGGCACCGGTGTTGCGCGGCAACGGCAGCATCGCGTTGCCGGTGGTGAGGGTGACGGTGCCGATGGTGCCGATGACCGAACCCCATCGGTTCAGCGCCTCGACGCGAATGGTGATCGACGACCCCGGGGCGCCCGGCGCCCGGAACCACAGCGACAACGGCCCGGCCGGGTGATAGGTGGTGCCGGTCTGGATGAGCCGGTGCACATTGCGATAGCGCAACATGGCCGTGCCCGCGGGCACGGGCTTGCCGGTCACGTGGAACCAGCCCGCCGACGGCACCGAGTCGCGGGCCACCACCATGGCGGCCGGCGGCGCGGGCGGGCGCGGCACCGTGGTGGTGGGTGCCGTCGTGGTGGTGGTGACGGCGGTGGTGGTGGACGCCTCGGTCGTGGTGGGATCGACCGTCGAGGTGACGTCGGCCGTGGTGGTGGAGTCACCCGCGGCCGACTCTGCCGTCGTGGCGCGGGTGACCATGGTCGCGGCCGCGACGGCGAGGACTGCGGTGAGCACCGCGATGGTGGTGCGACGGAACGACACGCGAATCAGTCGTTGTCGAGCTTGTCGACGACCTTGTGGGCGACCTCGGCGATCTTGCCGACGATGCCACCCTCGTGGGCGACCTCCTCGAGCCGGGCATCCACCACACCGAGGCGGGCTCGCTCGGCGTCGAGTACGCCGATGTGACCATCGTGATCGATGTCGAACGCCTCGAGTTCAGCCTCGTCGGGGATGTGGGGCTCGTTCGAGCCGGGCTCGTGTGCGGTCGGCATGACGCCAGTATGCATCGGCCGGTGGACGCGAATCGGGGACCGTCAGCCAGCGTCGACCGTCACGACCGGCGCCGACGGCAGTGCGCCACACCGGCGCATCTGCAGCAGGAAGTCGTCACGGGAGAACGGCTTCGCGAGCGTCACGGCCCCCGTGGCCTCGAGTTCGCGCACGCGCTCCGCGAAACCGGTCATGAACACCACCACGGTGTCGGGATGCTGCGCCAACACCCGACGCGCCACCTCGAGCCCGTCGATGCTGCTCTCGAGATGCGCATCGCACACCAACAACTGCGGCGCGAACGACCCGGCCAGATCGAGCGCCGCCATCGGCGACTGCGCCACCCTGACCTCGGCGACGAACGGCTCGAGCCACGATGCGACCAGATCTGCGATGTCCTTCTCGTCATCGACGACGAGGACGCGTTCGATCGGACCCTGCGACGGCGCATCGGCCTCGAAGCGACCGGGCTGCGACGCCGCCGGGAACACCAGCGACACCGTCGTACCCACCCCCTCGGTGGAGTGAATGGTCGCGGTGCCACCGCTCTGCTGTGCGAACGAGAACACCGAGGCGAGCCCGAGCCCCGTGCCCTTCCCGCGCCCCTTGGTGGTGAAGAACGGCTCGAAGGCGCGTGCAGCGACATCGGCCGACATGCCGACACCGTTGTCGGCGACCTCGATCACGACCACCTCAGCCGCGTCACCCGACTGTCGGCGCACCGCGATGTCGACCACCGGGTCGGGGCGACCCTCCAACGCGTGCCGCGCGTTCGTGCACAGGTTCAGCAAGCAGCCCGAGAGTCGACCGGTGTCGATGCGTGCCGTCACGTCGTCGCCGACGTGGTAGCGCACCGTGACGCGCTTGCCGACGGCCTGTTCCACGAGCGGCGCCAGTTCCGAGACGAATGTCCCGACGTCGATGCCACGCTCGTTCAAGGGGTGCTGGCCCGACACGGTGAGCAACGCCTTGGTGACCTCTGCACCACGCCGCACGGCATCGATGGCCGGCGCGACGTACGACGCGAGCTTCGGATCGTTCACCCGGTCGGCGTGCTGCTCCATCAACTGCAGATACCCGAGCGTGATGAACAGCAGGTTGTTGAAGTCGTGTGCCACGCCGCCGGCGAGCGCGCCGATGGCCTCCATGCGATCGGCCTGCGCCGCACGCATCAACCGCTCGCGGTCGTCGGTGACGTCGACGAACTGCACGAAGCAGAGTTGCTCCTCGCCCGTCGCGGGTAGCACGTTCGCGGACATCTCCACGATGCGCGTCCGGCCGTCCTGGTCGGCGCCCACGTGGGTGACCGATGCGGCGCCCTCTGCGCGTGCCTGGTCGAGCAGTGCCTGCACCCGTTGCACCGCAACGTCGTCCCCGACGACCACGGTCGCGTCGGCCACATGCTGTCCTTCGTGCGTACCCAGCGGATGGTCGTTGGCGATGCGCACCTGGTGATCGATGTCGACCACCGCCGACCAGCCACGCGACCCGGCGAGCGCAGCGTCGAGCAGCGCCTGCCGGCGGCGGCGCACCTCGTCGACCGCTGCGACGTTGATGCGGCGTTGCGCCAGCGTGAGGTAGCCCACCAACCCGAGGAACGCCAACGACAACAGCACCAGTCGCAGTGATGTGTGGGCGAGTCCGTAGCCGACGCTCGGACGCACCACCACCTCGAACGACGAGGAGTGCATCCGGAACGCGGACGAGCCGACGAGTTCGGGGTCGTCGGTGGGTACCTCGACGAGCACCCCGTCGTCGTTCACGGCGTTCACGAACGCGAGACGCTGGGACGGTTCGTCACCGGTCGACCAGAGGGACACGGCGGCCCCTCCCGATCCCGACAACGTCGGTGCCGCCGCGGCGCGCAGGAACTCGGGCACCGACATCGAGACGTACAGCACACGATCGCCGACCGCAGGGCTCGATGGACGGATGGTGGAAGCGTGCACGAAGTGGGTGGCCGCGCCGCCCTCCTCGCCGGGGAGCTCGACGAGGTCGATGTAGTCGGCCACCCCTGGCTCGGAGTGGTGCGCTCCCGAGTTGTCGTGCTCGGTCACCAACCACGCGGCGAACGACGCCGCCGGATCGCCGCCGACGTCGTCGAAGGACGCGAGCACCGCGGTGGATCCGTCCGAACCGATCTCCACGAGTGCGACGGCGCTGATGGCCTCGTGACCGGCCAGTACCGGCCGCATGCGGTCGGCGAGATTGGTCTCGTCGAGCGGGTCGTTCTCGGCAGCCTCGGCCTCTGCCGCGACCACCCGCATGTCCTCGCTGTGTTCCGACACGAAGGCGGCGCCGATGCGGGCTGCATCGGAGGTGAGCGCATCGACGTCGCGATAGCGCAGCACTTCCGCCGTCCCGAGCATGACGAACGCCGTGAGGGAGGCCACCGCCAACGGCGCGCAGAGTGCCGGCCGGGGGCGACCGCCTTCGTGCCACCAGGAGACGGCGGCACCCAGGGACAACATCGCGAACACACCGACGATCGACCGCGGCACCTCACCCGAGTGCTCGGGTGCGCCGAACAACCACACGAGCACCAGGGTTCGAGCCACGGACAGCGCGAGCAGGCCGGCGAGCACCGCCCACGCCTGGCGCAACCGGGTCATCGGTCGCGGTGTCACCACCACGAGGGCACACACCGCGTACGAGACCACCGCGACGAGCACGGTCTCCACCAGCACATCGCCGGTGAATCCGCCGTGCAACAACGCCGTCACCGCCCATGCGGCCCACACGAACATCGCAGCGCGACGACCCACCGACCACGCAGCGAGGACGAGCGCGAACTCCCAGCACAGCGCCGGCTCGACGATCGCGACGAGCACACCGAGCGCGGCCAGGACGACGGCAACGAACAGTTCCCGTCCGGCCCGTGACGAGGCAGGCCGCAGCACGACCGACATCCCCATGATGGTAGGAGGGCGTCGCCACCCCCACCATCAGCCCCAGGTCAAGAGTTGCTGCGGCAGCGCTCACGCAGTGCGGCGCCGGGGATGCGCCCGGCAGCGCCGCACCGCACGCGGGTCACTTGGTGGTGAACGACCACCAGGTGCCGGCGTTCGCCAGGGTGGTACCACCCGTGTTCACGGCTCGCACCTGCCAGTAGTAGGTGGCGGAGCGAGCGAGGCCCGACACGGCGAGCGTGCGAGCGGTGCCCGTGCTCACCCAGCTGCCCGAGCAGGCGTTGTCGTTGGTGCGGTCGTAGCAGACCTCGTAGAGGGTGGCGCCGGCCGACACGTTCCACGACAGCGTCAGCGACGTCGACCGGTCCTTCACCCCGTTCGACGGGCTCGACTTGGCGTACGCACCGGGGAGCGACGTTGCCGCGGCCACGACGGTGATCGAACGGGCCGACGTGGCGGTGGCCGCCTTCGAGTCGGTGACCCGCACCGTGAACGACGACTGGGCCGCCACGGTGGGCGTGCCGGCGATGACACCGGTGGTCGGGTTCAGCGCAAGGCCGGCAGGCAGCATGCCGCTGGCGACCGACCACGTGTACGGCGCCGTGCCGCCGGTGGCGGCGAGGGTCTGCGAGTACGCCGAGCCGACGGTGCCGGCAGCGAGCGCGGTGCCAGCGACGGCCAGCGGCGTCACCGTGGTGCCACCACCAGTGGAACCGCCGCCCGTGCCGGTGCCACCGGTGAAGAGGAGGCGGTTCGGCGAGTCGAGCTGCGCATCGGTGACCACGCCGGGCGTGGCGTTGGCGATGAGCGCGCTGGCCACACCGGCCGGCGTGAGCGAGGGCGTGGCACCCTTCAGCAGCGCGGCGGCGCCGGCGACGTGCGGGGTGGCCATCGAGGTACCCGACTTCACCGCCGTGGCGGTGTCGGACGCGATGCCGGCCGACGTGATGTCGGTGCCCGGCGCCCAGATGTCGAGGCACGGGCCGAAGTTCGAGTACTGCGCACGGGCGTCGTCGGACTGCGTGGCGCCGACCGTGATGGCGGTCGGCACGCGGGCCGGAGAGGCGAGGCACGCGCTGTACGCCGAGTTGCCGGCGGCCACCACGACGGTGATGCCGTTGTCGATGAGCCGCTGCACGGCGCTGTCGACGATGACCGAGGGCGAGCCGCCGAGGCTCATGTTCACCACGGCCGGCGCACCAGCGTTGAACGTGAGGATCCAGTCGAGGCCGGCCACGACGGCCGAACTCGAACCCGCACCGAGGCAGTCGAGCACGCGGATCGGCACGATGGTGGCGCCCTTCGCCACGCCGTAGGTGCTGCCGGCGATGGTGCCGGCCACGTGGGTGCCGTGACCCTGGCAGTCCTCCGTGCCCATGCCGTCCTCGATGAGGGTGTAGCCGGGGGCGACACGGCCGCGCAGCTCGGCATGCGTGGACCGCACGCCGGTGTCGACCACGTACACCTTCACGCCGGCGCCGTTGCCGGCGTACGAGTAGGCGCCGCTCAGGGGCAGACCGCGCTGATCGATGCGGTCGAGCCCCCAGGGGGCACCCGTCTGGTCGACCGAGGCACGCAGCACCCGGTCGGGTTCGATGGACGCCACCTGGGGGTCGGCGGCCAGCGCGGCGGCCTCCGCAGGAGTGAGGTCGACGGCCATACCACGAACGGCCTTGCGGAACACCTTGCGCACCTCGAGGCCCTTCGACCCCGCCTCACGGGCTTCGGTGTCGGGGAGGGCACCGGGCTCGAAGGTGACGAGGTAGCGGGCTGTGGCGGCGGGAGCAGCGGAGGCGATCGACGCGGGAACGACGAAGGCAACGGTGAGCGCAGCACACAGAATCGGGAGCATTCTGCGGAGCATGACGAGGACTGTCACACGAGCCATACGTCACGTCCACCCAAGAGATGTCCAACAAATAGTCACCGTCTCACCACGTTGTGTGGTGGAATTCGGTCCAGTGTCACGGGCTGCGCCGTGGTCGTAGGACGTCAGTACGAGGGGGCGCGACCACCACTGCCCGAACGGGCAGTTTCCGCGTACCGATTTCCAAGATTCGTCACAGAACGTGCCCGTGACCTGCCATCGCCGTGCAGTGACATTCGGCCCTGCAGCGGGCCGACCATCCGTCATAGCGTCGCCGCATGGCCATGAACTGCAAGCCCGTCCCCACCCTCGACGAGCGCATCAACGACATCCGCATGCGCACGGCCGAGATCGTCAACGAGCACATCCTGCCGAACGAGCACCGGTTGTGGGCCGAGCGACGCGAGGGCGAGTCGTTCCACGAACGCACCGAGATCCTCGAGCTGCGCGCCGACATCAAGGAGAAGGTGAAGCAGGCCGGGTTGTGGGCACCGCACCTGCCGAAGGAGTACGGCGGCATGGGCCTCGACTTCCTCGCCCACGCCTACATGAACGAGGTGCTCGCCTACGCCATCGGCGCCGCGTCGCTGTTCGGTGTGGTGGCGCCGAACTCGGGCAACCAGAGCATCCTGGTGAAGTACGGCACCGAGGAGCAGAAGGAGAAGTGGCTGCTGCCGCTCATCGACGGTGAGATCGAGAGCGGGTTCTCGATGACCGAGCCGGCGAACCCCGGCAGCGACCCGCGCTCGCTCACCACGTCGGCGGTCATCGACGGCGACGAGTTCGTGATCAACGGCCACAAGTGGTTCACGTCGAACGGCATCGACGCCGACTTCTTCATCGTGATGTGCCGCGTGCAGGACCAGCACAGCACCGACCCACGCAGCGGTCCGATGGTGCAGATCATCGTCCCCACCGCCACCAAGGGCGTCGACATCGTGCGCGGCATCGGCGTGTGGGGCCGCAAGGAGAGCGACCACTGCGAGGTGAAGTACGACAACGTGCGCGTACCGGTGAGCAACGCGCTCGGCCGCGTGGGCGAAGGCCATCAGGCCGCACAGGACCGCCTGGGCGCTGGCCGCATCTTCCACTGCATGAACAGCATCGGCCAGATGTGGCGGGCGTTCGACATGATGGTGCACCGCTCGATGACCCGCGAGGTGCACGGCGGTCTGCTGGCCGACAAGCAGTTCACGCAGGGCGCCATCGCCGACAGCTACATCGACATCCAGACCGCGCGGCTGTTCACCATCCACGCCGCCGAGACGATCGATCAGGGTCTGCAGGCGGCGCGCACCGACATCTCGGCCATCAAGGTGTACGTGCCGGCCGCCTACACCCGCGTGGTCGACCGGGCCATCCAGGTGTGGGGCGCGGCCGGTGTGAGCAACGACCTGCCGCTGTGGGGCATGTACCAGGGCGCACGCACGCTGCGCATTGCGGACGGCCCCGACGAGGTGCACAAGATCCTCATCGCCAAGAACGTGCTCGGCCAGTACGCCCAGGGCGAGGGCTGGGACTTCGGCAACTGACGCCGACGATCAGCCGTGGGCGCTGAGGGCGGCCTTCACCTTGTTCGCGATGGCAGCGCCATCGGCAGTGGGGCCGGCCTTGGCGCGCACGGCGGCCACCACCTTGCCCATCGCCTTCATGCCCGCGGCGCCATCGGCCTCGGCAGCCGCGATCTCGGCGGCGATGATGCCGTCGAGCTCCTCCTCGCTGAGCGTCGCCGGCAGGTAGGCCTCCAGCACCGCGGCCTCGGCACGTTCGCGCTCCACCTTCTCGGGGCGACCTGCCGTGACGAACGCATCGGCCGTCTCGTGGTGCTTGCGCACCTCCACGGCCACGACGGCCAGCACCTGTGCGTCGTCGAGCACCACCTGCTCGCTGCCCGCGGTCTCGGCCACCGAGATGGCCGCCAATGCCTGACGCAGCGACGACAGTGCCACTTCGTCGCGCGCCTTCATCGCGGCGGTCAACGCGGTCTGCATGCGGGTCTTCACGGAGTCGCTCATGGTGTCAGGGTAGGCCGTGGGGCAGGATGGGCGGGCATGAAATGGAGCGACGCGTGAACACCCTCCTCGGCGCAGTCGGCGATCTCGTGGAAGACGTCGTCGTGCAACTGCTCGAAGCCGTGAACGTGGCGAGCGACACCCGGTCGGTGGTCACTCGCCGCCGTGGCGGCAGCGCCGCGAACATGGTGGAGGCTGCGTGCCGCGCCGGTGGCCGCGCCCGCTTCATCGGTCAGGTGGGCGACGACGCGGCGGGCCGGTGGTTGACCGAGCAACTCGAGTCGGTGGGCGCCGACGTGATGGTGCGCTGGCGCGGACGCACCGGCACCATCGTGGTGCTGGTCGACCCGAGCGGCGAACGAACGATGCTGGCCGACCGAGCGGCCTGTGTGGAGCTGAGCGATCCCGACCGAGCGTGGCTCGACGGTCTGCACACCCTGCACGTGCCCTACTACTCACTGGTGGGGGAACCGCTCACCAGCACCACCGTCACGTTGGCCGAGTGGGCCAACGAGGCAGGCATCCGCGTCTCGGTCGACGCCTCGTCGGCCGCGCTGCTCGAGCACGACGGCGCCGACGCGGCGCTGACCCGAATGGCGGCGCTGCACCCTCAGGTGGTGTTCGCCAACGAGCTCGAGGCGGCGGTGCTCGGCGATGGTCTTCGTCCCGACATGCTGGGCGGTGCGACGGTGATCGTGAAACGCGGGCCGAGGCCTGCCACGGTGTGGAGGTCGGGCCACGATCCGGTCGACGTCGCGGCGCGCGAACTGACCGAGGTGAAGGACACCACCGGCGCGGGCGATGCGTTCGCTGCGGGTGTGCTGCTCGCGTTGGCCGACGGCGCCGACGCCGTGACGGCCGTCGGCCATGGTCACGACGTGGCGGCTGCTGCCCTGCGCGACAGGTAGCTGGTGCCCGCGCCGACAGCGAGGGCGATGACCACCATCGCGATGCCGACCGTGGTGACGATGTGCGGCGTGAACCCCTCGTCGCCGGGGTTGCCACCGGCGATGCCGAAGGGACGATCACCGGCACCGGCAAGGGCGCTCACCCATTGCCACGCGGCGATCGACATCGAGCCGACCACGAGCGCCTGACCCCACCGCGAACCGGCGATGAAGCCGAGGAACCCACCCACCAGCAAGAGCAGCAACGCGAGGATGCGCATCCACGTGGTGAGCGGCGGCACCGGCCCGTGCTCGGTGCCCAGCGTGAGCGTGAGGAAGCCCTTCCACCAACGCGCCGGACCGACCGACGTGTCGGTGGAGAAGTTGTCGGCGAAGGTCGCCCCGTTACCGGGCAGCAACGGCCCGATCACCACGGCCAACGTGCCCAGCATGCCCAGTGCACCCGCCGCGGGATGCACGGCCGGCGAACCGTCGGGCCCCGAGCCGAACAGGCCGAGCACGAACACGATGCCGCCCATGCCGGCCGCGGCGACCAGCAACCACAACCCGACGTCCATCGTCGTGGAGAGCCGGAACGCCATGCCCGATTCGACGAGACCTTGGCGCACGCTGTCGAGCACCGACACGGCGTCGCCCGCGAGCCACGCGAGGAACCCGGCCAGGCCGAGACCGGCCCCGCCCGCCAGACCGTGACCGACGCGGCGGCCACTCATGGCCAGGGCGCCGCCGATCACCAGCACCACGGACGCCACCACTGCGCCGACGAGCGCGTTGGTGGAGAGATCGTTGGCCTTCACCGACACGTCGGCAGTGACGTCGCCGGCGACCCGGTAGCGCACCATCGTGAGCAGCGCCCCGGTGACGGCGACCGCACTGGTGGCGATGGCCATCATCAACACCAGGGCCCGCAGCGGTGCTGGCCGCACGGCCGCGACGGCGGGTGCTTCGGCGGTGTCGCCACCGGTGATGCGCGGCACGGGGTCGGTGGCGTCGGCCCAGTGGACCGCGGTGTCGGCCGCGCCCGCCTCCCAGGCAGTGCCGATCTGCTCGGCGGTGTCGGTGGTCTGGGGCACGACCCGGAACCTGGCCGTGTCGAACAGCGCGTCGAACTCGGGGCTGTCGACGGGCGGGATCTCGCCGGCGGGAATCGCGATCGGCGCCGTCACCGGCGCGGCCGCCACTGCCGTGGTGGCGGGCTGGGCGATGGTGGGCGGTGGCAGATCGGGCGCTGCAGCGGTGGGCTCGAGCGTCAGCGCGGCACCGCACGTGTTGCAGAAACGCTGGCCGGACTGCGTCGCGACACCGCACGACGGACAGAACATCTCCAACCCCCTGATCGAATCGAGGGCTTCACTCTGCCAGATCGTCGGTGCGCCACGTCGGCAGGCCGGCGGTCTGCAGGTACCGCTCCGCCATTCGGGCGAGCAGGAAGTCCTCGAACTCCCCAGCCGGCAGTGCCGGCGCATAGAGGTGACCCTGCTGGCGCACACAGCCGAGCGCGATGAGCGCGTCGGCCTGCGCGCCGGTCTCCACGCCGTCGGCGGTGACTGCGAGGCCGATCTCGCGCACGAGCGCGATGATCGATCGCACGATCGCCCGGTCGTGCGGGTGGGCACCGATGGTGTCGATCGACAGCCGGTCGATGCGCACCTCGTCGAGCGGCAGGCGACGCAGGAGACTCAGCGACGACACGCCACGGGCGAAGTCGTCGAGGCACACCCGACCCCCGCGGGCGCGGAACGCGGCGAGGTTCGCCGCCGCGCTGGAGAGGTCACCCGTCACGGCGCGTTCGTGGATGTCGACCGTGAGGACTGCAGGGTCGAGGCCCTGCAGCATGGTGGCCACGCTGTCGTTGCTCCACCGCTGTTCGGTGCGCGCCGAGGCGAGGTTGATGCGGAAGCGGAAGTCGTCGGGCAGCCCCAGCATGGCCAGTCGCCGCAGGTGCGGCCGGGCACTGGTGATGACGCGTTCGGTGATGCGGTCGACCAGGGCGGCCGACAGGTCGTCGTGCAGGAACTCCTGCGCCGGCACCACGACGCCGTTCTTCTTCACCCAGCGGGCCAGCAGTTCGGCGCCGACGACGTGACCGGTCATCGCGTCGATCTCCGGCTGGAAGAACGCGATGATCTCACCGTCGTCGATGGCACGGCGCAACGCCTGATCGCTCTCGAGACGCTGCAACAGCTCGTCCTGCATGGAGCCGTCGAACAGCTCCACGCGGTTCCGACCACCCGACTTGGCGCGGTAGAGCGCTGCGTTCGCGTGGCGGAGCAGTTCGCTGGCGGTGTCACCGTGCGGCGGGCCGGCGGCCACGCCGATGCTCACCGACGACGGCATCTCACGGCCCTCCGCGTACACGGGCTGGGCGAGCACACCGACCAGACGGTTGGCCACTGCCGAAGCGGCGGCGACGTCGAGGCCGGGCATCACCACCACGAACTCGTCACCGCCCATGCGGCCGGCGATGGAGCCGGGCTCGAGGCTGCGCTGCAGGCGGTCGGCGATGATGCTGATGAACCGGTCACCACCGCGGTGGCCGAGCGCGTCGTTCACGGCCTTGAACCGGTCGAGGTCGCAGAACAGCAGCCCCACCGGGTTCGCGAGGGTGGCCTCGGCCATCACCTGTTCGAGGAGCTCCAACGTGCCGCGCCGGTTGTACAGCCCGGTGAGCGGATCGTGCGTGGCCTGATGTGCGAGGCGGGCGTTGGTGGCAGCGAGCTGTGCGTTGAGACCGGTGAGTTCGCCACGCTCGTGGGCGAGGTCGCGCACGAGGCTCTCGCTGCGCCACTGCAACTTGATGGCCTCCACCGTGTTGCGGCTGACCACGTGGTGCAGCACCAGCAGGCCGGCGGCGAAGAACAGCGCCAGCGCGCCGAGGCCACGCAGGTCGGGGTCGGACGAGACGAGCAGCGCGACCGAGCAGGCGCCCATCAGCGGGACGACGAATGCGAGGTACATGTCGCGGCGTCCAGCCGTGACGATGCAGCCGACAGCACTGGCCACGGCGGGGAACAACGTGAAGATGAGCGTCATCTGCTCGTCGCCGCCGGCCACCCACGGGCAGAGGCCGAACACGAGCCCGATGGACGCGAACGACACACCGATGAGCACGGTCACCGATCGGGGCGTCGAGCGGGAATCGGTGCGGAGGTAGTACCGGTACAACGCGAAGAGGGTGATCGCCGTGCTGACCACGGCCGCGATGGCCCACCAGCCGACACGCTCGGACGGCAACTCGCTGCGCAGCAGACCACTCACCAACAGCACGAAGGGCAACAGCAGGAACGGCGCCGGCGCGAGGTTGTTGGTCACCAGGACGAGCGCGCGTTCGCGCAGGTACGTCCGAGGTGCCTCCTCTCCGCCGATGAGTGCCGGGTCCGGCATGTGCTGCTGCTCCATTCGTGGGGTCGCGTCGCAGGCGTGCGACGTCCGCCCCTCTTCTTCGGCACGTCATGCCGAACACTTGACGTGCTCGTGAGGGTCCGCACGGGGATACTGGGCGCCGTGCGCGGCCGTTTCGCCCCTTCTCCCACGGGTGCACTGCACCTCGGCAATCTGCGTACGGCGTTGCTCTCGTGGCTGCAGGTGCGCGCGGAGGGTGGTGAATGGTGGGTGCGGATGGAGGACCTCGACCGTGTCACCGCCGCCGAGCACCACGAGCGCGACCAGCTCGCCGCACTCGCAGCACTGGGCTTGCGGCCCGATGGGCCCGTCGTACGGCAATCCGAGCGGTTCGAACGGTACGAGGCCGCGATCTCCACCCTGCGTGAGCAGGGGCGCGTCTACGAGTGCTTCTGCACCCGCCGCGAGATCCGCGAGGCCGCCCAGGCCCCGCACGGCGACCTCCCCGACGGCGCGTACCCGGGCATCTGTCGCGATCTGTCGACCGCACGTCGAACCGCGCTGCTCGACGAAGGACGGCGGCCTGCGCTGCGGCTGCGCACCGACGGCGAGCGGTTCGTGATCGACGACCTGGTGGCGGGCCGGTTCGAAGGTGGGGTCGACGACGTGGTGCTGCGCCGCAACGATCGTGTGCCGGCGTACAACCTGGCCGTCGTGGTGGACGACGCCGCGCAGGCCATCACGCACGTGCTGCGCGGCGACGACCTGCTGTCGAGCACACCGCGTCAGCGACTGCTGCAGCAGCTGCTGGGGTTGCCCGCACCGGTGTACGCGCACGTACCCCTGGTGCTGGCGCCCGACGGCACCCGGCTCGCGAAGCGGCACGGGGCGGTCACGTTGGCCGACCTCGCCGCCCGTGGGGTGACCGCCCCGATGGTGCTGGCCCGATTGGGCGCCAGCCTCGGACTGTGCGCGCCCGACGCCCCTGTCACGGCCGACGAGTTGGCCGACGGCTTCGACCTCGACGCCGTGCCCCGCACACCGTGGTCGTTGCCGGCCGAGCAACTCTGACACGATCGTGGCCGTGGCACACGAGTACGACGACCTGCAACAGATCCTCGGCTACCAGGGGGCGATCGACGAGCGCGAGGGGCTCACCGAACTGGGCAACGAGATCTACACGGTGCCCTTCTGGACCCCCCGGTTCTGCGACACGGTCATCCGGGCGGCGGAGGCCGTGGGCGCCTTCGAACTGCAGCCCGACGACCCGGTGCCCGGCCACGAGGTGTCGCTGGCGGTCATCAGCCCGCGTCTGTTCGAGCAGGTGGAGATCGATCTCGGTCGCCGCATCTGGCCGCAACTGCAGGAAGCGTGGCCGTTCATCGACTACCACGGCCTGCGCGACGTGTTCGTCATCAAGTACGAACTGGGACAGCAGGAGCACCTGCGCATGCACCACGACGTGGCCCAGGTGTCGGCGTCGGTGAAGCTGAACGAGGGCTATGAGGGCGCGGTGCTCGACTTCCCTCGGCAGGGGGTCGACAACCTCGCCGTGCCGGTGGGTGAGCTGGTGGTGTGGCCGTCGCTCGTCACCCATCCGCACCAGGCCACACAGCTCCTGAGCGGCGTGAAGTACGGGCTCACGGTGTGGTTCGAGCTGCCGACCTTTTGAGGTCGAGTTGACGTAACCTTGGTGTGAATACCGCCGATCGCAGGGGAACCCTCCACCCATGATCACTCGCCGCACCCGACTCACGCTGTTGAGCCTGCCGCTCGCGCTGGCGAGCCTCGCGTCCGCGTGCTCGTCCACGTCGAACGCCGACTCGGCGCCCACTGCCGCGGTCACCGAGGCACCCACCACCACGACGGCCCCCGCCACCACGGCCGCGCCCACCTCCACCGAGGCACCCACCACCACGGCCGCGCCCACCACCACCGTGGCGCCCATCCCCACCATTCCGTCGAACGTCGAGACGGTCGGGGCGTACGCCGGCGAGATCAAGGCGGTCGGCGGCAACAGCGGGCCCGACACCCAGGTCATCCAGATGCGGCTCACGCAGCTCGGGTTCTGGACCGGCGGCGCCGACGGCCAGTACGGCTTCGCCACCACCCAGGCCGTGATGGCGTTCCAGAAGTACCTCGGCTTCGAGGCCACCGGCAAGGTCGACGCCAACACCGCGGCCTGGCTGCAGGCGATGCCCGAACGGGCTCGCGGTGCCTCGAACAGCGGCACGCTCGTCGAGGTCGACAAGACCCGCCAGCTGCTGTTCATCGTGCAGAACGGCAAGACGGTCTGGACCTTCAACACGTCCACCGGCAGCGGCATCCCCTACGAGGCCGTCAACAAGAAGGACCCCACCAAGGTGGAGAAGGGTGACGCGATCACCCCGAACGGCCTGTGGGCCACCAACCGCGAACGCCCCGACGGCTGGTGGGAGGGCGACCTCGGCCAGATCTACCGCCCGAAGTACTTCAAGGGTGGCGTGGCCATCCACGGCATGACCAGCGTGCCGAACTATCCGGCGTCCCACGGCTGCGTGCGCCTCAGCACCGCTGCGATGGACTTCCTGTGGGACTCCAACCTGGTGCCGCTCGGCACGCCCGTCTGGGTCCACGGCGGCTGACGTGCTGCCGCATCTGGGCGCGCTGCGCCCGTGGACCGACCCGGCCATCACCAGCATCGGGCGGTTGCCGATGCACGTCCCCCTGCCGCTGGGTGCCGACGCACGCAAGAGCCTGAACGGGCACTGGCAGTTCCGGCTGTACCCGTCGCCCGATGCCGTGCCGGCGGCGGCGGTCACCGGGCCCACGCCGGCGAAGGGTCGCACCGTCGCCGTGCCGGGCAACTGGACCCTGCAGGACACGGGCGATCTGCCGCACTACACCAACGTGCAGATGCCGTTCCCGGGCCCGCCGCCGCGGCTGCCCGAGCACAACCCCACCGGCGTGTACCGCCGCACGTTCACCACCGGCCGCGGATGGAAGCGCCACCGCGTGGTGCTGCACGTCGGCGGCGCCGAGAGCGTGCACGCGGTGTACCTGAACGGCACGTTCATCGGCTACGGCACCGACAGCCGGCTGCCCAGCGAGTACGACATCACCGACGCCGTCGTGTCGGGCGAGAACCACCTTGCGATCGTGGTGTTGCGCTTCAGCGCGCAGAGCTACGTCGAAGACCAGGACCAGTGGTGGATGGCCGGTCTGCATCGGGACGTGTGGATCGAGGCCCGTACCCCGGTGTGCATCGCCGACGTCGTGTGCGACGCCCAGTTGCACGTGGCCGAGGGCGGCGGCACCCTGCGCGTGCGCGCCTCGGCCGACTTCCACGGCGAACCCACGCGCGGCTTCCACACCAGGGTCACGCTCACCGGCCCGAACGGCAAGCGCGTCGGTCGCCCATCGGTACAGCCGGTGCCGCACGCCGAGGCCATCCCCTACGTGTTCACCGGGTTCACCAGCGAGCACTCGTTCGCGGTGCCGAAGGTGTCGCCCTGGTCGGCCGAGTCACCTGCCCGCTACCGGGTCGATGTCGAACTGCTGTCACCTGCCGGTGTGGTGGTCGAGGCCACGCACCAGATGGTCGGCTTCCGCCACGTCGAGGTGCGCGACCGCCAGCTGCTGGTGAACGGACAGCCGGTGTGGATCTTCGGCGTCAATCGCCACGACCACCACCCCGAGCGCGGCAAGGCGGTCACCGAGGCCGACATGCGCGCCGACCTGCTCACGATGCGCCGGCACAACATCACGGCCGTGCGCACGTCGCACTATCCCAACGACTCGCGCTTCTACGACCTGTGCGACGAGCTGGGCATGTACCTCATCGACGAGGCCAACATCGAGAGCCACGCGTACAACACCTCACTGTGCGACGACCCGCGCTGGCGCAGCACGTGGCTCGAGCGCGGTGCGCGCATGGTGCTCCCGATCGAACGCGTGCGGCGTCCAGTGCAGCCGTTCGTGGCAGGCGACGCAGCCGCCTTCGGCGAAGGTGCCGGTGCGGAACTGGCCTTCGTGCGGATCGCCGTGGCAGGCGTGGCAGTCGTCGCGGCCGCGGCCCGGATGGCGCTGCGTCCACGGCGTGTTCGGCGCATGGCACATCGCGCACGCCTGCTGGTCGTGCGGCGCCGCCAGCGGGAAGCCACCGTGCTGGTGCTGGGCCGGCGTCACCGT
>SXGU01049751.1_pt1 | contig 21041 bp, 21 predicted proteins | sample 3174531 | NCBI WGS metagenome assembly SXGU01 (sample SAMN11356863, study PRJNA531348) | freshwater metagenome | isolation source: freshwater sample F1-140 | place: China: Fuxian Lake, Yuxi | collected 2017-12-25 | reverse complement strand
GCGGGCTGGTGTAGGTCTCGGAGGCGATCAGTTCCAGGTGGTCCTGCTGGCGCCGCGCCTCGGCGGCGATGGCGGCGCCGAGCTCCGGATCGAAGGCTTCAAGGGAAGACATGGCACTCATGGTGGACCTGTGAAATGAACGGAGCGGCGGCATGGCGCGAACCCCGGATTGTGGAGATGCAGTCGTGATCGGGTGTACGCCGAGCGACATATCTGAAAGTCTTGGCGACACAAGTGAAACCCGGCGCGTTAACATCGCGAACCGTCCAACCAACGCCCCTCCATGAACCCCGGCAGTCCCGCCCTGCAATCCCCAAGCGCGCCCCGCAAGGCACTGGCTCCCCAGCGCTACGGTTTCCTGCTGTTGCCCAACTTTTCGCTGATCGCGCTGGGCTCGGCGGTGGATCCGCTTCGGCTGGCCAATGCCGTCCTCAAGTTCAAGGCCTACGAGTTCCAGACCGTCGGTTTGTCGTTCGATCCGGTAGTGTCCAGCGACGGCATCCGCTTGCTGCCCGACGTGGCGATGGGCGCTGCGGGGCCGTATGACGCGGTGTTCGTGGTCGGGCCCAATCCGATTCCGCGGCGCGGCCTGAGCGATGTCACCAGCTGGCTCAAGCGATTGGCCGCGAAGGGCGTGGCGCTGGGCGGCATCGACACCGGCAGCTACTTTCTGGCCATGGCGGGCCTGCTCAACGGCTACCGCTGCACCATCCACTGGGAAGACCGCGAGGTGTTGCTGGAGCAGTTTCCAAAAATGGGCGTGTCCAACCACCTGATCGAAATCGATCGCGACCGCTACACCTGCAGCGGCGGCGTGAGCCCGCTGGACATGATGACGATCCTGCTCAGCCGGCCGCCAGGCAATCGCCAGCTGGCCGAGGAGGTGGCCGATCTTCTGGTCGCGCAGCGCCGCAGCCCGGACGACAGCCAGCACATCCCGCTGAAAACCAGACTCGCGCGCATCCACCCCAAGGTGGTGGAGGCGATTGAACTCATGCAATGCAATATGGAAGAGCCACTCACGCCGGACGAAATTTCGCGCTGCGTGGGTTTGTCCCAGCGCCAGATGGAGCGGCTGTTCGCCCGCCAGCTGGCAGTTTCGCCGCAAAGAAAGTACCTTCAGATCCGGTTGCAGGCGGCACGCACCGTCCTGCTGCGCACCAACCGGTCCTTGCGCGACGTCGCGCTGGCGCACGGCTTCGTCGCGATGAGCCATTTCGTCGCCAGCTATCGGCAGGCATTCGGCCTGCCGCCCATGAAGGAACGTAGCGCCCGCGGCGAACTGTCATGACCCGGGTAAACCCCGGGGGCCCGGGGTGTCGCACGGACCCAATGCTGCGTCGTTGCCGCTACACGCGCCGACTGTCGAATGTCTAGACTCGGTTGACCGCAACCGATGGAGAGATCTCCATGCAAGGCATGCCCGACCTGATCCGGATCCGCAACGGCGAGAAGGTCAAGAACACGTTTCCTCTGGCGGAGTACGGCCAGCGCGTCGGCACGCTGCGCAAGCACCTGGCCGCAGAGCACATCGACGCCGCGCTCTTTACGTCGTACCACAACATCGTCTACTACAGCGACTTCCTCTACTGCTCCTTCGGTCGGCCCTTCGGCCTCGCCGTGACGCACGACAAGACGACGCTCGTCGCGGCGAACATCGACGCGGCCCAGCCGTGGCGCAAGGCATTCGCCGATGATGTCCTGACCTACACGGATTGGACGCGCGGCAACTACTACCGCGCGCTCGAGCAGTGCCTCCCGGCGCGCGGGCGCGTCGGGGTGGAGATGGACAGCCTCCCGATGGAACGGCTGCAGGCCCTCCAGGCCGCTCTGCCCGGCGTCGAGTTCATCGACGTTTCGGCGGCCTGCATGCGCATGCGCATGGTCAAGTCGCCCGCGGAGATCGAGTTCATCGCCCAAGGCGCGCAAGTCTGCGACATCGGCGGCGCGGCGCTGGTGGCGGCCGTCAAGGAGGGCGTTCCCGAATACGAGGTTGCGCTCGCCTCGACCCAGGCCATGGTGCGCGAGATCGCCCGGCGCTTTCCGCACACCGAACTGATGGACACCTGGACCTGGTTCCAGTCCGGCATCAACACGGACGGCGCGCACAACCCGGTGACCACGCGCAAGCTGCAAAAGGGCGACATCCTGAGTCTGAACTGTTTTTCGATGATCTCTGGCTACTATACCGCGCTGGAGCGCACGCTGTTCCTGGACCATGCATCCGATGAGCACCTGCGGCTGTGGGAGATCAACTGCAAGGTGCACGATGAGGGCAAGAAGCTGCTCAAACCTGGCGCGCGCTGCTGCGACGTGGCACGCGAGCTGAACAGGATTTTCGAGGCGCATGGCCTGCTGCAAAACCGCACCTTCGGCTACGGCCACTCTTTCGGCGCCCTCAGCCACTACTACGGCCGCGAGGCCGGCCTGGAGTTGCGCGAGGACATCGAGACCGTACTCGAGCCCGACATGGTCGTGTCCATGGAACCGATGATCATGCGCACCGAGGGTCAACCCGGCGCCGGCGGCTACCGCGAGCACGACATCCTGGTCATCACACCCGAGGGCAATCGCAACCTCACCGCGTTTCCCTACGGGCCCGCGCACAACATCCTTCCCGCCTGACCCGCCAACCCCGAAAGGATCCACCATGACCGCACTTGCCCCGACGCTCCGCGCCGCCGCTGCCGCCGCGATCCTGCTTGTCGCGCCCGCCGCGCAGGCCGGCGAACTCACCATCTATGCCGGCGCCGAAGCCGACAACATCAAGTACTTCTCCGAGACCTTCTCCAAGTCGCACCCGGGCATCAAGCTGAACTGGGTGCGCGACTCGACCGGCATCATCCAGGCGCGCGTGCTGGCGGAGAAGGCGAATCCGCGCGCCGACGTGCTGTTCGCGATGGCGGTGACGTCGATGATCAACCTGGCGCAGATGGGGCTGCTGCACCCGTACACGCCGAAGGACATGGAGCGGCTCAATCCGCATTATCTCGACAGCGCCAGGCCGGCGAACTGGACCGGCATCTACGGCTGGGCGAGCGCGATGTGCTTCAACACGGTCGAGGCCAAAAAAGGCAACCTGCCGCGGCCCGCGAAGTGGTCTGACCTCACCAGCCCGGCCTACCGCGGCAAGCTCACCATGCCGCATCCGGCCTCCTCGGGCACCGGCTATCTGATGGTCGCGGCATGGATCCAGATGATGGGCGAGGACAAAGCCTGGGCCTACATGGACCGGCTGCACGAAAACGTCGGGGCCTACAGCCACTCGGGCTCGAAGCCCTGCGAGCAGGCCGCGAGTGGCGAGTACACGCTGGGGCTGTCGTTCCCGTTCCGCGCGGCGCGGCTGAAGGCGCAGGGTGCGCCGATCGACATCGTGATCGCCGAGGAGGGCACCGGCTGGGAGATGCAGACCGCCGCGATTCTCAAAGGCACGAAGAACCTCGAAGACGCAAGGACCTTCCTCGACTGGGCGGTGACACGGCAGGCGATGGAGGCCTACGGCTCGCGCTACGAGGTCACCGCGCTGCCGGTGACGGTGAAGAAGCCCGAGCACTTCCCGGTCGAAGTGGAGAAGAAACTGATCAAGAACGACTTCGCGTGGTCGGCGAAGGAGCAGGCGCGCATCCTCGCCGAGTGGCGCAAACGCTATGACGGCAAGTCGGAGCCGATGAAAAAGTAACCGGCGTACGACGAGGATCTTCGGGCCGGGAGCCATGGCACAACCGTATCTTGAGGTTCGCGGCGTCTCCAAGCGCTTCGGCGACTTCGCCGCGCTGGAAGAGGTGTCGTTCGACATCGCGCGCGGCGAGTTCGTCTGCTTCCTCGGCCCTTCGGGCTGCGGCACGACGACGCTCTTGCGCTGCATCGCGGGGCTCGAACTGCAAACCGACGGCCGCATCGTTCAGGACGGCATCGACGTGTCGTGGCTACCGCCGACCAGGCGCGACTTCGGCATCGTTTTTCAGTCCTATGCGCTGTTCCCCACTCTGAGCGTGGCGCAGAACATTGGCTTCGGCCTGGTGAATGCCGGACGTCCCGACCGCGCGATTCGCGAACGCGTCGCGGAACTGGTCGACCTGGTGGGCCTGGCCGGACAGGAAGGGAAGTTCCCGGCGCAACTCTCGGGCGGGCAGCAGCAGCGAGTGGCGCTGGCTCGCGCGCTCGCCCCCACGCCGGGACTGCTGCTGCTCGACGAGCCGCTTTCGGCGCTCGACGCCAAGGTGCGTGCGCGGCTGCGGCGCGAGATCCGCGCGGTGCAGACCCGGCTCGGGGTCACCACCGTCAGGGTGACCCACGACCAGGAGGAGGCGCAGACCCTGGCCGACCGCATCGTCGTGCTGCGCGACGGACACGTCGAGCAGATCGGCACGCCGGCCGAGGTCTATGACGAGCCGGCGTCGCCCTTCGTGGCCGACTTTATCGGCGTCATGAACTTCATCGACGGCAGCGTGACCGGCGCGGACTCGGTGCGCATCGGCGCCGGGTCGCTCGCGGCGGACGCGAGCGCCTGGGATCGCGGCGCGCAGGTCAGCTGCGCGTTCCGGCCCGAGGACGTCGCCGTCGTGACGCGCGGGGCGCATGGCGATGCGCTGGAGGCAACCATCGTCGAGGCGGAGGCTCTCGGCGCGTTCGTACGGCTCTACCTTCGACTCGACGGCGGCGCCGAAGTGCGCGCCGACGTGCACAAGACCGCCGAAGGCCGCCCGCACCCGCGCACCGGTGAATCCGTCGCGCTACGCATCCCGGCCAACCGGGTGCGCCTGTTCCGCAAGAGCGCATGAGCGCGGTGGACGCGGGGGCGCTTGCGCCGCGGCACGTCGCGCGCGACCGGGACGACTGGCTGGTGCTCGGCCTGCTCGTCGCTTTCGGCGCGTATTTCCTCTTCGCGCTCGTTCTTCCCGTCGGCACCATGCTGTTGCGCTCGCTGCAGGACGCCGGGGGAAACTTCGTCGGCCTCGCCAACTACCGCGCCTACTTCGCCACGCCGCAGCTGCTGCGCTCAATCGGCAACAGTTTCTTCGTCGCCGGACTGACGACCGCCATCGTCCTGCTGCTGGCATTCATCTATGCCTACGCGTTGACCCGTTCTCGCATGGCGTTCAGGACGTTCTTCAAGGTCATCGCATTTGTTCCCCTGCTCATGCCGGGACTTCTCAAGGCCATCGCGCTGGTGTACTGGTTCGGCACGCAAGGTGTGCTCAAGCCGGTCATGTTCGGCGCCTCGAGCTACGGCCCGATCGGCATCGTCACGGCCTCGGTGCTGTGGACCTTTCCGCATGCGGTCATGATCCTCTCGACCGCGCTGCTGCTCGCGGATGCGCGGCTGTACGAGTCCGCGGAGGCGCTGAAGACCAGCCGCTTGCGCACGTTCCGCTTCGTCACGCTTCCGGCCGTGCGCTACGGGTTGATCGCCACCGGCATCTTCGTCTTCGTCCGGGTGCTGACCGATTTCGGCATCCCCAAGGTGATCGGCGGCAACTTCAACGTGCTCGCGACCGACATCTACAAGGAAGTGATCGGGCAGCAGAACTTCGCCATGGGTGCGGTCGTCTCGGTGATGCTGCTGGTCCCGGCGATTGCGGCATTCGTGGTCGACCGCATCGTGACCGCCCGGCAGGTGGCGCAGTTTTCCGCGCGTTCAGTGCCGTATGTGCCCAAGCCGACGCCGTGGTTCGACTGGACCATGTTCGCGTACTGCAGCGCGATCACCGTGCTGACTTTCGCCGTGATCGGCATGGCGCAGTACGCGGCGGTGGTGAAGTTCTGGCCGTACAACCTTCAGTTCACGCTCGCCCACTATCACTTCGACGCGGAAGGCGTGGGTTGGGAAAATTTCTACAACTCGATCGCGCTCGCGTTGGTCGTCGCCACGGTCGGCACCGTGCTCAGCTTCGTCAGCGCCTGGCTGGTCGAGAAGCCGCGCCGCGACCAGCCTGCCCGGCAGTTGCTGCACCTTGTGGCGCTGGCGCCGATGGCGATTCCCGGACTGGTGCTCGGCCTGGGCTTCCTGCTGTTCATCAACGATCCGGCCAACCCGCTGGGGTTCCTTTACGGTACGGTGGCGCTGCTCGCGATCAGCACGGTCTCGCACTACTACACGGTGGTGCACCTGACTGCGGTCACGGCGCTCAAACAGATGGACCGCGAGTTCGAATCGGTTGCGGCATCGCTGAAGGTGTCGATCCTGAAGACCTTCCTGCGTATCACGGTGCCTGTGTGCGCACCCGCGCTCCTGGACATCTGGATGTACCTGTTCCTCAATTCCATGACGACCGTTTCGGCGGTCATCTTCCTGTACGGCGTGCACACCAAGCTCGCCTCGATCGCGGTGATCCATCTGGACGAAGCCGGACGGCTCGCCTCGGCGGCGGCGATGGGCATGCTTGTCGTCTACGCCTGCGTCGCGGTGCGCCTGCTGCACGTCGTCGCGTCACGATACCTTCTCGCGCGCTCCCAGCGTTGGCGCGGGGGTTCGCAGCTCGGCTAGACGTCAGCGCCGGAGCGGCGCGCCCCAGGCGCCGGTGTCGAGTACGAATGCTTCCTGCTCGGCGGTCTCGAGCGTGCCTGGCCGCGCGGCACGCACGCGGCTGATCGCCTCGGCCGGCGGCACGCCGAACTCGACCAGCAGTTTCGCCGCCATCGTCCCGGTGCGCCCGAGCCCGGCGGCGCAGTGCACGAGCACGCGCTCGCCGCGGCGCAGCGCGGCGAGTACTGCCGGCCCGCTCTTTTGCCACGCTTGCAGCGCCTGCGCCTGGGGTGGGCGCATGTCGGGAATGGGAACGTGGCGCCAGGCAAACGCGTATCCACACACCGCTTGCGCGAAGGATGGCACTCCGAGCGAGACGAATTCCTGCGACTCGATCAGCGTGACCACGATCCGCGCGCCCCAGGCCTCGATGGCGGCGAGGTCGTCGGCGAGATCGCGCCGCCAGCGACGCCCCCGGCCATCGGTGCCGCTGCGGCCCGGGCAATGGCAAAGGCCGAGGGTGCCGCCGGAGGGCAGCTGCACCATGTCGATGTGCAGCGCCCCGGTGGTCGGATCGTCGGTGCCGTGCGGATCGTGAAGTGGGTGCGGCATGCGCTGCGTTTTCGTCGCGGGTCTACTCGCAATGGTACCGCGTGGCCGGGTGCGAGCGCGCGGTCGCGGCGATAGCATCGACACGCGCACTTGCGCTCCAGGGAGCAGACCATGCACATCGCCATCACGCGCCGCATCGGGCGCCGGCTCGCGGCTTTCGCTGCCTCACTTGATAGCCTCGAGGCGTCATGACCGCCCTTCCACTGGGGAGCTGACCGAAGTGATCAATCGCCCTGACGTTTCAGGTCTCGATAGAAATTCTCGTGCGGGCCGACCATCAGGAGCTTGAGGGTGCTCTCATCGAGAACCCGGTAGGCGAGCAGACACAGCAAATTGCCCATGCGGAATTTGTAGACCTGCACGCCGGCCAGATCGCCGAGTTTGGTTTCCCCAATTTCAGGTTGACCGGCAACCGTGCGCACCGCTTCGTCGAGCGCGCTCTTTTGGTTCCGGTGCAGCTTCTTCGCCGTGCGCTCGAACGTGGGAGTAACGAGGATGCGCATCAGCCGAACTGGTACTCACCCACCGGTTCTTCCTGATCGGCGATCAGGATGTCGCGGATGACGCTGAAGGGCAGATCCGGATTCTCCACAGCGATCTTGCCGATCTGCGACCAGTATTCGATTTGCTTCGGCACCGAACGGTGCTCGATGTTGGCGTAGCGCTTGGCGCTTGCGACCAGTGTCTCGGGGAGCTTGACGTTGACGGCCATGGGGATCTCCATTGAATGGGTCCATTATAGATCTATGAGGACCATAATGGAACCATCTATGCGGGGTTTCAGGGCCAGGTAGAACGGATCAGCCGATCGGCTGCTTGGGCGACCAGCATTCACGAGGGGATTCGCAGCATTCGCACGATTCGCAGGTCGTGTCCCGTGAGGTGGTGTACGAGTCGTGGTTCTCGTAAGTGACTATGACCATCATGCAAGGTCGGTGTTTATCGACCGGTTGCGGGTGGCGGTTGGGGCTTGCACGTTGGCGTAGGATTGCGCCGCCGCTATGGGACAGAGACCAACTAGTTTATCTGCTTGTTAAACAACATGTTGCGGTGTATATTCGCTATTCGCAAATAGAGAATGACGGGCATGTACCGCTCGCGAAAGAACCCGCAGATCTCGCTCAAACCCCAGGACCTGGTCGTGCTGCTGCGGCTTTCGCTTGCGAAGGACGCTATGCCGGCCTACGCGGTGCTCGGCGGCGAACTCGGCATGACTGCGTCCGAGGTGCACGCCGCGCTCGAGCGCGCGCGCGCGGCAAGGTTGGTGCGCAAGGAGCCGGCACGTGCACCGGTCCTGCTGCGGGATGCGCTGCTGCAATTCGTGCTGCACGGTGCGCCCTATGCGTTCCCGGCGGTGCGCGGCGAGGCCACGCGCGGATTCCCCACGGCGTACGCGGCCGCGCCGTTGCGCGAGCGCGTTGCGCAGCCTGCCGCGGAGCCATCGCCCGTCTGGCCTCACCGCGAGGGCAGCGTCCGCGGGGTGGCGCTGTATCCGCTCTACCCCAGCGTGCCCGATGCCGCGCGACGCAATCCGGCGCTATACGAACTGCTGGCGCTGTTCGATGCGCTGCGCGCGGGAGCCGCGCGCGAGCGCAAGCTGGCGAGTGAGCTCCTCGCCGAGCGCCTGGCGTGAACCCGAACGACCCGAACGTCGCGATGGTGGAGATGGTCGCGGCGCGCCTCGATGTGCTGCTGGAACGGGTGGTGTTCGTGGGCGGTTGCGCCGCCGGGCTCCTCATCACCGACCCCGCGCTGCCGGCGATCCGCGCGACCGTGGACGTGGACGTCGTCGTGGAAGCGGCGACGCTCGCCTCCTACCACAAGCTGGAGCGGGAAGTCGCGCGCGCAGGGTTCGAGCGCGATCGGCGCGAGGGCGCACCGGTTTGCCGCTGGCGGCTGCGCGAAGCCGTCCTCGACCTCATGCCCTCCGACAAGGCCGTGTTGGGATTCGCCAACCGCTGGTATCCGCTCGCCGTTCGGACCGCGCATCCCGTCGTGCTGCCAAGCGGCGCTGCGATCCGGCTCGTACGCGCGCCGGTCTTCGTCGCCACCAAGCTCGAGGCGTTCTTCGACCGGGGCGGCGACGACTTCCTCATGAGCCACGACCTTGGCGACGTGTTGGCGGTCGTGGATGGGCGCGAGGAACTGATTGCCGAGTTCGATGGCGCGGATGCGGCGCTGACGCGGTTCGTCGGCGAGACGTTCGCGCGCTTGCTTGCGACGCCGAGGTTCTCCGACTACCTGGGAGGTCACTTGCCCGGCGACGACGCGAGCCAGGCGCGGCTGCCGCTGCTCGAGGCGCGGCTCGCGCAGCTTGCGGCGCTTGGCGCAGAAGATCGCGCCTGAACCCGACGCAACCGTTTCGGACATCAGCAGGCTGGCACGACCTCAATCCACCTTCGCCCCGCTCGCCTTCACCACCTCCCGCCACCGCACGTCCTCCTTCTGCACGTGCGCCTTGAACTCGTCGCGGCCCATCGTGCGCGGCAGCGTTCCTAGCCCCGCGTACTTCTCCGACACTTCGTTCGACTTCACGATCTTCACCAGCTCCGCGCTCAGGCGCTCGACGCGCGCTTTCGGCGTGCCGGCGGGGGCGACGATGCCGAGCCAGGCGCTGAGGCTGAATCCCGGGAAGCCCTGCTCGGCGATGGTCGGCGTGTCGGGGAACGCGGGCAGGCGCGTGCCGTAGGCCGTGGCGATCAGCTTCATCCGGCCGGACTGGATGTGCGGCTGCGTCACGGTCACCGTGTCCATCGCCACCTGCACCGCGCCGCCCATCAGGTCGGCCATCGCGCGCGGGCTGCCCTGGTAGGGCACGTGCAGGATGGTGATGCCGGCGCGGCGCTTGAGGTCCTCGAAGCCCAGGTGCGAGAGCGTGCCGTTGCCGGATGACGGGTGCGAGAGCTTGTCCGGGTTGGCCTTGGCGTAGGCGATCAGCTCGGGCAGCGTCTTCGCCGGCACGGAGGGGTGCGCCACCATGAGCAGCGGCAGGTCGGCCACCAGCGCCACGTGCTCGAAGTCCTTCAGCGAGTCGTAGCCCACGCTCTTGTAGAGGTGCGGGTTCACCACCATCGAGGCGAGCGGTGCGAGCACCAGGTTGGCGCCGTCGGGCGGCATCTTCGCCAGCTGCGCGAGGATGGCGCTGCCGCCCTGGCCGGGCTTGTTCTCCACGATCACCGTTTCGCCCAGCGCCGGGCCGAGGCGCTCGGCGATGAGGCGCGCGACCAGGTCCGTGGCCTGCCCGGGCGGAAAACCGACGAAGATGCGCGTGACCTTGCCTTGGGCTTGGACACCGCTGGCGAGGCACGCTGCGATGAGAAATCCGACGATCCGTTTCATGGTCCTTCCTCCTAGATGATGCCGTTCGACCGCATTGTGCCTGCCTGACAATTGTCCGCCACGGCGTGGCCGGCCTGCGCAGGCGGTGAACTAACCGGGTTTGCCCTATGTTGCTCGAAAGGCTACAATTGTTGCGTTAAAAGCAACTTAGAAGGCCTGCTGCGTGTCCGCCAATCTTGCCGCGATGTTGTTCGGCGTCTACCGCCGCGGGGTGCTCGCGCTGCTGCTGCTGCGGCCCGAGGAGTCGCTGCACTTGCGGGAGATCGCGCGGCTTACCGGGACCGCGCCGGGCACGCTGTTGCGCGAGGTGAACGCGCTTGCGGCCTCGGGCGTGCTACTGCGCAAGCGCATCGGCAACCAGGTCCACTTCCAGGCGAATCCGGAATGCCCGATCTACGAGGACCTGCGCAACATCCTGAAGAAGACGGTCGGCATGGCGGACGTGCTGCGCGAGGCGCTAGCGCCGCTCGCAGCCAGGATCCGCGCGGCGTTCATCTACGGCTCGATGGCGAGCGGCAAGGAGCGCGCGGGCAGCGACGTCGACCTGATGATCGTGGGCGAAATCCGGCTCGCGGACGCAGTTGTCGCGCTCGCACCCGCACAGGCGCTGTTGCGCCGCGAGGTCAACCCGAACGTCTATCCCGCGTTGGAATTCAGGAAGAAAGCCGCGGCGGGGGATTCGTTCCTGAAGCGGGTGCTGGCGGAGCGCATGATTTTCATCATTGGTGGCGAAGTTGACCTTGGAAAACCTGCTGCGCATCGGAAAGCTCAAGGCGCACGCCGCCGATGAGGCGCAGATCGCGCGCTTGCTTGAATCGGCGGACCGGGCGCGTGCCGACGCTGCGGTAGCCGGACTGAGCACGGATTCCCGCCTGGAGCTGGCGTACCGCGCGCTCATGCAGGCGGCGCTCGCGGCGATGCTGGCGAGCGGCTATCGCCCGGCGACCAGCGAACCGGGCCATCACCAGGTCGTCATCCAGGCGCTGCCGAAGACGATCGGCATGGCGCCGGAGCGTGTCCAGGTACTGGAGGCTTACCGCAAGGCGCGGAACCAGATGGACTAACGCGGTGTAGCGGTGTCCGACGCGGTGGCGCGCGAGTGCGTCGAAGAAGCCGGACACCTGCTCGCCGAGGCGCGGGCGTGGATCGAGGCGAGGCGCGTTTCGCGAAAGGCGTGACGCCGGGACTACAGGGAGCGGTAAGATCGCCCCATGAACGCCCCCATTCGCAATCCCGATGGCGCCCCCCTGGCCAACGTCTCCCTCGCCGTGGAATCCACCGCCGAGGCCTACCTCGCGATGCTCGCGCACCGCGGCATCGACCGCATCTTCGTCAACGCCGGCACCGACTTCGCCTCGATCGTCGAGGCCTACTCGCGCCAGCCGCAATCCGGGCTGCGCTTTCCGCAGTTCACGGTCTGCGCGCACGAGACGGTCGCCATCGGCATGGCGCACGGCCACTACCTCGCCACCGGCAAGCCGGCCGCGGTGATGGTGCACGTCAGCGTTGGCACGGCGAACACCATCTGCGGCGTGATGAACGCCGCGCGCGACTTCAGCCCGATCCTGGTGACCGCCGGCCGCAACCCGCTCTATGAGCAGGGCAGGAAGGGCGCGCGCGCCGCGGTGATCCACTGGTCGCAGGAAATGTTCGACCAGGCCGGCATGCTGCGCGAGCTGGTGAAGTGGGACTACGAGCTGCGCGACGGCGCGCAGGTGCCGCAGGTGGTGGACCGCGCGCTCTCCGTGGCGATGGCCTCGCCGCGCGGCCCGGTGTACCTCACGCTGCCACGCGAGGTGCTGGCGCAGGCGCAGCAGGGCGTGGAATTCGCGGCGCTACCGCCCGCGGCGCCGGCCGATGCCTCGCCCGATCCGCAGGCGCTCGCCACGCTGCGCGCCATGATCGAATCCGCCAAGTGCCCGGTGTTCATCGCCAACGAGACCGGGCGCGAGCAAGCAAACGTGGCGCTGCTCGCCGCCGTAGCGGAGAAGCTGGGCGTCGGCGTGGTTGAGCATCCGCGCGCGCTCTTCATGTGCCTGCCGAACAGCCACCCGCTGCACTTGGGCAGCGACCAGGGGCCGGCGCTCGCCAAGGCCGACCTCGTCATCGTGCTCTCGACGGACGCGCCGTGGATCCCGCTGGTCATGGCGCCGAACGCGGGCGCGAAGGTGGTGCACGTCGGCGCCGATCCGCTGTTCTCGGACATTCCCATCCGCTCGTTCCCGTCCGACCTGTCGATCACCGCCACCACCGGGGCGTTCCTGCGCGCGCTTGCGGCGGGCGAGGGCGTTCCCGGGGCCGAGGCGCGCAAGGCCGCGCTGGGCGCGATACGCGCGGCAGTGCGCGATTCGCGTACGAAGCGCCTGGCCGACGCGATGAAGGCGCCGCGCATCAACGTCGCCATGCTGAACGCGGCGCTGCAGGAAGTGCGGCCGCTTGACGCCATCGTGGTGAACGAGTACTGGACCGACCGCTCGCTGGCGGATTTCGAGCAGCCGGGCACCTACTTCAGCCACTCGATGGCGGGCGGCCTGGGCTGGGGATTGCCCGCGGCGCTCGGCATCCAGCAGGCGAATCCGGATCGTACGGTGATCGCCGCGGTGGGCGACGGCGCCTACGTGTTCGCCAATCCGACGGCCTGCCACATGGTGGCGCAAGCCGAATCGCTGCCGGTGCTCACCATCCTCAACAACAACGGCCACTGGGCGGCGGTGAAACGCGCGGCGCTGCAGGTGCATCCGGGCGGCCACGCCTCGAAGACGCCGCTGCCGCCGATGACGAGCATGGGCGAGTCGCCCGCCTACGAGAAGTACGCCGAGGCCTCCGGAGGCTATGGCGCGCGCGTGGAAAAACCCGCCGAGCTGGTGCCCGCGATCAAGCGCGCGCTGGAGGTGGTGACCAAGGAACGCAGGCAGGCGGTGCTGAACGTGCTCTGCGACTAGCAGGGTGTCCTGCAGGGCACGTGCCGGTCGTTACGCTTGACGTAACGGCTAAGCGCTTGCTATCCTCCTCCAATGATCGTGAGCTTCCGCGACAAGCGCACGCGTGAATTCGCGGAAGGCAAGCACGTCAAGGCGTTCTCCGGGTTCTCACGGCAGGCGGAGATGAAGCTCGATCAGCCTGAGGCGGCGTCTTCGCTGAGGGACCTGGCGGTGCTACCCGGAAACCGCTTCGAGGCCCTGAAGGGAGACCGCAAGGGGCAGTACAGCATCCGCATCAACGATCAATGGCGCATCTGCTTCGAATGGCCGGACCGCTCGCCCGGTCCGGTCAACGCCGAGATCGTGGACTACCACTGAGGAAACCAGTCATGGCACGTACCGCAATCCATCCCGGCGAACACCTCGCCGAGCAGCTAAGCGAACTTGGCATGAGCGCGGCTGAACTGGGCCGGCAGCTCAAGGTGCCGACCAACAGGATCACCGGGATCCTCAACGGCCAGCGGGCGATCACCGGCGACAGTGCCTTGCGGCTGGCGCATTTCTTCGGCACCAGCGCCGATTTCTGGCTGAGCCTGCAGAAGCTGTACGAGCTCCGGCTGGCCGAAGCGAAGGCGGGTGCCGCGATCCGGCGCTTGCCCCAGCTCGGCAAAGGCGACAAGTCGGATTCGCGTGGAAGGCAGGTTCGCGCGGCCTGAGCGAGGCGACGCGCGGCGCCCTACCAGCCGGAAAACCTTCGCCACACCGCCGTGACCTCGCGGCCGCCGTCCACCACGTTGTAGGCCTCGTGCTGCGCGCCGGTGGCGCAGGCGTGGTTCGGCAGGATGCGCAGGCGCGTGCCTACCGGCAGATCGGGGATCGATCCGCCGCCGCGCGAGGTGACGATGCCGTGCTCCTGGTTCGCGTCGGTGACGACGAGATCCGCTATCGGCCGGCCGTCCGCGTCGCAGACCACGCCGTAACCCTGGTCGACGCGCTGCTTCGCCGTGCCGCGGTCGCGCGAGGTGGCCATCCAGCCGGCGTCGATCAGCGTCCAGCCCTTGTCGGCGCGGTGGCCGATGACGGTGGCGAGCACCGAGAGCGCAATGTCGTCCTGGCGGCAGACGTCGATGCCCGCCATGACGAGGTCGAAGAAGACGAACACGCCGGCGCGGACTTCGGTGACGCCGGCGAGGTTGCGCGCGTAGGTGGCGGTGGGCGTGGAGCCGATGCTGACCACCGGCGCCGCGAAGCCGGCGCGGCGCAGCGCCTGCGCCGCCGCCACCGCGCCGTCGCGCTCCTGCCCGGCGATGGCGGCGATTTCCTCGATGGTGGCGCTGTTGTAGGAGCCGCCCGCGTGCGTCATCACGCCCGCTGCCGTGCTGCCGGCGGATTCGAGCGCGCGCGCGATCGCCACCAGTTGCGCCTCGTCGCCCGGCTTCACGCCCGCGCGATGGCCGTCGGTGTCGATTTCGATCAGCACCGGGAAGCCGGGGATGTCGCGCGCCGCCTCGACGCTGTCCACCAGCAGCGTGAGTTTCGCGCCGCGCGCAGCGAGCGCCTGCGCGCGCGGCAGCTTGTGCTTCTCGAAGCCCACGGCGTAGAGGATGTCGCGGTAGCCGGCGTCGAAGAACTGCTCGGCTTCCTTCAGCGTCGACACCGTGATCGGCGCCTTCTCCTCGCCGAGCACGAGCCGCGTCACCTCGAGGCATTTCGCCGTCTTCACGTGCAGGCGCAGCGGCACGCCGAGGCCGGCCAGGTGCGCCTTGAGGCGCGCGGCGTTCGCGGCGACGCGCCCGCGCTCGAGCACGAGGCAGGGCGTCTCCAGGTCCTCGAGCGTGCGCGCCACGTCAGGCGTCGGCTGCGTCCGCAGCGCTGGTGCCGGCGATGCGGCCGAACACCGCGCCGTTCGTAAGACCGGTTCCGCCCGGGTAGTTGAAGTAGAAGATGCCGCCCACCAGCTCGCCTGCGGCGTAGAGGCCGGGGATCGGCTCGCCGTCGGTGGAAAGGACCCGCGCGCCGGTGTCGATGCGCAGGCCGCCGAAGGTGAAGGTGATGCCGCAGGTCACCGCGTAGGCCTCGAAGGGCGGGGTGTCCAGGGTGTTGGCCCAGTTCGACTTCGGGATGGCGAGCCCCTTGGTGCAGCGCCCGTCCTTGACGTTCGGGTTGAACGGGATGTCGGTGCGCACCGCGGCGTTGTAGGCCTTCAGCTCGGCCAGCGCCGCATCGGCGTCGACGTCGTCCAGCTGCTTCACCAGTTCCTCGAGGGAGTTCGCGGTGCGCTTGGTGACCTGGCGAATCTTGTACTCGTCGCGCAGTTGCGCCTTCACCTTGCCATCGAAGATCTGCCAGGCGAACTGCCCCGGCTGGTTGAGGATCACGCGGCCGTACTTAGCGTCGGTGTAGTTGCGGAAGTCCGCGCCCTCGTCGACGAAGCGCTTGCCGTGCGCGTTGATGTACACGCCCCAGGGATAGGAATGCTTCTGGAACTGGTCGCCAACCGCGAGGTCGCCGAACTCCGGCGCGTTGCGCTCCCAAGCCACGGCGTGGCAGCCGGACCAGTTGCCGGTGGGCGAGGCGCCCACGTCCAGCGCCATGCGGATGACATCGCCCGTGTTGTACTTGGTGCCGCGCACCTTGGCGAGCTCCCAGCCCGGGCCGAGGTAGCGCGCGCGCCACTCGGGATTCGACTGGAAGCCGCCGCCCGCCAGCACCACGGAATGCGCGCGCACCTCCACCGTCTTGCCGTCGCGCTTCACGCGCACGCCCTTGACGCCGTCGTCGTCCGAAATGAGCGACAGCGCGCGCGCCCGGTACCAGACCTCGATGCCGTTCTTCTTCGCCGCGTTGGTGAGCGACTCGACCAGTCCCGGCCCGCCGCCCACCGCTTCGACCGTCAGTCCGCCCCAGAACTTGAACTTGCCGCCGATGTTGAACGCCTGGCGGCCCCAGGCGGCCGTAAAACGGACTCCCTTGGAGCGCATCCACGCCACGGTGTCGAGGCTGCGCTTGACGAGGATCTCGGTGAGGTCGGGATCGCAGCGGTATTCGGTGACGCGCGCCATGTCGTCGAGGAACTGGTCCTCGGTGTAGGTGCCGAAGTCGGTGCGCGCGATCTCCTCGGCGGAGAGGTCCGGCATCACCTTCTTCAGGTCGTCCACCCCGGCGTAGGCGACGCGCATGAGCCCCGCGGTGAAGCGCGAATTGCCACCCGCATCGTCCTCCGGCGCGCGCTCGAGCACCAGCACGCGCTCGCGTTTCTCGCGCGCGGCCAGCGCCGCGCAGAAGGCCGCGTTGCCGCCTCCCACTACCACCACGTCGTACGTCATCGGAATTCGGATCCCTTCATCGTCGGGTTGCGGAGTTTAGTCGGATGGCGCCTCGCGCGCCGCGAAACGGCCGGCGCGGCGACCCGAGACGAAGGCCCACGCCAGGTGGTGGCCGTGGCCCTTGAGCAGCAGGCCGCCCTGTCCGGTGGCGCCGGCGGCGTAGAGGCCGGGGATCGGCCGGTCGTCCGCCGCCAGCACGCGGTGTTGCGTGTCCACCGCAAGGCCGCCCTCGTTGTGCACGAACACCGAGCGCGCGGGGCCGAGCGCCACGTAGGGCCCGCTGCCAAGCCGATCCCGCGCGGCCGCCTCCAGTGCGTCCGGCTGCATGCCGAGCCTGGCCGCCAGCGCGCGCAGCGTGGGCGCCTGCGTGTACACGTCGGCACGGTTGCGGCGATAGTCCGCGACGTACGCATAGGCGACACCCGGCGCGGTGGAGATGAAATGCGGCCAGGCCGAGAATCTGGATGCCAGCGCCTGGTCGAGCAGTATGTACGCCGCCTTGCCGGGCTGGTCGGGCACGCGCCACGCCGGCCGGTCGAGTTCGTCGCCGAAGCGCTCGCCGCGCTGATTGACGAGCAGCGCGCCGGCTTCGAAGAGGGCCGGCGAGGGCGCCAGCGCCGTGGTGAGGAACTTCATCAGGAAAGGGCGCAGGATCGCCGCCGGCAGGTGCTCCATTCCCCAGGCCATGAAAGCCGCAAGCGCGCGCCACGGCGGAATCCGCCGCAGGAGCGTCTCGGTTGCCGGCGCGATGAAGCGCAGTTCCGGGCCGAGCGCGAGGTCACCGTTGACGATGCGCGCGCCAAGCCCTTCGGCCATGCGCTGTCCGTCCCCCGTAGCGGTGAGGTTCACGCCTTCCACCTTGGCTTCCTGCGGCCCCATGAAACGCGCCTTGAGTTCCGGGCCGTTGGTGAAATCCCCCGCCGCGAGCACCACCGCGCGGCGCACGGAGTAGAGCTTGCCGCCCTCGGCGCGCACGCTGGTGACCCTTTCACCCTGGCGCTCGATGCTGTCGATGCGCACGCCGGTGCGGATGACGACCCCTGCGCGCCGCGCGCGCCGCTCGAGGTGATGGATGTACGAGTGGGAATTCGGCAGCACGTTGTGCATGCGCGGCTGCCGGTGCGGCGGCTCGGGCATCGGGCCCATGAAGCGGATGCCCGAATCGAGCAGCCATCTGAACGCCGCTGGCACCTCGTCGCAGAGGATGCGGCGCAGCGCGTCGTTGTCGCGCGGCGCGAGCTCGCCCGCGAAGCCGGGCATGTCGGCCCAGTGGTCGGCGGCGTTGTCCGCGATGCCCTGGCGCAGCTGGTGCGGCGTGCCGGTCGCGGTGATCGAGCCGATCGACCAGGCGGTCGAGCCGCCAAGGCTTGCGTTCTTCTCCAGCAGGATCACGCTCGCGCCGGCCGCACGCGCCTCGATGGCCGCCGCGAGACCCGCGCCGCCGCCGCCGACCACGATGACGTCGAACGCTTGCAAGCCTCAGTTCGCCTTGAGGCCAGCGGCCTCGATGACCTGGCTCCAGCGCTCATGCTCGGTGCGGTTGCGCTTGACCGCATCTTCCGGAGACCCGCCCAGCGGCAGCACGCCGAGCTTCTCCCAGCGCTTCGCGAGATCCGGCGACCTCAGCGCCGCGTTGATCTCGGCATTGAGCTTCTGCACGATGTCCGCCGGCACGCCCCGCGCCGTGGAGACCGTGTACCAGGGCACCGAGGCATAGCCGGGTACGCCGGATTCGGCCACCGTCGGCACGTCGGGCAGGCTCGGGTTGCGCGTCGTGCTGGTGACGGCGATGGCGCGGATCTTGCCGCCCTTGAGGTGCTGGTGCGCGGTGCCGACGCTCTCGAACAGCATGGTGACGCGGCCGCCCAGCAGGTCGGCCATGGCCGGCGCGCCCCCCTTGTAGGGCACATGCACGTAGTCGATCTTCGTCATGAACTTGAACAGTTCCGCGGCCATGTGCATCGCCGACCCTCCGCCGGCGGAGCCGTAGTTGAGCTCGCCGGGCCTGGCGCGGGCGAGCGCCAGCAATTCCGCGACGGTCTTCGCCGGGACGTCGGTGTGCACCACCAGGACGCTCGGGCTCTCGGCGAGCAGGATCACCGGCTGCAGGTCGGACATCGGGTCGTAGTTCAGGTTGCGGTAGAGCTTCGAGGCGCCGTTGTGCGCGATGGTGGCCAGCGCCAGCGTGTAGCCGTCGGGCTGTGCGCGCGCGACGAGTTCGCCGCCGATGTGCCCACCGGCACCGGAGCGGTTCTCGATCACCACCGGCTGCCCGATGCGCGGCGACAGCTTCTCGCCGACGATGCGCGCCAACAGGTCGGCCGGTCCGCCGGCCGGGTAGGGCACGACGATCCTGATCGGGCGCGACGGATAGGCGGCGGTTTGCGCGAAGGCGCCGGACGCGGCGGCGGCGCCGGCGGCGCACATGCCGAGGACCAGCAACGCGCGGATAATGCGTGGGATGCTCATGCCAGCGTCTCCTTCAGGGTGGGAAGAGGGCGCTGCGCGTAGGGCAGGTCCCAGAGTTCGCAGTTGCGGCGGTCGACGATCTGCACCGGCAGCTCGATATTGGCGGGCACGTTCTCGCCGCGCAGGTGGCGAATCGCGCATTCGGTGGCGAGGTAGGCCATGTGCATGGCGTTGAAGTCCGCGGTGGCCAGCATTTCGCCGCGCTTGATCGCCGCGATGGCTTCAGGAATCGCGTTGACCCCGGCCACAGCGGCCTGGCGTCCCGCAGCGCGCAGCGCGTCGATTGCGCCGATTGCCATGACGTCGTTCGCCGCCAGGCAGGCGTCCACGGCGTCGTGCACCGCAAGCCAGCGCGCAAGCTCTTCGCGTGCGCGCTCGCGCAGGTAGTCGCCGACGCAGATGCCGGCAATCGTGATCGCGGGATGCGCCTTCGCGGCATGCTCGAAGGCGCGCAGTCGCGCGATGCTGGTGACTGATTCCACCGGTCCCGAAACCAGCAGCACGCTGCCGCGTCCCTCGAGATGCCCACACAGGCGCTGCGCGATGGCCAGCCCCATCCGGTAGTCGTCCGAACCGACGCCGGTGACGCAGCGCGCGCCGGGAATCGGGTTGACGAAACCGAACAGCGGAATGCCCGAGGCGTTGATGCGCGCGAGCGCGGCGTTCACCCGTGTCGGGTGCACCGGCGTCAGCACGAAGGCGTCCGGCCGCAGCGCGAGCGCCGCGTCGATCAGCGCGCTCTGCTGCTCGGGGTCGTCGCCCTTCTCCGGCACGAAGTGCTGCGTCGTCGCGCCGAGCAGCGCCGCGGCGCGGTCCGCGCCCAATCGCGCCGCGTCATAGGCGGGATTGCTGCGGTTCTTGGTGAAGACGGCGATCTGCATTTGCGGGTCAATATCCTCCGGCGCTAGGCCACCCAGGGCTTGCCGTAGAGCGGTTCCTTGTAGGGGGTGGGCGGCAGCTCCCAAGTCCCGGTCGAGGGCGGGCGCACTTCCGAGTCAACGTGCACGTCGAGCACGCAGGGACGCTTGTTGCGGATCGCCTGCTGCAGCGCGCCGGCGAGGTCCTCGCTCTTGGTGATGGTGACGCCGTCCGCCCCGCAGGCGCGTGCCCACGCGGCGAAGTCGGGGTTATAGCGTTTGCCTTCCTTCTGCCCGTAGTGGCCGCCCGGGTAGAACGCGGTGCCCAGTTGGCGGTCGCCGAACATGCCGACCTGGATGTCGCGGATCGCCGCCCAGGCGAAGTTGTTCCACACCACCCAGATGCAGGGCAGGTCGTACTCCATCGCCGTGGCGACCACGTACGGGGTCATGGAGAAGCCGCCGTCGCCGCACACCGAAATGCAGGGGCGGTCCGGCGCAGCGAGTTGCGCGCCGAGCACGCTGCACACGCCGAAGCCCATGGACGAGTAGCCCCAGCTGTACAGCATGCTCTGCGTGCGCTTCGGTTTCCAGAACTGCATGAACCCGTTGTGGTGCACGCCAGAGTCGCAGGTGAGGATGGCGTCGTCCGGCATCACCTTTTGCAGCGCGTCGACCACGTACTCCGGCCTGAGCGGCGTGGTCAGCTTGCCGAAGTTGGGCCGTACCCAGGCTTCCCATTCCGCCTGCCACGCCGCCACCTCGGCGCGCCACTCCGAATACTGGTGATGCAGGCGCGCCGAGCCGCGCTGCTCGCGCAGGCCGAGCGCGCCCAGCAGCTGTGCCGTAAAGACCTTGGCGTCGGCAATGATGCCGAGGGTCGGCGGGTAGTTGCGGCCGATCTCCTGCGGGTCGAGGTCGACGTGGATCAGCTTGCACTTGGGGAAGTTCCACGAGTAGCCGGCGTGCCACGACGAGGAGGAGCGGTCGTCGAACCTCGTGCCGATGGTGATGACGAGGTCCGCGTGCCGCCCGGCCTGGTTCGCCGGGT
>SXGU01386570.1_pt1 | contig 21057 bp, 16 predicted proteins | sample 3174531 | NCBI WGS metagenome assembly SXGU01 (sample SAMN11356863, study PRJNA531348) | freshwater metagenome | isolation source: freshwater sample F1-140 | place: China: Fuxian Lake, Yuxi | collected 2017-12-25 | reverse complement strand
TGGACATTTGGATTAGATTTGTAATATTGATCATAAATTTGCCCCTTATTTTCAGTAAATCCTACCTGCGAAAACACAGAGGCATTCAAGAATAATGTCATTAAAAGAATAATTGTATTCCGTAATTTTTTCATACTACATTATGCTCTTGTAATCACACTAGGCTAACAAAATTAAGAATTTTTAAAATATTTAGATACTATTTCCTTCGATATAAGATACATAGTCTGCTAACGATTGAATGTGATATTCCAAATCATCAAGGGAATAAACGTTTTGGAATCAAATTGGGGGCATAATTAACACAATAATTTTTCGGATAACTGGCAAGGTTGGCGATTTTTTTCACAAGCAATGCGTTGTCTTTGGACTCAAAATTGGGTATTTTTGTAAAGTTATGAAACCCTTGGGATTAATAAAGATATTTTCAATGTCTGCCGTATTGTTGGCATTTTCGTGTGAAGAGCCACCAACACTCAACAGTCCAGCTGGTATTGTTCCACTCGTTTTGGGTCCTCCAGTTGAAACCCAAGCAGCAAATACCAATTACAAACCGGCTTTTACAGGACAAACGCGCATTGGAAGTCTGGTAACAAAAATCCCATACGAATACAAAATAATCACCACATCTCTCAAAGATCCCTGGGGGATCGTTGGATTGCCAAATGGAAAACTCCTGGTCACGGAACAAAGTGGAACGATGCGAATTCTAACTAAAGAGGGTTTAATTGGATCACCCATCGCCAACATTCCAGCTGTAAATTCATCCGGACAAGGCGGTTTATTGGGTTTGTGCATTGATCCCAACTTCATAGCAAATAGAATGGTTTACTGGGCCTTCTCTGAAAATGTTGCGGGTGGAAGCATCACTTCTGTTGCCAAAGGTAAGCTTTCTGAAAATGAAGGCATCATGGAATCTGTTGCTGTGATTTATCGCTCCAATACACCATTCAATGGCAATTTACATTTTGGGGCGCGAATCGTTATCGACAATACCGGCCACTTGTTGGTCTGCATTGGTGAGCGCTCAAGTACTTCAACCCGCCTTATGGCGCAATCTGTGAATAGCAGTTTGGGGAAAGTTATACGAATAACAACCGATGGGGCGAAGGCTTCCGGAAATCCACTATTTAATGGTGCTGGGGCTTTGGGGGAGTTATATACCATTGGGCATCGCAATCCACAGGGACTGGCAATACATCCAATTACTGGTGATGTATGGCTTGGTGAATTTGGTCCCAAAGGTGGTGATGAAATCAATTTACTCAAACCAGGGAAAAATTATGGATGGCCGATAATTACCTATGGTATCGAGTACAGCGGTCAAAAAGTAGGTGATGGTATTCAGCAAAAAGAAAATATGGAACAGCCAATTTATTATTGGGATCCCTCGGTTTCGCCCAGCGGAATGACATTTTACAAAGGCAATCGAGTTTCTGAATGGCAAAACAATTTATTTGTGGGTGCACTGGGCGGAACTCATATTTTGAGACTTCACATCAGTAATAATATTGTTCAAGGTGAAGAACGTTTGTTATCAGGTGAAAATCAGCGTTTCCGTGACATTACACAAGGCGTAGATGGTGCATTGTATGCCATAACAGATGCAGGTAGGCTCTATAAAATAGACAAAAAATAAATTCAGCTACCGCCTGGAATTATTCCTAAAATCCTCCAAATCACTTACATGCATTTTGTTCATCAAATTACTTCATCTGACCAATACCTTAAAGACTACGCTGCAAGCATTGAAAACCCAGCGTTGTTTTGGGAAAATGTGGCGAATGAATTTACTTGGCGGCGAAAATGGGATACAGTCGTAGATTGGGATTTTGACGGGCCAAACGTACAATGGTTTAAGGGTGGAAAATTAAACATAACCGAGAATTGTTTGGATAGGCATCTTCAAACGGGCGGAAATGACATTGCCTTGGTTTGGGAGTCGAACGAACCGACTGAGCTCAATAAAACCTATACTTTTAAAACATTGCACGAGGAAGTTTGCACTTTTGCCCAGGTATTGCGAAATTATGGGGTTAACAAAGGAGACAGGGTTTGCCTCTACATGGGAATGGTTCCCGAACTTACGATTGCGGTTTTGGCCTGCGCCCGCATTGGTGCCATTCATTCGGTAATTTTTGGAGGATTTAGTGCTCAAAGTATTGCAGACCGGGTAATTGATGCGCAAGCTTGTTTGATTGTAACCTGTGATGTTGCTTTTCGGGGCGTCAAAGAGATTCCATTAAAATCGGTGATTGATGAAGCAATGCTTCAATGCAATTCAGTTAAACAAGTAATTGTTTGTCGGCGAACGCACAATAGCACTATAATAAATACGCCCAGCGAAATAGGGTGGCATGAGGCGATGTCCAAGATAGATCGAGCTGCTGCCATACTGCAGAAAGCCGAAGTTATGGAATCCGAAGACCCCCTTTTTATTTTATACACCAGTGGTTCTACTGGAAAACCCAAAGGTGTGGTTCATAGTTGTGGGGGCTATATGATATGGACTCACTACACGTTTGTGAATGCCTTTCAATACCAACCTGGATGGTTACATTTTTGTACAGCCGATATCGGTTGGATAACTGGACACAGCTATAGTATTTATGGCCCACTGCTTGCTGGTGCTTCAACCCTTCAATTTGAAGGTATTCCTAATTACCCCTCTTCGAATCGATTGTGGGAAATCATCGAAAAATACCAAGTGGCCATTTTATACACGGCCCCTACTGCAATCCGAAGTCTTATGGCTGATAAGCACTCGTTGGTTGACGACTACCCAATGGCCAGTTTAAAGGTATTGGGCACAGTAGGAGAACCCATCAACGAAGAGGCCTGGCGTTGGTACCACGAACATGTGGGAAAAGGTCGGTGCGAGATCGTAGATACCTGGTGGCAAACGGAAACTGGTGGTATTTTAATCACAAACCTTGCAGGTATTACCCCAGCAAAGCCTTCTTTTGCTACGCTTCCACTACCTGGGATTGAACCGCTTTTGGTCGATGAAAATGGACTCGAACTATTTGGAAATAACGTTTCTGGCAATTTGTGCATTCGAAAACCCTGGCCCGGCATTATTAGAACTACATGGGGCGACCACGAACGGTGTAAACAAACCTATTTTTCTACCTATCCAGGATTATACTTCACAGGAGACGGCGCACTAAGAGATGAATTAGGGAACTACAGAATTACAGGAAGAGTAGATGATGTATTGAATATTAGTGGCCATCGAATTGGGACAGCAGAGATTGAAAATGCCATTAACATGCACCCTGGTGTAATCGAAAGTGCCGTTGTTGGATATCCTCATGACATCAAAGGACAAGGCATATACGCGTTTGTAATTTACCCAGGGATTGATAAAGACCATGCGCAATTGGCTGTCCAAATCAAGGCTACAGTTATCCATTTCATTGGCCCTATTGCCAAACCTGACAAAATTCAAATTGTGACTGGATTGCCCAAAACACGGTCGGGAAAAATTATGCGAAGGATACTGCGAAAGATTGCTGAGGGTGAGCCCAATGCACTGGGCGATACCACAACCCTACTGGATCCAAGCGTGGTTGATGACATTATTTCAGGCCATGTTTTTTGAATCAAAAATTTGATACAGTAAAAACAACAAGCAAAGAATGAATATTCATTGGGTAAATTTTTATGCACTCTTGCCAAACCTTCATTGGCAGTTTACTACTTTTTATTCAAAGCCCGTTTCATGGGTGTCATTTCAACTTTTTCTTCAGCCGACTGTTCCCGGGCTTTAAATAATTCAAACCGCGAAATTTCTTGTTTGCGTGGCCATATATGATTGGCCTCGTCTATATCAGCAGTTTCCTTAAACGGATCAAGAACAATACTGAGAACATCCTTCTGTTTTGCAAAATTCTTAATTACCTGATATTCATTTTTACGCCAGATATAGGCATTAATATATTCTAATTCCGAACTACCATCAACATAATTCCATTGCAAAATAATGGGCATCACCGTGCCACCCTTATTGCTGAATGTAATTTCAAACAAATAGGTATTTTCATATTTCTTGGATTCTTCAGGGTTGAGCAAAGCAAGGTCTTTATAAGAATCACGAACTATGGGCTTACGATTGGCATTTTCACTATTGGGAATCGCAATCCGTTCGGCCATACCGTTGGTGTCTGTTGAGGGATTGTAGTAATAATAAAAATCGCGCAGCATTGTATCTCGATTAACTGCAAACTGCAATCCTATCGCTTTGTTTCGCAATTTACTCACGTGCTGAAATTCTTGGGCTGGCAATGGTGAATTACCGCTTCGTTTCCTTCCAAAACCCCATCTACCAGATTCCACTTTGATTGTATCCATCTTCGAAGGCATCTCACGTGGAGAAAATACCCGATAGGCCAATACCGAATCCATCGATATATCAACAGGTTCAATATCATAAAACCAAGCACGCCAAAACCAATCCAAATCGACCCCAGAAGCATCTTCCATGGTTCGGAATAAATCGGCAGGCGCCGGGTGTCTGTATGCCCATCGCCTGCAATATTCTTTGAATGCGAAATCGAATAATGTACGACCCATAATCGTCTCACGTAAAATATTCATTGCAGCTGCAGGTTTGGCATAGGCGTTTGGACCAAATTGAATGATATTCTCTGAATTTGTCATGATTGGCTCAAGTTGTTCCCTTGGCATTTTCATATAATCGACAATCTTGTGGGCTGGCCCGCGGGATGAAGGGTAGTTGTTGTCAAATTCTTGTTCTGTCAAAAATTGAACAAACGTATTCAATCCCTCATCCATCCAACTCCAATTTCGCTCATCGCTGTTGATAATCATTGGAAAAAAATTGTGTCCAACCTCATGAATTATAACGCCAATCATTCCATATTTGGTTCTAGAACTATAACTGCCATCCTCGTCGGTTCTTCCATAATTAAAGCAGATCATCGGGTATTCCATACCACTCGAGGCTTCCACGCTAATGGCAACAGGATATTGGTAGGGTATGGTGTATTTACTGTAGGTTTTCAGGGTATGTGCAACCACCTTTGTAGAAAAGTTTCGGTATAACCCGTAAGCTTCTTTCCCATAGTAGCTCATACACATAACTGTTTTTCCTTCAATCTTTTGAGCCATGGCGTCCCACACAAATTTCCGTGAACTGCCCCAAGCAAAATCACGTACATTCTCGGCTTTGTAATGCCAAGTTTTGGTATGCGATGTGTCCCGATTTTGTTCTCTGTATTTTACTTCTGCCAAATTCACAATTTCAATGGGTTCTGCTTGCGATGCGGCATTTACTTTCTGGGCAATTTCCCAACGATTTAATTGCTCGGTACTGAGCAAATCAGCATAGTTTTGGCATTCGCCCGTTGAGGCTACAACATGATCAGCCGGAACAGTCATGTGCACGTCAAAGTTTCCAAAAACCAAACTAAACTCCCCCCGACCCGTGAATTGTTTGTGGTTCCATCCTTGATAATCACTGTAAACACACATGCGAGGATACCATTGCGAAATCGTATAAATATGGTTGCCATCTTTGGGGAAATACTCAAACCCTCCCCGACCGCCAATTTTTTTTCTTTCAGGAATTTTATAATTCCATTTAACCCGAAAAATATATTGCTGCTTAGAGGGCAATGCCTTGGGTAAATCAATGCGCATCATTGTCATGTTAATTGTGTACGGAAGAGGCCTACCAGAAGCATCCGATACTTCTATAATATTCACCCCATATCCCGTTAAATTGGTTTTGTAATCAAGAGCGTCTATTTGCCCGACAGTAATCGGCAATGACTTTTCACTACCATTAAAATTATTGTTTTCACCATCCGGACTGTGTTCATTTTCATCGAGTTGCAACCACAAATAGTGCAATGCATCAGGGGAGTTATTGATATACGTTATTTGCTCATCGCCAATCAAATAGTTGGTTTTTTCATCCAGGGTGGCCGAAATTTTATAATTGGCTTGTTGTTGCCAATATTCATTCCCCGGGGCTCCAGATGCAGTTCTATAAGTATTGGCGTCGGGTAAAATATTCCCCAGCTGTTCAAATTTGTTGCCGTGATTTGAGGTTGGATTGTTTTTGGTATTTTGCGCAAATAAGACAATCGTGGAATAAAAGAAACAAATAAATAAGAGGCAATTTTTTTTCATGTATTGTGATTTATATTATTCGTTTTTCAATTCGAGATTGCAAAATTAATCAAAATAATCTAGCAGATCTCAATTCAGAAAGTGAAATCAAATTATCTGTTTGGACAATTTCAGAAAAACAGTACGTCAGCGTTTAACTGGTAAACAATGTGTATTTTCGTAAACTGTAATTCAGTATCTCATTCTTAAAATTCAAACCAAAACCCCTGCCTATATTTGCTTTAAAAAATCCTTCCATTGTTAAGTATAAAAAATCAGCATGTTATTCCAATTGTTTAAATTTTTCAGAATTTGCTTGGCCTATTTTGATAACAACCCAGAAAAGATAAAGCTTTTCATTGGGCATCCGTTTTGGGCAACAAGCGCTGTGATTAATCTTCGAAAGTTAAAACCGTTATTGGGCCCTTTTAAGAAGTCTTTTTTACCCATATTGGTATTTATTTTGTGTGCTGCAATCGCCAAACATCCCTACCATGTTGGCGTTACAGAAATAACACTCAATTCTTCCTCGCAAACAATACAAGTTCGATGTAAATTGCTTACAAACGATCTCCAAGATGCTATTATTGCGCAGCAAAAGACTCCCATCGACCTAACCATAAAATCGCAAGTCAATAAAGTTTTATTGGGAAAATTTTTGCTGAATGGCCTCCAGTTACAATTGAGTAAACAAGCGATTACAAAACAGACACAAATTCGAATTCAATCACCAATTCTTTTAAATTTTTTGGGATGGGAAATTGAAGAAGATGCTGTATGGTGTTATCTTGAAGCCAATAATACACACCCACAAAAAAATATCTGGGTCTGTAATACCTTGCTTTTTGAGCAATTTTCAGGGCAAACTCATTTTGTGCATTGTTTGTTTAACGGCACAAGAAAAAGTCACAAATTAAGCAACCCGGAAGGCTGTACTTCATTTCAATTTTAACCGAATCCCCCTTCGAAAGTATTATTTTACACTGTATGCAACACAATGTAAAAACAAAACGTCTTGTAAATAAAACAAAACGTCTTGTAAATATAAAATGAAATCTACGACCTATCGAATGTAGAAAAAACCTTGTAATAAGCAATCCTATGAAAAAAATTGTCTTTGTATTTTTTTTATTAATCCTATCGGCCACTGGTATCGCAAAATGCAATCTACCAAAAGGGTGGTCTCAAAGCAATAGCTCTTGCTATTTATTCAATTTTGACGGCTATAAAGTAACTGACTCTGGTGGTTCCAATGCATGCATACAGTATTCTTGGGATTTTGGCGACAATACCACTGCACAAGGAAAAACGACCAAACACCAATACCTAAAAAATGGAAGTTATACAGTATGCATGAAAGTTTGGGACAGCTGTAACAATTGTGATACCAGCATTTGCAAAACCCTTACAATCGCAAATTGTGATTGTGATTTAAAGACAGAATTTTCGTGGAATAACGACTGTAAAAAAGTAAAATTTCTTGCTTATTCAAACCAGAAAACCGCAACATATACCTGGAATTTTGGAGATAAAACAGAGGGGAAAGGGGCTGACCCAATACATACATACTTGTCTGAAGGCGTTTACAAAGTATGTCTTAAAGCAAGTTGGACAGATGCCAACGGGAAAGTTTGCTCCGTGTATTACTGCAAAGAAATTACCGTTAAATGTGGTAATCCTTGCGAACTAAAAGGAGATTTTACTTGGGGAGTAAGCAGCGGAGGCAATAAAATTCGGTTTAAAGGAAGTAGTAATTCGGGTTATACCTATGAATGGAATTTCGGTGATGGCAAAACAGGCAAAGGTATAGACCCCTATCACGAATATGCGAAAGCAGGAACATATGAAGTCTGCTTAACAATCATCAATAAAACCGGAAAATGCAAAGTAAAAATTTGCAAAAAAATTACGGTTGGCAACCCCTGCGGTCTCCTTGGATCATTTACATTTAAGAAAATCAATGACAGCACTTGGAAATTTTATGTTGTTTCCAATGGACCAAGTGCGACCACTTATACATGGTTTTGGGGCGATGGTACAATTTCCTCAGGCAAAGACCCCGCACACACATTTAAAAAGTCGGGTGTCTATGAAATTTGCGTAAAAATTTATAATCCATCAAAAAAGTGTTATCTGTATATATGCAAAAAAGTAGAAATCTCAGTTCCAACCCATTCTAAAAAATGTACTTGGACGGGTAATTTGGGTTTGGGGTATTCCAATGATTGCAATAAATACTTTTTTGAAATGAATTATTTAACCGACTCGTGTATCCGTTACCAAATAAGTGTGTACAATTTTAAAACAGGAAAAACAACCCCATTGACTGCTGGCAGAACTGGAAATTATGTATTTTCAGATACTGGGAAATATAAAATTATAGGAAAGTATAGCAATGTGTGTACAGGGTGTGATACGCTATTATACAAGACCTTCACCGTAGGTTGTAAGCCCTTTGTTGGCAAATGCAACTGGGCATCGAAAGGGGTAAGTCTTGGCTATACCAACAAATGCAATGTTTACACATTTGAAGGCAAAAACTTGAATACCCCCTGCATCAAATACAAGATATCTGTTGGTGGCATCAAATACTATAACCGCTTGGCAACGCATACTTTTTCTGCCAAAGGCACATATACTATTTGCATATTTTACTATGATTCTTGCAATAAATGCGATACAAGCATTTGTAAAACCCTTGTCGTTGATTGTATTCCCTGCCCTGCAATTGCCAAATTCCAGGTTGACAGTGTTTCAAGCAATGGAAAAATGTATGTAAAAAATACCAGTACCGGATCGTATAAGTATAGTTGGAGTTTTAGTGACAGTTCTGCCAATAGCAAGGACAAAACACCCATTCACCAATTTGCCAAATCGGGGACCTATTTGGTTTGCTTAACTGCCTATGACAGCTCAGCCCATTGCTCAACAACCTACTGTCTTGAAGTAAAAGTCATTCGCAGCCGATCAAAAAGCCAATCTTCGGGTTATATCCAAAGAAACCCCTACCCCAGTCCAACAGATTTAGGTTTCTATATTCCACTTGGACAAGGCAATTCGACCTACCGAATATTCGGAACACAAGGACAATTGATGGGCAGTGGAATGGGCACAGATATGATTTACATTGAAACCAAAAATTGGGCTGAAGGCTTTTATAAAATTGAAACCATTAATGGCAATACCCGCCATACCCAGAGTATAATCGTTCTACATTAATCGTGGTTTAATGAAACAAAAAATATTGGTTTTAATGATGGGAATATTTGGATGTGGAATGCATGCAATGTCCCAAAATCCGATTCCAAATGCCTCTTTTAATGATTGGGAATCTAACTTTTTCTCGGCCCCAACAAAATGGATGGTAATCGGTAAAGGATTGCATGATACTTCCCAGACTTCGCCTGATAACCATGGAATACGACTATTCAATGATGTTCATTCTCAAACCATTAGCTATGCTCTTCAAGTAGGTCTCAATTACCCTGATATATTGACGGGTGGATTTCCTATTTCTGGTACACCCACCTCCATGAAAATTATTTACAATTCAGCAAATCTTGGAAATGATACAGCAACAATTATAGTGGGGTTTACCAGAGGCGTTGATGGTGTTCCGATTATTTTACAACAGTTCGATATTTTGTCGGATGCTCCAGGTTCTGGTGACAAACAACTCACCATTCCACTTGCCTATTCGCACCCGACCCTGTCACTGTCTGCAGATTCGGGTTTTGTGTATATTACAAGCAGTCAGGGTCTCGGGAAACCCAATGGAAATGGGTCTTTAGCAATCTATGATTTGGGCTTTATCGATGGAACTACCCCAACTACTGCCAATCTCAATTTCGAAACATGGGGAGGATTTTCGGTTATGAAACCCAAGAGTTGGTATACATCTACAGATGCATTTGAAGAAAAAATGGGCACATTATACGATACAAAAAAAATCTTTACTTCACAATCTAACGATGCCCGTTCTAAATCAGCCATTGTATTGCAGGCACAATCTACAGGATTAAATACATCAAGCAATCATTGGATACCTGCTTGGATGATTACCCAAAATACAAATTCCCCCATCGCAGCCATGGATATGCCGTCTTTTATGATCAAACAACGATACGAAAGTTTGCGTGGTTATTGGAAAGGGAATTTGGTTGCAGGCGATAGGGTTACTGTTATTGTAAATTTTTTTCATACCGACACTTTGGTTGGTTCAGCCATTTTTTCTCAAAATTCGGATGGGTTTGTTCCTTCAAGCTATTCATTATTCGCAGAAAATGTAGTCTGGGATTCCAGATTCACATTAATACCCACCCAGGCAACTGTCGGCGTGTTTTTGTCTGACTCAACTTTCACTGAGGCAAGCAATATCTCAAGTAAAATCCTTCTTGACGATTTGTCTTTAGAAACATATGCGGCCGAGATTCCCCGTTTGGCTAAATCGTCAGTGTCTGTTTCTGTTTACCCCAATCCGAGCCAAGGAAATGTTAATCTGGTTTCTACCAAAACAATAAGAGAATTACTTGTATTGGATCACCATGGGAAAATCGTTTACCAAGCCAACCACATCGATGCACTTAAACACGCATTTCAATTGCCTGTAAACCAATTGAGTTTTGGAGTATATTGGATAAAGATAGAGGGTGACCATTTGCGTGAAACCCATAGGATTGCATTCCAGCCCTAACTCGCATTGTTTTAAAACAAATCCAGATATTGAGTGCCAGGCAAACGGATATTGAGAGTGCCAGGCAAACGGATATTGAGAGTGCCAGGCAAACGGATACATCAGAAATACAGTAATCACTTTATGTGAGAAACAAGACTTTTCTAAATGCGTCTAATTTTAAAGAAAATGCCTGAATATCATGGATTTCAGATTTTGAAAATTGGGGATTTTCGGGTTCTTGCTTGAAACAACTTAACAAAAAAGATGATTTAATCAAGGTTTCCGAATCAATCAAATTCGAAATCCAAAGAACAATCATTGAAAGGTGGATGCCACCAAAAATATTTTGCAATAATTCAACAGCATATATTTTTTCTTGGCTAAAATCTGTGGTGATTTCAGTAATTTTTAAAAGAATAGAATCTGGAACATAATCCATTTTTTTTTGCTGCATTTCCTCAAGTGTCTGAGCGTTATTTGGACCCAAACAAACCCAATCACCCTGTAAATAGTGAATAAGCGCTTCTATAGATTTATATTGAACTGCAGCAACATCCTCGTCATCGGATAAACGATACGCCGCATCCCACTGAATATCATCGGCAAGGTATAATTGAAAAACGGGGCTTTGCTCTTCACTGAATGAACTCAACAAACAGTAAATCAAACTTTCACGCAAATCCGCTTGTATTGGCAATGCATTGAGATCCTTTTCGAGCAATTGCATTACAGGACTTGTAAATGAAGAGAAATTGTTTCGCAAATGGGTTTTGAGAATCTCGCCAGAGGAATCTATAATTATTGCATTGCCCTGAGAATCGGGACAAGGAACCACCAAAAAAGGTACACTCGCATTTCTCATATAAGAAAAACAAATATGGAAAATAATATTAAAAATTCAATACGATCAAAAAAATAAGGAGTTCTTATTGCAGGGTAGGCAGGATACTCAACCGCCGAGTGAAAAGGGAAGGCGAAATAACTATGTTCCTACTTCTCTAAGGTGTAACAAATGTGCACGAATAGCACCAAGCATTGATGGAAACTCATTGTAGGCAATATTGAACTCATTACAGGTTTCACGAACAATTTTGCTAATTTTGGGATAATGTATGTGACTTATCTTGGGGAATAAGTGATGTTCTACCTGAAAATTTAAGCCGCCCAAACACCATGCCAATAACTTGCTATTGGTTCCAAAATTGGCTGTCGTACGAATCTGGTGGGTTGCCCAATCTGCTTCTATTGAAGTAACAGGAATAGCTTTCGCTACGAAATCAACAGTACCTACAACATGAGCCAATTGAAAAACTACCGCGATAATCAATCCGGTAACCATCGCCATGCACAAAAAACCAATGATGGTTTGAACCAAACCTACATAGAAAATAGGTACAACAATAAAAACGCCGATATACAGTAATTTACTTACCCAAAAACCAAAGTGCTGAACCAATGACAAGTTTTGTTTAATATCTCGATCTCCCACCTTACCACCAAAATACTTTACGAAATCTTGATAAAAAATCCACATCAAATAGGTAATTGTATACAACATCAAACCATATATATGTTGAAATCGGTGAAACCAATATTTGCTTTGAATATGATTCATTCTCATGAACGGACTAATGTCGATATCCTCGTCTGCTCCCTCAATATTGGTAAAGGAATGATGAGATATATTGTGTTTCTGGTGCCAATAAAACGCATTGCCACCCATTACATTCAAGCTTAGTGCCATCAACTTATTTACCCATCTTCTGGATGAATAACTACCATGAGAGCCATCGTGCATGACGTTAAAACCGATAAATGAAAAATTTACACCCACCAAGGCACACAAAAAAATTGACAACAGTGGAGAAGAAGGTGTAAAAAATACCAATAGGGTATATAGCAAAGCAAGACAAACGAAAAGAATAATCGTCTTGCTGTACAATTTCCAATTCCCGGATGCTTTTACATTAATGGAATTTAAATGCTCATCAATTCTAGAACGCAACGTTGAAAAGAACAATGCATTTCTACCTTCGAAACGAATTTGATTCATATTATACAGCAAATATAAACCAAGCAACTTAACAAAGTGCAGTATGTAGAAATGTGTGGACAAAATACTACACATTGCTTAAACAAAACACTTGAAACCCACAATGTTCGGGTGTGTCAACACAAATACCCTTAAACACAACTACAGGAACCGATCAAGAATTATCCGACCTAAATCGTCTGTGTTGAAAAACAAAATAACCAAAAAGCAATCCACTAAAATCGGCAAAAAAATCGGCCCATTCTGCTGCCCTATTGCTCACATATAAATCTTGTAAAAACTCGATAACTGCACCAAAAGAAATCGAAAGAACCAGCAATTTCCAGGTGTTTTTTGAAGGATTTGTATTTTCTGAGCTCCATATTTTGTATAAAAAAAAATAAAGTAAAAAATGAACCCACTTGTCTATTCCCAACATACCCAACCAAGGAATTGTGGGAATGGTCTTTGAATCGGGAAAAGGTAGGAGACACAAGACTGCAATACCCAATAATATCAGGAAGGTTTTTTTGTACTGAACTATTTTTTGTTTTCCAAATTCAAACATGATTATCCTACCATAGCGGTATAATCGGCATGGCTCATCAAAGAATTCAAGTCGCTTGGATTATTCATTTTGACTTTGACCATCCATCCCGCATTATAGGGATCGCTATTGACAGACTCTGGCGAGCCGTCTAAATCAGGATTAACTTCAACAACCTCACCAGCCAGGGGCATAAACAAATCGCTAACGGTTTTAACAGCTTCTACCGTCCCAAAAACGACATGCGCCTCGAGTGATTCACCCAATGAAGGAATATCTACAAAAACAATATCACCCAATTCGCTTTGCGCAAAATCTGTAATACCAATGGTGGCGATGTCGCCATTCACCGAAACCCATTCATGGTCTTTGGTGTACTTGAGGTTGTCTGGAAAATTCATATATATGATTATTTTGTGTTTTTCAAACTCCAAATTACGTGTAATAGTCCTGAAATTTTTTGTTTTAACTCATTTCTATTGACGATAAAATCTAAAAATCCATGCTCCAGCAAAAATTCTGCACTTTGGAAATCTTTGGGCAAATCTCTTCCAATGGTTTCACGAATCACCCTTGGGCCGGCAAAGCCAATTAATGATTCAGGCTCGGCAATATTAAAATCACCCAACATCGCAAATGATGCAGTAACGCCGCCTGTTGTTGGATTGGTTAACAGAGAAATATAGGGAATACCCGCCCGGTGTAACAATGCCAATTTTGCACTGGTTTTGGCCATTTGCATGAGAGAATACGCCGCTTCCATCATGCGTGCACCCCCAGATTTTGAAATCATCAAAAAAGGAGTACCCGTTTGCAAACAGTAATCAATCGCACGGGAAATTTTCTCACCCACCACACTCCCCATAGACCCTCCAATAAAACTAAAATCCATACAAGCTATCATTAATGGCTGCTTATCTATGTTGCCATATCCGGTTCGAACAGCATCTTTTAATCCAGTTTTTTTCTTAGCTACTATCAAGCGATCAATGTAAGGAGCAGAATCATTAAATTTCAGGGGATCACCACTCGACAAATTGGCATTTATCTCTGTATAATTGTTTTCATCAAACAATATATCAAAATATTCTAAAGACCCAATTCGCTCGTGAAAACGACAAGACGGACAAACATAGCGGTTTAAAATCCATTCCTTGGTGGGGGCGACTTGCTTGCAGCGCTTACACCTCTCCCACAAACCATCTGGGGTGGGTTTTTTATCTTTGGTTTTGGTTAAGATTCCACTCCAGGTTCTTTGGTACCATTTTGGCCCATTCCCAGAAAGTTCGTCATCATATTCAAAATCTACATTCACAGATTATACCATTAGGCCAGTTCTATACTGCCATCTAAATACACATCTTGCACCGCATTCAATAGGACAATGCCTTCATTCATGGGTTTTTGGAATGCCTTGCGTCCCAAAATTAACCCAGAACCTCCGGCACGTTTATTTACAACAGCAGTAAAAACTGCCTCCTCAACATCTCCTTTTCCTTTGCTTTCGCCCCCTGAATTAATCAGTCCGGCACGTCCCATATAACAATTTGCCACTTGGTAGCGCGTTAAATCGATGGGATGGTCAGAAGACAATTCAGAATATACCTTTGGATGGGTTTTACCATGTTTGGTGGCGTTGAATCCTCCGTTATTGGTTGGCAATTTTTGTTTGATGATGTCAGCTTGAATGGTAACACCCAAATGATTGGCTTGTCCAGTTAAATCTGCACTTGAATGGTAATCGACACCGTCTATCTTAAACGCATTGTTTCGGGTATAACACCACAAAATTGTGGCTAGCCCCAATTCGTGGGCACGTTCAAATGCTGCTGCCACTTCCATTAATTGACGACCGCTTTCTGGACTCCCGAAATATATAGTAGCACCCACAGCGCATGCACCCATATTCCAAGCATCATCCACAGATCCAAACATCAATTGGTCATATTTATTAGGATATGAAAGGAATTCGTTGTGATTTAATTTTACAATAAAAGGTATTTTGTGGGCATATTTGCGGGAATGCATACCCAAAACGCCAAAGGTTGAAGCCACTGCATTACAGCCACCCGATATCGCCAACTGAATAATTTTTTCAGAATCAAAATAGATTGGATTGGGAGCGAAAGATGCTCCAGCACTGTGTTCGATACCCTGATCAACGGGCAAAATACTCACATACCCCGTGTTTGCCAAACGTCCGTTCCCATATAGTTGTTGTAGACTTCTCAAAACCTGAGGATTCCGATTGGTTTGGGCAAAAATACGGTCTACAAAATCAGACCCAGGTGCATGAATCATTGATTTGTCAATGGTTTTGCATGTGTGATTTAGCAAGAATTCTGCTTGTGAACCTAATAGTGCTTGAATGTTTTTTTGGGCCATTACGATATCTTTATTCGTATTTTTGATGCAAATTTAACCATTTTTTATATGATAGAAGTGAGAGAAATTAGAAATCAATCTGATTTGTCGCAAGCATTCGACATTCGTCGCAGGGTTTTTGTAATTGAACAAGAATGTCCGCCCGATGAAGAGTACGATACTTACGAGGAAAGCAGTCGGCATTTTTTGGCAAAATTTAAAGGATTGTCTGTGGGAACTTGTAGATTTAGAACAACACAAAAAGGCATAAAACTCGAACGATTTGCCGTGTTGAAAGACTATAGAAAAACGGGTATTGGTGCAGCATTACTTCAAAATTGTTTGGATATAATCACCAAAAACAAGGTTGATTCTAATGACTCAAGTTCGCCAAAAATTGTTACTCCTAGCCTACCCAATATTTATCTGCATGCCCAGGAACACGCCTTGGAATTTTATACAAAATACCACTTTATTGCAGAAGGTGAGCGATTTTACGAAGCGGGAATTCCCCATTTTTCAATGCGATTTACCCGGTAATTTCTGTTAATCCAGTCAAAAATTTCAATAGTTTTTCTGTGTTGTGCTTGCTATTGTGATGGGCTTCTACATAAGAATAGGCCTCGTCTACAATCGCATTGGCAAGGGTAGGATTTGCCATCAAGTCGGCAATGGCATTCGCAAAATCTTGGGGAGTATCAGCGATTTTACAATGGACATTGTGAAGAATTTCAAGCCCCTGAACACCAACTGACGTAGTTACAACCGGAATACGCAATGCCATTGCTTCAATAATTTTTATGCGAATCCCACTACCAGCCAATATGGGAACTATCATAATGCCATTTTCTTTCATAAACATTTCGGGATCCGATATGGTCCCATGGTTGATTACACCAGATTGAAAAAATCGTTTATCATTTTTGTGCATAGACTTACCCGCTAAATGGAATTCGGTATGGGGCAACTTTACGAGAAGTAGAGGCCATACTTTCTGCAAAAACCACTGAACGCCTTGTTGATTTGCCTGCCATTCCATACTCCCTATATGAAAAACCTTGTTGGGATGCAGCATGAATATTGAAGAATTGAAGGTTTCAATTCCCGGCAAATAGACCGTTTGGGGCACAGCGCTCCCATTGACCTGTTGGGTATGTTTTTCAACAACATTGAAATCATGTTCTGTAATCGAAATTACAGCATCTACACTGCACCATATTTTTTGTTCAAACTGTTGCAATCGTCTTGTCTGCAATAGCAAATACCATTTTTTTAGCACTTGACGTGATTGTCGGGCGAGTCTAAACCAAATTTCAGATTCAATATTATGAGATCTGTAAACACAAGGCAATGGGCCGTTTTTTCGCAAGCGTTTCGATTTTAACGGAACTTTTCGACCCGTTTGGGAATTTTCTATTGCAGTTGATGTATGGGTTTGGAACCTATTTTTGTTATACTTCTCATTTTCGGTATCGTTCGCTTCTTTTTTAGATTTTGGGTCTAAAGACTCTAGGATAGCATTTTCTTGCATTCCCACCCCCGGGTTGTGTTGGAAAATGTGCTCGAGAGGATATCGATTTTCGGTGCTGAAGCTTTTGTTATAGCGAACAACAGCATTCATCATCGTCATGGAATAAATCCCTTCAAACAAAACCAAATCAAATTCCTGCTCATGCAAGAGCGCTTCGACAATATCATTGGCTTCTTTCCGATCATAGCGAGAAATATGGTAACTTTTTCGTGAAAACAAATTCCTACAGGCTCCCAAAATCGAGAGCGAAGAATCCAACGGAAAAGTTTTGACTGTACAAAATCCAAAATGTTTATTGCATAATTCTTGTGAAACGAAATGTTTTTGGGTATTAAAACTGCAAAAATATAGTTCAGCCCCGGCCCCAGATAAGGATCGAAGCATTGCAAAGCTCGCAATTGCACCTCCATCATGCAATGGCCATGGTATACGATTCCCAAGAACAAGAATTTTCATCTCTTTACATTTGATTGAATGACTGAATCAGTGTTATTGGATGGCAAATTATTATCGTCATTTTCAGTTCTGATTTGCTGTTTTAAACCCTTCTCAAACCGTTTTTTAAGCCACCCATATAGATTGCTCAATGGATTACTTCCATGAAAACTTTTGTCGATGCTCGCTCGGTAAGTAATGATCAGTCCAACTGGCAACAACAACATCGAACTCAACCAAGATCCCAGCCAAACAGGAACAATACCGGCCTTTCCCATTTTTTCACCCGTAAGATTCAAGGCGTAGAAGACAACAAAAAGAAGGACAGAAATAACCAAAGGCATGCCAATCCCTCCTTTGCGAATAATCGCACCCAAGGGAGCGGAAATTAAAAATAACAAGACGACCAGAAAAGAAAAAGCAAATTTCTTATGCAATTCTGATCGGTATAAATTTACCTCCGTTTCTTCAAATTGCAATGATCCCATGAGACCCTCTGACATACTTTTAACAGACCGGGCGTGATTTATCGCAGCACTTATCGTTGATTGCCTGATTTGACTTGGAAAGTTCCTGACAATTTGCTTATTGGATAGTAGCATAAATTCTGCGTTCCCCCTCTGGTAAGAAACCCGTTGAGAATCTGAGGGAAATACTCCCGGGACGTGCAAATACCGCCCCAAATATTTACTGTTGTCGTCACGCAATTTCTTGCATTTTTGATGAAACGTGTCAATTTCTAAAAACAACTGGGAAATATTCTGTAGTCGGTAATCTGTAGCAATTAAATCGCGATCTGTAAACTGAAAATCCAAACTTGAAAGGTCGATTGCCATAGACTGTTTTTCGAAAAACATTTGGTTGAACGGTTGGGATTTTCTATACTCCGAAGAATTTGTCATCTCTTCATATCGAACCCCATGATAGAGTGTCAAATGAAGGGTCCTTTGATCGGGTGAAAGCAACATTTTACCCCATTCGGCCCGAATCACATTCAATCGTTTGCTGTCATCTTGTTTATACTCATAAATCAACACATCGCGTAAGGTTTGATTGTCTTTCTCTTTTTTTCCCACCCGAATAGCAAAACCCTCTATTTGGTGGTAAAAAATCCCCTCGGATATATTGAAAGTGGGTTTTTTTTGGCGCATATCGATGAGCATAACTGCTTGTTCTAACTTGGCCTTGGGTATGATATAGTTTAAAAATAAAAAATTGAGAACCGCCAAACAACACATGAACAAAAAAATTGGTCGGAGGGCGCGAAGCAGTGAAATGCCATTTGATTTCATAGCGACCAATTCAAAACTTTCACTCAGATTTCCAAAGGTCATAAGACCTGCAACCATAATGGTAAGTGGCAAAGCCATGGGCACCAAATCGGCCAAACTAAAAAAAATTAATTTGAGTAAAAGATCAAAAGAAATACCCTTCCCAACTAATTCATCGATGAATTTCCATAAAAATTGCATCAAAAAAAGAAACATACTTAAAAAAAAAGTTACAGCAAACGGACCAATATAGGAACGTATCAAAAGGACATCTACTTTTTTGATGAAAGGCAGTTTGAATTTCATAGCCGTTCTTCAAAGATAACAAAAAGGGATACTATGGCTGCAAGGGTACAAAAAACGAAGGGTTGACACCAGTTGCAAAACGATGCATTAAAGTGCCGCTCTTTGCGTTGAGCACAGAAACTTCCCCATTGCTCACATAATCTTTCGCATCTGCGATGTATAAACAATTATCATTGGCGTTAAAATTGAAACCATAAATAAGTTTTGGGCCACGAAAAAAAACTGAAGCCTCTGCAAACGATTCTGCATTCACAGGTATCCTCCAAAGGGCGTTTTGATACAAAAAAAACAGATCTTTTCCGTCCAACGACAACTCAATTTTCCCAAACGAGCCCTTTTCAGCTTTAAAATATCTGGTGCGCGAAAAATCTGATGCTGAAAATTGCTGTATTGCACTTTTGCCCCCCGCTGACGAAACAACCCAGAGAGAATTGCTTTCGTGTACAGCCAAAAACATAGCGCCACTGTCTGCATAAATAGTATGTTTTAGCAAGAATGAATTGGTGTCAAACAACAATACCTTTCCATTGTAGGATGCAACTGCCACGAACTGATTCCATTTCACCAACTGCTCTGTATAGGCATCAACAGAAAGTTGTTTGGCCAAACTTAGAGATGCTGTATCGAGAATTGATATGGAATTGGAATAAAGATCTGTTATCCAAACATGACGGCCAATAGGCAATATACATCGAGGGGATTTGAGATTTGCATTTATTTTGGTTTGTTTTAATGTTTTAGGATTAATGCCCAAAACCTTACCACTATTGTTTATGCTTAAATACAGGGTATTTGCATACAATACCCCATGTTGAAGCACATCACCCAGTGGTTTTCTATTGACTTTCTCATACGCATTGGCCCAATTAATATTTGAATCAGATTGATAGATATCCAGACGTGCATTGTTCCACATAAAATTTCCCTCACACAAAATAGCCACCCTTTTGCCTTGAATTCCGGAGATATCCAAAGGTTTTTCAATACTGGATTCGCAAGATGAAAAAAGACATGCTGTAAGCGATAATCGAAAGAAAATAAAACCAAAATACTGCTTACAAAAATACATTTTCTTAGAATTTATTGTTTCACAATATTACATGTCTCGATTCCGAGGCTCGTTGTTATTTTCACCTGATATAAACCTGAGGCCCAATCAGAAATAAGCACATCAAAAGCCCTCATGTTTAGGCCATTTTCTTGATATACCCTTTTGCCCAATACATCCACAATTTCTATTTTATCCATCATGCCAGTCGTTTCTATGCGCACTTTGTCTTTTGAAGGATTTGGGTAGGATAAAGCGAGCAATGTTGGAATGGGCATCACATTTACCCATAAATCTGTACCAAGTTCATCGATCGCAAAAAAACCAGGTGTGTTCATACCAAATGAACCATTGTCTGAGCTCTGCAATTCAAATACTGTACTATCGATAAAACCCGATTGCCCAACACCCTGCTTTGCACAAAATACCGTTTGCCACGAATCCAAAATATAATCTTTTGAATTGTCAGCAAATCTATAGTCTGCGAGAATAACACTCAGTTTAGACAATAATTTACCTTTGTTGTAAAAGCCAATTTTGAGGATAAAACTGTCGGCGTCATTTCCAGAAATCCCACCAAATTTCTTAGCAAATGCATCACCATTTTTCATGCTATTATAAGCATACGTTGTATTTGCAATTTTTAGTGTCGAAAAGAACCCCTTTAATGGATTCGTTGGCGAAAGAATATATGATTTGTTCATACCCAC
>SXGU01234633.1_pt1 | contig 21059 bp, 11 predicted proteins | sample 3174531 | NCBI WGS metagenome assembly SXGU01 (sample SAMN11356863, study PRJNA531348) | freshwater metagenome | isolation source: freshwater sample F1-140 | place: China: Fuxian Lake, Yuxi | collected 2017-12-25 | reverse complement strand
GGTCGGTTCAGGACCACCTCTGAACCACTCTTTGATCGCATATTACCGCCTGTCGCTCAACCAAAAACAGTGTCTCAACAGGAGACCTTTCACAATGGGTAAATCAGGGCGCATCTTTTTTTTGAAGCCGGGAATTACTGCTGCCCTGGCAACTTCTGATACCAATCGCCTACCCTCTGCTACGGTTCGGGTCAATGGTTTTTCACAATAAATATGCTTGCCCGCACGGGCGGCATGGATAGCATTCAGGGCGTGCCAATGGTCCGGAGTGGCAATGACAACCGCATCAATGTCCTTTCGGTCAAGGAGTTCCTGATAATCAGCATGTCCCCTACAGTTCGGGAGATTCCGGATACCTTTGCTGCGATCGACCACCATCCCCAAGGCGGAATCGAGTCGTTCCTTGACGACCTCGGCAATGCCCACTACCTGGACATCGTTCATTCCCAAAAAAGATCCTAAATGGCCACGCCCCATCATTCCGACACCAATAAACCCCAACCGGAGGGGGGGCTCGGCCCCGGGCTTTGAGTGCAAGGCACCTCCTGGCAAGACGGTACTGGCCATGGCCACCTTGGTAAATTGGCGGCGATTAAGGGATGGATTGACCATGGTGACTCACTTTTGCTTTGGAATAAAGGGACCTGTCATTTTACCTGGTTATTTTGTACCAAGGCACAAGAGGTTGGCTTCGGTCCGGATAAATAGGCTTCCATTGGCCGTGGCGGGACTGGCCAGGGTTCTCTCATTGAGTTCAAATTTTCCCAGTTTCTTGTAGGTATTCCGGGCAGCAAGGCGGGTTATTTCGCCACCTTCGCTTTGCAACCAAATGGTACCCGTGTCCAATCCTTCATTGGGGTTTGATGCCGCCTCGTAAAAAGGCGAGGAGGAGAAGCTTCCTCCTACCCGTTCTTGCCAATGTATTTTCCCGGTTTGGGGATCGACACAGGAGGCAATGCCATTATCCGAGATGAGAAACAGCAAATCCCCAACGATCAAAGGCGAGGGGGTGTGCGGGGCTCCTTTGGTCATTTTCCAGGCAATGGCCTTGTCATCCAGCAGGCCGGACCCGCCAATGTTGACGGCAATGAGTGAAGCAGTATCGTAGCTTGTGGAAAAGATGGCAAGGTCGCCATGAATGGCAGGTCGGGGAATGACGGAATAGCCTTTGTAGGGCAACCGCCAGATTTCGCTGCCAGTTTGAGCATCAAGCGCCATAATGACTTCGCTCCCCGGGCTGAGCAGCATTTTTCGACCATTTCGGTTGATGACGGTGGGGGTGGTAAACGAGAAAGCTCGTTGGGGTTTGGCGTTCCGCTCGGTTTTCCAGGCAATTTTCCCGTCCCTGGTATTGAGAGCAAATACTGCCTGGAGATCCAAGCCATCGGCAGAGAACACCAATAGGTCATCCACCAGCACAGGGCTCCCGCCTCCACCATGTTGAGGCTTGGAATACAATCCTGGTGTTTGCCACAGGATTTTTCCGGAGGTATCAAGGCATGCCGTACCCATGTGCCCAAAGTGGGCAAAAAGTCTGTCCCGTTTTAGGGTAATGGTGGGACTGGCATGAGAGTTTTTAGGATGGATGTTTGGGGAATTATCGCCAATTTGAGTGAATACCTTGGTCTGCCAAAGCGATTTTCCATGGGAAGCATCCAGGCAAACCACCTCCAGGCTTTGGTCGGGTTTTGTTCCCGCAGCGCCGTTGGGAATGGCAGTGGTCAAATAAATCTTGTTGCCAACAACAACAGGCGAGGACCACCCTTTCCCGGGAAGGGCAACCTTCCAGCGGATATTGGGTTCCAGTTTTTCGCGGTCGGTCAGTTTGAGGGGATTGGAATGTCCCAAGCCATCGAGACCTAAAAACCCAGGCCAATCCGCCCCCATAAGAGACATAGGGAATAGTGAAAGGAGCATTCTTCGTGTTAACATTTATTCATTCCCCAATCATTTCAAACATACCATGGCCGACTTTTTTCAGTTTTCCCTGGAGGGCTAACGCATCGAAAACCTCCAATGGAAACAAATCAGGAGGCGTAATGGCAACCACGGACGATTTGCGCCCAGAGGTCGTGGCCCGCCCGCCCAATGCGGATTCGTCGGCTAACCTTGTAAGCTTCAGTTTTTTCCTGAACGCCTTGAGTGCCAACTTGAGTGTCCCAGAATCAAACCCTGATGCTTCCGTCATTACTTGGTCCTTAAAGGGAATACCTTATTTGGGATTAAGGGCTTCCTCAAGAGCTCGTTTGACCAATTCTTCGTGGAGTTTTTGTATCAAATCAAACTGGGCCTTTTCTGCCCTTTCGATCTCCCTGGCCCTGGCCAATTCTTTGTCGAAATCCAGGGTTCCGCCCATTTTGCCAAGAAGATCATCAATAATTACCAACACGGAAGTGAGCTTTTCTGTGGCATCGGCCAAAGCTGCTTTTTGTTTGACTGGATCCAATTCTCCCGAGGCGACGATTTGGCGAAGGCCCTCAAAAGAACGCTTTGATTCGGGCCAAAGGTTGTCCCGCAGGTTGACCAGGGGATCACGGACCTGGCGCTTTTGCACCTGGACCTTTTCGGTGACATGATTCAGTTCAAGCTCCCTCACAATGGTTTGATACTGCGTGGCCAGGTCTTCAAACGCTTTTTGCGTTTCCTCAAGAAGTTTGTCCAGTGGATCGTCCGTTCGTTTGTTCAACCGACCAGAAGCGGTTCGCCAATCCTCAACGGAAAGCTTGGTCCACAGGGGATCTTTGCGGGCTTTTGAGGTTTCCAATAGATAAGCGGTTGAGGCATCCGCCAAAATTCGTTGCCTCACCAATTCGAGTTGATCCTGAGCCTTGATTTCGTCCTTGCGAACCTCCTGGAGAAGGTCCTCTTCAGGGATCACCAAAAAGGAAAACGCCTCCTGGGAGGGGGACCGGTGCGGTCTGCGGGCACCTCCCGAAGAATCGGGCTCAAAGTCAAGATCGGTGGCTTCGAGCCAAAGGCTAACCCGATGCCTGAGGAATCCATCCCCCATTTTCGGGAAAGGAATCCCAGCCTTGTCCATCGAAAAATCAAATTGTGGTTGATCGCCGAATTGTTCCCACCGGTCCGGGATAATTTGTAACCGACGAAGGAGGGATTGCCTTTCTTCGGGTAAAGGTTCGCCTTGTGTGTTTGATTTGTCACGAAAAGGAAGGCTCATTTTCCTGCTCATATAGGCGGCAACCGTGGGTGCATCCAGCCTTTCGCCCGGCGTTTGCTGGATTATGAGGTCCAGGGCGGGAACAATGCGGCGCTGAACCGGTTTTCCTGGGGCTTCATTTTTTAGACTGCGGTTCAGAAGCATCCAACCTGTGGTGGCCCCCAAGCCATCCCCCAGGCTCACGGAAGCCCATTTCCCCACACCTGCGGCGGCAAATAAAATTGCCACCTCATTACCCTCCAGTGCTTCCACCGTCCAGCAATGTTCAAGAGTTCCCAATCCCTGCCTATCCTCAAGGTTTCCATGGAAAGGAATGCGTGCTTCCGGAGTAACCAGAAACACACCCTGGTCATTTCGCCTTAAAAAGGGAGAGGGCTCTGCCTTTACCTGAGGTGGCGTATCCGCCAAAACCTTTATGGCAATGCGTCGAATGCCAACCACACCATCCTCATCCGTCATTTTGATTTGGAGGTTGGTGTCTTCATCAAGGGTTAGGTCCTCAATAAGAAATTGCTTTTCATTCTGAATTTGGGTTTTGAGTGCAATAGTTTCATTGGAAGCCTTGGAAGTGTTTCCTAACGATACTCCGGGAGTATTTGGCTCTCCCCTTGTTCGTTCCACCTGAATGGATTGCAGGGGGCGATCCCCAGTTGCAGAAAGGATGATCCTGGCTCCTTGCGGAACCGCAAATCGGGTTTGATCGCTCCCTGGCTGAAGCATTTCCCGAGGCATAAAAGATTGTTTTTGGCCAATCAGGGTTGCTTGGGTCGGGCCGGTAGTGCCGCCGTTTCCCGGTCGGAAAAAAAGGTACGCAGGATGATGTTCCTCGACCTCAAGGGCTTCGAGTCGGGGGGGGGCTACTACCCGAATTCTTTTTCCAGTGGTGGCGTAATCATCACCTTTGACCGTAAAAAGTGCCGACTCGCGCAGGTCCTTGATGATGGTGGTGAATTCCTGGCGGCCAACCGGTTGCATGGGGGTATTACTGGTTGACCCTGGCATTTGCAACAGAACAACAACCTTGTTAGGTATTTGTTTTCGTTTTAGGGCTGGGTCCGCCATGGAATCTTCGGCATGCCGAAGGTGGTTCAATGCTTCATTCAGGGCTTTGATGGGACCAGATTCGAGTGAGGGATTTTCCAGCAGCAGGCTTTCCAATGCATCAATGGTGAATCCTGATTCCGAAAGGGTGTTCAGCCAGGATTGGGAAAGTCCTGCCTCTGAAACCGGGCTGATCCACCCCCGGGATTGAAGGTCGAACCATGTAAGTGGTCTCCACCCTTCCATTGGCCAACCTTTGGCCAGGGTGTTGCCCGATGCGGTAACGGCGGCTGTACCTGGTGCACCCATAGTTAAGTGCCTTATCGCCCTGACCCGCAGGGTTACCTGCCCCGAATCCTGGCCAATAACGGCCTCACCCGATGCGGGAAAACCTTCAAGAACCAGGAATGAACGCCTGGGCCAAGTGAGGTCCTGAAGGAGGACATTGCGCTCAAACAGGATAGAAGCGATCTCTTTCCATGAGGTGGGAGTAACCTCCCTTGAATCGGTAACAACATTCATTTTGGAGTGGATCCAACCCATTCCCATGGCAACGGGCCAAAGGCCAAAACATACCAGAAGTGCCAGGGAAGCAACCAGGCTTAGGCCCTGCCAATCGAGCACCAGATCAGCATTGGCCTTGCCAATGGTTGACTTGGCCTCAGCGAAAACCCGTTCTGCCATTTCACGGGAATAGCCCCTTCGTTCAGCTTCGTCAGGGTCTCCAAGGTCAACGGCGGTAATAAGTTGTTCACGCAGCTCGGCGGGAAAGCGTCTTTCCAACAAAATCGCCAAAGAGGATCGGGAAAGGGGCAAAAGAGCTGGCTGGACTACACGGTAAACAAGGATTGCTGCCAAAGTTACAACCAGGCCCAATACCGGCAATCCCCTAACCGGACCGGGAAGGAGCTGGACCCAATCCAGGCCAAATGCTGAAAAAACACCAAAATCCAAAACCATCAATCCCCAAAAGGCCACTCCTGAACAAATCAGGGAAAACACCACCCCCCGAACGATCAGAAAGCGCAAAATCCTCCCCCTGAGCCGTTCCAAAGGCCTAACCAATTCGGGGGTAAGATTGCCCGGACGGGATTCAGGAATTAGGTCAAGGGTTAGAGACATATGGTTTCCCTGGGAATTTCCCGAGGCTAGGCTACCTTCCATAGTTTACGAAGGGTCCATTCTGTTCCCAAAAACAGGACGATGGCAAGCATGGCCCACGGGAGGACCCTTTCGCCAGGATTGTCTCCGGAGGGGCTGCCTAAACTGGGACCATCGTCCCACACATCGTCCACGGGCCCCCGGTTTTTGATGGTTGAGGATTCTTCGGTCAAAAGGGAGGGAATCAGATTTGCTGAGTGAATATCAAATAATAGTTTGGGTTGGTTGGAAACATCACCGTTATCGCTGGATTTGGAAATTACGGATTTTGCCCCTTCCAGTTTCGCGGCCCCCCCCGGCCGCCTTAGCCCTTCCCTGACAATCCGGACCTGCTCTTCTGAAAGTCTTGATTCGACGGAGGAAAGGGGGCTGGCCAAATGATAAAGTCCAACCCAATCGGGCCTGGTGTTTTCCGCTTCAGGGTCCGAAGCCTCGACAAGGAGGGAATTCCCTGAAAGTCTGTCTTTTGTGGTCGGGACCTCGATTACCATTTCATAACGGGCACTTGCACGGACCTGAAACCTTGCTCGCCACACGCCGGGGCTACCCGGCCGTGGTTCCATTTTTACTGTAGCAGGATAATCTCCTTCGGAGATCCCTTGGGGTGCAATAAGCCGGACACGGGGTGGATCCGAGGCCCCTGCAAGAGGTTTGCCGCCACGGTCATCAATCACCGCTTCAAAGGCAATGGGCCTTAGGGCCTGATAGGGACCGCCCGCAAACAGGCGAATCCGCTTTACATCACGACCTTGGGAATTGGCTGCGGCATACCGGGCCAATTTGGTCCAAAACCGTTCATGCCAGGTTTCCTTGAATTGCCGAAGTCGCCAAGTTTCGTCCGATCCAATCCAAACCACCCGCCTTCCACCCTGAGGATCGCTCAAGACCATCCATGGAGCAAGTTTTCCATCCTTTTGTTTTACCCGTTCATCCCCCAACCTGGCTGCCACGATGGCCCCTTTCCTGATTTCTTCAATGGGGTATGTGGAGTAAAACCCCCTGGTATTTTCTCCTGGTTTCCCCGCAGTATTAAAGAAATCCGCCCAATCCGCAAGAAAGGGTTTGTTTTCCTCCTCATCAAGCCGGAGGAATTCCATTTCTGGGGTGGCACTCTCAAACCGGAGGGGCCATGGGTTATCCAGGTTGCGATCTGTTCCATCCAGGCGCAAATCGCGTAATTGTACAGGATACAGATCTAAAATGGATTTTAGACTTGTCCGGTCTGCCCCGGGCTTTGCCAGTTGAAGGGTGTTGACGGGGCCCGAAACCAGTACCAGGCCGCCCCCCTTTTCCACAAAAGTGTTCAATAGGGTCCGTTGGACATCGGAAAGTTGGCTCCAATCCGGGTCAAAGGCCAGGATTGCATCATAGGTTGAAAGGTCACGCAGTCTAAGGGCCGGATCGGGGCTATCTGTGTCAAACCGATCAGGAAAGACTTCCAACATTCGTTCCGGGGGAACATCCTGGACCAGCAGATTGCGCTTGGAAAGGGCACCAGTGGGAAGTTGAAGGAAGATGGATACTTCGGCCCGCTTTTTTTCCATCTCCCGTACAAGCATGTTCCGAACGAATTGAAACTCGCGACTGGCCGCCCCTGCCATAAGCAATACACGCAATGGTTTTTTCTGGACCCGAATGGCCACCGGGCCGCGGGATGCCACATTGACCATGAAAAGTTCCCGGCGGTCCCGGCCAACCAATGCGGAAAGGGCCAGGTTCCCCTCCCCAGTTTCTGCCAAAACCCATTTGCCAACTCCCTCGGGAATGGACTTCCCGGACGCCTTGGCAAGGCCAGCCGCATCCAAAATGGTTTCCAGGGAGGCTCGTGGCGGATTGGATGTATCAAATGTCGCTTGGGGGAGGCGAATACGAATGAGTTTTCCCAAAGATATTTTGGCTGTGGGATCACCGGATTGCACCAACTCGATTTCTCGTTCCTCTTCTTTTCCTCCCGCCCATTTGCGAAGGTGACGAATCTCAAGGACCGGGTCTGGAATAGGTTGCCCTGCCAATCCTTCCCCCGTAACATCAAGAGCCACACGGAATAAATCATCGGGTTGCACCTGACCCGGAGCCCGAAGGTCGACTACCTCGGTTCGAATCACCGGGCGATCCTCACCGACACCGACCACAATTATCGGGATGTTGGCAATTCGGGCCTGCTCCTGGAGTTGTCCCAATGCGGCAGCGGATTCTTCGGTAGACCTGCCATCGCTAACCACAACCAGACCCCGCACCATCGACCCTGCCGATGCGGAGGTAATCCCCAAAAGGGATCCGGCGAGGCTGGTGCCCTTGTCCTCGCCAGCCGAGCTTGCCTTTTTGCCGGCATCAGCAAGTTTGGTTAACCATTTCGTCTCGTCGTTTTGTTCGGTCGCCGAGGATTTGATTGCCCCCGGTTTGAGCCAAACTTGCCAAAGTCGTTCTTTCAGGAGGCCAAATTCAACAGGTGCCAATTCTTTTTCGAGGTTTTCCCCGTTGACTGCCTTCCATTCTTCAACCGTACCGATTTTCCCCGATTGCAGTTTCAGCCCAGGAGTGATCAATCCCCTTGCAAACCGATGAAGCTCGAGTGGGTTCTCCCGGGCAAGATTCATAATCCAATCGTCCGTTTCAAGAAGGCCAACTACCCTGTCCTGACGGCGAGGTAATTGGTCGATTGGTGTTTTACCATCCGGTAGGGCATCAATGGAGGTTGTCATGGATGCGGAAACATCAAAGGCAACCAAAACCCGGGAACGAAGTGTGGACTCCTCCCAGGATTGCATGGCGGGCAACAGAAAGATCCAGGCAAGGAGCAAATAGGTTGCGGCCCTCAGTCCAAACAAAAACAAGACTTTGGGTAATCCCAGGGTATTTCGCTCACGCAAATAAAACCAGAGCGCCATTCCCAAGCCTAGAGCCAGAAGCAAAAATCCCAATAATCCCCATGTGGTGCCAGGATATTCCCTGCCAAAAAACCGAAAGCCATCTTCAAGGCGCTTCAAGACAAATTCAGTGGAATGGGTGGTGCGGTCGGTCATGGGAGACCTCCCAGGGTAACTGGTTCCAAGGGGATTACTCTGGTCCCTTTGGTTGGGGATTTTTTAACAAGGCCTTCACCTTTGATTGTTCGTTGGTGATGACTGCAAAATACGGCCATGGCTTGTTCGCCTATCAGAACGCCAAATACAACCAAGTAAATCCACCAGGATTCCGAGGTGTCACGGGGCGGTTCCAACATGGAATCGTGACCATCCCCTGGCCTTGAAAGGACAACCCTGCCTGTTCCAGGTCCGGTTGGGGGAATCTCAAGGAGGTCGCGTCGCACTCGCCTCAAGTCGCCCTCATGGTTGGCATCCAGGTTGAAAGCGAAAGCCTCCAATTCACCATCTTCTGGTCCAGGAATGGGTTGTCCTGGTACTACGGCGGGTGACATTTTGAGATAAAGGACTCCCGGAGTGGGAGATGGGGCTACCCTTATACGAATCTTTCCGCCAACAGGAGCGTCCGCAAAGTTGATTCCGATTCTCTGGCTCTCGGGGACAAAACCAGGAACCTTGGTTGGTGATTGCGGGTCAAAGCGTTCGTGTACGCCCCCACTCAAAAACGAGGCGTCCCGAACCAATTCAAAAGTATTTCCTACCAGATCGGTAGATTTTGTTTCCGATCCGATATCTCCCCCACCTGATTTCAATAAATGCCGGACAAGCTCCTTCATGAGGGCGGCATAGCTCCAGGACATGGGGCTCCCCGAACCCCATTCGTTCCAGCCCTCCGCCTCGGCACCGACTGCTCCCAAGGTTGTTTTGGTTCCAGCCATTGTCATGGAGGCAAACACTTTACCCCGACCAAGGGCTCGCTCAACCCACAACGGGTCGCCGAACTGAACCTCCCGCAAAAGTTCACCCATCGCCTGGGCTGTGGCAACAAAAGGAGGCTTCGACCATAGTTGCCTTAAACCCGGCCTGGCGGGCCTATTGGTTTTTTGATCAGCCAGTTCCCCTCCATCCTCAAGGGTTTTTTCCAAAGCCCTGGCAAGCTGGAATTGGCTTTGGCTTAAAAGGGCCTCGCGAATATCCCTTATGGCGGAATCCAAACCCGTTCGAAACATTGCCTCGGCAGGGTTCGACAGGGGAAAAGTTGCTACCAAGGCAAGAGCTTTGTCACGAAAAGCGGCTCGTTGCCGGTCATCCTTCCATCGTTTGTTGGCCAAAAGGATGATGTCTTTGACAAGTCCGTTTCCTTTGTCCCAAAGGAAACGGGCTTGGGCGGGCCAATGGCGGTCCACTGGCAAAAAACGGAAATCGAGCCGGTTGGGATATACTCCCGCCACGACCGGATGAGTCGGGTCAGGAAAAAGGATTTTGGGTTGTTCGTCAAGAAGCCTTGCGTCGAGTTTTTCCTGGGGGGAAATGGGGTCGGCGGGTTTGGGTGCCAGTAAAACCGGAAAAAGGCCATTTTTATCCTGGAAAAGACCATTCACAAAAGCTGGGCGGGTCCGATCTCCCACAAACCAGGAAAGGCTTGCCCCCTCTGAAACATGATTCAGGAGCCTGTCAACCTCACCGGGTGGTAACTCGCCAACATTGAGCATGAAAACGATTGGATAAAGCTCAAGTCTGGTTTTGGATAGTTCCTCCACGGTGCGAATTTCCGGATCAAAATCCCTAAGGGCGGATAGGGCTGCGTCAATATGAAAGGAATCCCCGCCAGGCATCATCCCCGACCGACCTGCCCCATCAACCACCAACACGGGGACTTTGTGTACCACCTCAACCACCAGGTCACGGACATTGTCTTCAGCCAGACCAGTGGTGGTTTGATCGTCTATTTCTCCCGTTAACCGAACCCAGGACCGGTGCAGGAGCCGTTCCCGGTCGCGTTTCATGGGATCATCGCCTGACGAGATTTTTGGCCCCAAATTGTTCCGGCCCAGCACCAGGGTAAACCTTACTTTGACCTCCTGTCCCGGGGGAATCTCATCCACAGGTTGGGTAGCGGAGAAATCTTCCACGCCATCGCGGCGGGCGTGAAAGAAAGTGCGCCTTGGGCTTGATCCAAAATTTTTGATGGTGGCGACAAATTCCGTAGCTGCTCCCTCCACAACAATCCGGCTTTCACAGGAAAGGCCGGTAATGGAAAGGTTGTCATGACCAATGGGGATGGCGGATCCATTAGGCCTTTCCGGATCGGACACATCCACAATCCTGAGGCTGGCACCACTGCCAACCAGTCGGGTCATGAGGCGTCGGCTCTCCTCTTGCCTCTGCCCACCAAAATCGGCGTCACGACAATCCGTTATGAGGTGCAAAATCTTGTGGCTTGAAACCAAGGCATCCGGTGAAGCGGCCCATTTATCAACGGCTGCTGCTATCCCTTTGGTGGGATCAAGGCTATAGTACGATGGCTTAAGTCGGGCAAGCTTCAATTCTGCCTGGCGGGCCAGGTCCTCACCGGCCCGGCCTTCCAAAACCGGTTCATTCATGGAGGAAAGCAGGAAAAAGTGAAGGTGATGGATTCCCCGGGTGGCACCCAATTTTCGTGCGAGCCGAATGCCCTCTTCCATGGCCGAATCAAAGGCGGTTTTCCGGGTTCCACGATCATTTCTCGCATCGGCCATGCTGATGGAATCATCCAGAATCACAAAATGTTCACCACCTACCCCGGCCGCCCCTCCTCCCAACCAACGGGACAATAAAAACGCCACCAGGAGTATTACCAGGATTCGTAAGGCCAGGAGAATCCATTCTTCCAGAACCATCCGCTTGCGCATCCTTTTTTGTGCCGCAAGGAGGAACTCCATCGCTGCCCAAGGTTGCTTTTTGTACTGGGTCCGGCGTATCAGGTGGATGATGATCGGAAGTGTTGCCAGGAGTCCGCCAATAACAGCAGCTACCGGATGTAAAAACAGGCTAAAAAGGATTTCCATGGCGAATTACCCCTTTTCCTGGCCACTACGGGCCCGGGCGGCACGGGGATCACCTCGGAAACTCAAGTATTTATTAAGGACAACTGCCAGGGAATCATCGGTCCGGACCAATAGGTAGTCGGCCCCGATTTTGGTGCAGCCCCGGCGAACCTCCAACAGGTATTCGCTAACTACCTCATGATAGGCATCGCGCAGTGCCTGTGGATCACAAAGCAGGTGATCGGGTTGCTCCATTCCCTCAAAGCGTGTGGTCCCGCGAAAATCAAAGTCAATTTCTTCGGCATCCAGAACATGAAAAACAAGTACATCATGGCGGCGTTGCCGCAACATCCGAAGACCTTGGAATAAGGCACTTCGATCCACCAATAGATCCGAAAAGAGCACTACCAATCCGCGTTGGGGAATTGTTTCGGCAGCCCGCCTGAGCAATCCCAGGATATTGGAAGTGTTTCCAGGGCGGGCCATTTCCAGTGCCGAAAGGAGGACTTCCAAATGTCGTGAGGAAGATTGGGCAGGGACCACCAGCCTCATGTCTGAATCGTGGGCCATCATGCCTACCGAATCATGCTGGCCCACCAGGAGGTGGGCCAGGCAAGCAGCGGCAGTACTTGCATATTCCCGTTTGTTCCAGGCTGGATTGCCATAGGACATCGAGGCACTGCAATCGACGAGCAAAGTGGAACGAAGGTTGGTTTCAGCCTCGAATTGTTTAATATAAAAGCGATCACTTTTAGACCATACTTTCCAATCGAGGTGACGGATATCATCCCCTGGAGAATATTCCCGGTGTTGGACAAATTCCACGGAATGGCCGAAAAAAGGGCTGGCATGGAGCCCAATGAGGTAACCTTCAACCGCCTGGCGAGCACGAAGATCCAGCCTAACCAATCGTGAAAGCACGGCTGGATCCAGAAACCTCCTGGAATCGTCGTTTCGCTTTTCCCTCGCCACGCCTAATTACCTCCCAAGTGCCCGTTTGGATGGCCTTTATGCAACAAACATTTTCTGGAAACGGGGGTCCCTATCCAATTCTCCTTCTTTCTCAGGGGTTTCCGCCAACAATCGGGTGATCACCTCATCCGGCCCAACTCCCTCCGAAACCGCCGTGAAGGAAGTCAGGATCCGGTGCCTTAGCACAGGAAGGGCAAGCGACTTGATGTCCTCGGTGATCACATGAACCCGCCCCGAAAGCAGGGCACGGGCTTTGGCTCCCAACAACAGATTTTGAACTGCTCGAGGGCCTGCACCCCATGACAACCAATCCTTGATAAACTGGGGAGTACCCGGTTCGCCAATGCGGGTCTGCCTAACCAGTGCCAATGCATAACGAATGGCGTGATCGCTTGTCGGAACCCGGCGGACAAGATTTTGCAGGGTGAGGATATCCTGACCCGATAATACCGGTGAAATCGTTGCCAATTCCGCCGAAGTGGTTCGCCTTGCGATCTCGAATTCCTCGTCAAACTTTGGATACTTTACAAACACTTTGAACATAAACCGATCTTGTTGGGCCTCGGGCAAAGGATAGGTTCCCTCTTGTTCGATGGGATTTTGGGTAGCCAGTACAAAAAACGGATTATCGAGTTTGTGGCGAACCCGGCCCACGGTAACGGTGCGTTCCTGCATCGCTTCAAGGAGGGCGGCTTGGGTTTTTGGGGGAGTACGGTTGATTTCGTCCGCAAGGATAACCTGGGAGAAGAGGGGCCCCTGAAGGAACTTGAATTCCCGAAATCCGGTATCCCTGTTTTCCTGGATAATTTCTGTCCCAGTAATATCAGAAGGCATCAGGTCCGGAGTAAACTGGATCCTCGAAAAGCTAAGCGAAAGGCATTGCGAAAGGGTGGAAATCATAAGGGTCTTGGCAAGCCCGGGTACCCCCTCCAGCAGGCAATGGCCTCGGCTGAAAAGCGCAATCAACAGTTCTTCCAATACCTGATCCTGGCCAACAATCACCCGGGAAAGTTGATCCCGGATGGCTTTATAGGCCTTTTGGAGGCGGTCTGCGCTGGCAAGGTCAGGTGCCAAAGAATCTTGGGTATTCATGAAAACCGTTTCCCCGGCGTTGTGCCGGTATTTTTTACTGGGATGATGAGGTAGGGTTTTGGGGGATCAGCGTTGGTAAATGGGTAGGGCGGAGTTATCAAGCTGGAGGATAGCAAGGTGGACCGCAGTAATGTAAATGGGCCCCACATGGCCCCCACTCCACGAACCATCCGCCCCTTGGGTCCGGGCAAGGTAGTCAAAGGTGGCCTTGCGATACCCGGACCAGGTGAGCCGATCCTTGGCGTCGGAATTGGGGAACAACTTGCCGTATCCCTCGTCACCAAGGATATATAAAGCCTGGCTCCAATAGTAGTGGGTGTATTCATCGTGGCCAGTGCGGCTTGCCCCCAGGTTTCCCAAATGTTGTTGACAAAACTTGAACCATTTACGAACCAGGGGAGAATCATAATCCCCCGAGGAAAAACCACAGGAGATTGCCGCAGCGGTTAGGGCGGGACGCCCCTCTCCGCCCCCGCCACCACCAAAACTGTATATTACGCCACCTTGGGTGTTGGTGCATTGATCAAGATAGGCAACCGACCGCTTTACGGCCTCTGTGGGAACCTCAATTCCGGCATTTCGTGCAGCCCGCAGGGCCTGTACCTGGGTGATGGTGACGGAACCTTCGTCGAAATTGTTTCCTTCCTTGGCACTAAGGTAGCCCCAGCCTCCAAAGACAATCGTTTTCCCCTCACGGGACACTTCCCTTCGGGTTTGTGCTTCGAATGAGAATTTGGCGGCCTTGGTGAGAATTACCTCGAGTTTTTTCCGCCGCTCACCCTCTTCTTCCTCCCCATAAACGGATGCCAAAAAGAGCATCCCGAAACCATGGCCGTACATATAGCGTCCCGCCTCCCCGGCAAAGGTCGGGTTTCCTATCAACCCCGAGTTCTGACAACGGGCCATCAGAAAATCCACCGCTCGACGAATGTTCTCCCGATATTTTCCTTCCCGAATCGTGCTGCCTTCCATGAGTAAGGCCATACCCCCAAGTGCCGTCATGGTCACCGGATATTGCCCACCAAACGCCTCCCAATGGCCATCCTTGGCTTGGTTTTTAACCAGCCAATCCAACCCTTTTTTGATAACTTCCCGGTATTCGGCAGGAATTGCATCCGCCCTGGCTCCACCAGGGTGAAACAACGGGGTTCCGATAGCCAACCCCGCAGCGGCAAACCAATCCCGTCGTGAAAGTATTGACAAAGGTAGCCTCCCGGTGGATTGGAATGGATCGGTCTTTGAAGAGACTTTGCTTTCCTGGTACACGATCACCTCGGATTGGGATTGGGTTCGGTGGGTGGCCTTTGGGGAGGCACGAGCTTTTCGACCTGCATGGGTTTTGGGTTTAGGGGCAGGCGGACTTCGGGTTTCAAAACGGGGTTTTTGAAGGGATTGGGAACGGGGATTTCCAGTAGGTTCACCTGTTTAAATTGAACTCCACCCAAAAGAATGGGCCAGCCGTTAATGGCATTGTCCGGATTCTGCACACTTGTCCTGGGTGGTCTGGAATCAGCGGTTGGACCGGACGCCAATTTCGCCCCCTCTCCCAAGGCCAATCCAGGACCCCACAAAAAACTAATGCGATTTTGATAGTCCATCAAGTCGAGCCGTCCCAAACGCAAATCGACCACAAAACCGTGGAAAGGTTGTGCCTGTTGCCCAAAATCCTTGTCCACTATCAGCTTGCCTGTCCGCTTGTCGTAGCTCTTCAATCCCACGGTCGCCACTACCGACCGGGCGTTTTGAATGTTAACCAACCGGTTGAATCGGCTTGTAAAGAGAACCATCGGCAATTCCTCAAACCGATCGAGAATCATGAGCTGATTTACCAGGGAATTGCGCCAAGCCAATTTGCCCGTGGATCGATCAAACGCATAAACCTCCCCATTGGCAGGCAACAATTTGAGCATCAACTGTCCCAGGAAATTGGATTGAACCCCGCCCATTAGCTGCTCGGTAGGTTTGTTGGGAACAAGATAAATGCGGTTGGCATCTGCAACCATATGAATGGATGTTTTCTCAAAATGGGTTGGTTCCACAGTTACTTTGTGTAAAGATTTACCCTCTGGGAGGGAAACAATTTCCACTTCTCCCTGAAGGCCAATCAGGCCGGCAAATTCACCCTGTTCGGTGATTGCGGCGCGGGTTCCAGGTGCCAGTACACGGGAAAGAATTTCATTGCCACTGTTCATATCCACCACCACCAATCGGGGAGGAGTGGTTACGGAATTGGGATTGTTATCGGCATTTTTCTGGGGCAAAAGAGCCAGGATCCTTGACCCTGCCAGCAAAACGCGGTGTTTATAGGCAAGCGAGAAATCGGCTTTGGTTACCAGTCCACCATCAAGGGCCCTGACTGCTTTTGACCCGGCCGGGGTTCCGTCAGAATTGGTTTGCACGAGAAACATAATCCCGCTTTCTTGCCCAACGATAAGGTAATCCGATCGGATGTCGTTTCTGGTCCAAAGGACGCGCCCGGTGAGTATGTCATGACCCGAGAGTCCATCACGCCCCAAAAGCGGAATAACCCCATCCACAATGGGCCCCGCCATCCCAATGCGTTGTTTCCAACCGTCTTCGCGATACTGGACAAGCATGCCATCCACCGGGTCAATCATGTAGTTGCCAGGGTTGATATTGGGTCGGGCAATCCCACCGGTCCCTGGTCGGACTTTGATTGCCTGGGTGGATGCGGAGGCCTTTCCTGCCATGGCTTGATCAGATTTTCCCGTAGCAAGGTTTACCTCCCAGAGCAATTTTCGCCCCACCGGATCGATTCCATGAACCATGTTGGCGATCCAAAGAATCATTAAATGGCCCGAGGCCTGGTAAACAAACGGTTGCCTTTTGGCCCCGGGGTTTGTGCCGGCCATCAAGTTTTGGTGCATCGAGGGACCACCCAAGGCGAGGTCCCAAGTTTCTCCGTTTACCTGACTAAAGGCTTTCAGGGTCAGGTTGCCCGATTGGTTGGTATTTTGAAGGTGAAATTGATGACGATCAAACCAAACCGGGGCAGGGCCCTGCCTTATGACAGGGTGAAGGACGGTCTGCCTTGGCACATTGTTTGACCGTTCCTCGATGACCTTGATCGGTCCATTGGGAGCGATGGCATTTGGCTCTGCCAGGAAGGGCAGGAACCGCCTGTCTGCGGCCAATTCATCAAGGACTCTTCGGGCGGTCATGCCAGGGCGAACCACCGTATCGGGGTATCGTTTGGCGGCATCGGTCAATACCTGGGCGGCATCCGGTACAAGCTGTCTTGAGGCATAGATCGTGGCCTCAAGGTCAAGACCAAGGGCGGCCTGATTGCCAGGCCAGGTTCCCGCCTGGGCTCCGGCCAATAGCCTTTCAGCCTGGACCAAAGTCACCTGGGAACCGGGTTCTGCAGCGGGCCTTGCAAGTTCCATCGAGGCGGCCCTTCCTGCCTCAAATAAGCCGCCAAAAGCGATCGCAAAAGTGTTCATCTTTTGGGTTCGTGTTTTTTCGTCCCCTTCAGGTTTGGTCCTTAGCTCCAAAAGCCTGGCCCCAAGCCAACCTTCAAGCTCCAGCCGCTCCTTTGGCTTGGCTTTGGAAAACATGGAATGCAGTCTACCCCGGGAAAGTGCGTCAGCCGAAATGGACAAAGGAGTATCCTCGCTTGGCGTGAAATACATCCCGGTATCCACCACGGAGGCCAACATTTCATAAGCCTTGACAGCGTCAAGGAGTCGCCCCTGTTTTTCGCGGCCACGACCCAAAAGTCCCAGGAAAACCGCCTGCCTTTTGCGTTCTTCCCCCCTGGTTTCCGGGGTATTCCCGGGCACCTTGCAAACCTCTTCAAACCTGCCCAGTTTTGGCTCCCATCGGCCAAAGTCCTCCTGGAATGCTTCCGCAAATGCTTCATAAAGTTTTTCACTAGCCTTGGCTCGAACAACGACAGGGGGATTGTTCCCGAGCGACTGGTCCAAATCGGTGATTGCGCCTGCAAAGTCCCCCTTATCCAAACGGAGTTCGCCACGATCTGCCAACCCTTCAGGATCAGCGGGATTTTGCCGGATCTTTTCGTCAATCTGGGCCAATTTCACCGCAAGTTGCGGGAAGGCGCATAACTCCAATGGGCCTTGGCTAACCACCTCGCCTCCATGAAAAACGAGATTTCCGGGTATCTCTTTCTTGCGGCTCCTGGTGTGAGCCAATACCTTTCCGGTGGTGATGTCAATGGTGCAGATCTCGGGATCACGCGTTTTGGCGGATTCCCTGAGGGGTACAAAAAAGAGGTTGCCGCTCGTCGTCCCATATCCGGAAGGGTTTCCGGTTTCTGCTGTCCAGGAGGTTAAACCCGTCGCAAGGTCGATGCCTCGAACGGATCGCTTTCCGACTACCAGCACCTTTCCCAAATGCACTCCACCAAGGTAAAGGTCTTCATCGGAGCGCTGGTGGGACCAAATTTTCACACCCGTCCGCAAATCAAGACAGGTGAGCGATTTGGCATAGGGAGATGTGAAAACAACCCGGTCCCCTGCAATCATGGGAGGGGCGGACCGCCAATAGGAACTGGGGTTTGTTGAAGCTGTTGGTTTGCTCATCATGGGTAAACCCCTTGGTCTGACGGGCCGTGCCATGCCGTCTCCCTCCTCTCCTGGACCCGAAGGGACTTCGCGGTAGAGGTAGGACCAAACCAAACTGCCCGTCAACATATCGACTCCAAGGATCGCCCCTGCATTGGTGGGGCAAACCAAAATTCCATCCCCATAAGCCAAGTGGGCTGCCATGGTCCGCCGGAGCGTATCCATCACCAACCGGTCACGGGTGGTAACCAAAGTTTGGGCCGAGGCAACCTTTCCCGATTCCGGGTCAAGTGTTAATAGCCGGATTTCCTGTTGTTTTTCATTGAGGACATAGAGCCTCCCCCCAATAGGCAAGGGTACTCCCAAAAAATGGCTGTCTGCCAGGTCGATCTCAAAGCTCCCATCGACTACTCCTTGTGCTCCTCCGGGGATATCGGGAAAGGAACTGGCATCCTTTTTTCCGCCTGTTTCCCACTTGAGTTTGCCATTGGCAAGGTCGTAGGCACGAATGCGATTGGACTGGATCGCATCGGCAAGCTCTGGTCCATAGCGGCCAAAGCCACCACTTCCCAAGGTGTTATCAAAGGGCATGCCGTAGCCCATACCCGACATCGGAGGAGCGACCTGAAGGTCATTGATGGCGTAAACCCGCTGGCCATCCGAGGCGAGCGTGCCCACGGTGGTATTTTCAAGCGGAACACCGGCCCTGGATCCGAGGTTTTGAAAGGTGGTTACCCATTCCGTAACCGCAAGTTTTCTCCTGGAAATATCCAGGCGCCTCGGGTTGGACATACCATCCACCGACCATTCATTGGGCGATTCCCATTCCACCTCACCGGTTTTCAGGTTGACCGCATGAAGTCCCCAGTGGCTGCGATAAACCACCAAATCCATCTGCTTGCCCGCCACCATGACTTTTTCGGCAAGTGGAATCATCCCAGGCACCAGGGGCACCATCCTGTCAATCAAGCCCGAGTACACTTGGGTCAGGAGGGCCCTGGAATCGGTTTCCCTGGAAGTCGGTTTTCGCCACAAAGGGTCCAGGAAGGCGGTTCCTCCCGAAGCGGAGGCGGTTCGCTTGGGACTGCCACCCACCAAGGCCCAATCGCTGACACCGGCTTCCGTGGGCCGTGTCATCTTCCCCACTTGGGTACGCCAATCCTCGACCGAAATGGGAGTGTTTCCGATCAGCGTGACTTCTCGCAACCCACTTTGTTTAAGCTGGGCAAAGACTTTGTCCCGTTGGCCAGGTTCGCCGGATAGATGAAAGGCCAACGCCGCCCGTGCCAAGGCCACAGGGGTGACAGATTCTATTCCAGTGCGCCCAAGTAGTCTTTCAAAGCAGAGGCTTGCGGCAAAATAGTTGCCCCGGTCAAGTTGGTAAGTTCCAAGGAGCAAAGCCGCTTCGGCTCCCGCCTGGGTGTGAAGGTAGATCCGCAAAATCTTCCCCAAAAGTTCAGGGCTCCCCTTTTCCTTGGCCTCCTTCAGAAATCCTGCCGCCAATCCCCCATAATTCAGTTGGTAAAATTCTTTCCCCTCCGGGGGGAGGGAAGCTACCATGCGGTTTGCTTCCTGCCGAATGCTAACCATTACTTCCGCCTGCTTGCCATCGGCGGTGGTCCTTCCCCGAAGGACAAAAACATCTTCGGGCAATTCGAGCAATTTTTGGAGGATTGAAGTCGCCTCCTGCCAATTCCTGGTTTGGGTATATTCCTGGGCGGCTTGAATTTGACTTTCCAGCCGGTTGTTTCTGGGAAGTGCCACCCCGGCTAGGTCCAGGTTGGGATCGATTGGTGGTACACCTGGTTGGATAGCTACAGGCTGGAAAGCCACTTGAACGACTTGGGCGGAAAGGGTTAGGGTAACCAACAACACAATAACAATAACTGCCGGGCCAAGACCCTTCCACGCCAGGCGATTTGCCATGACCGGACATCCCCCACAATCAAGTCCATGCCGTTTTGGTGCGGCTTGCCCCTACATGGTATATTCTTGCGACCCGGTGGGCCCGAGGGCAAGCATAGAAACGGAATCCTTGGAACAATTCCAAGGGATTTCTCAGGAAGGGTTAAAGCTTTGGGTCATTTGATCAGGCCAGGATTTGCGATATTCCTTGCAAATAAATCCGCATGGCTCCATGGTCTTGTCAAGGGATAGGTCCAAAAGGTTCCCTGGCTTTTCGGAAAAGAATCCATGCCCAGATTTGACGGCCCTTTGCAAGATTCTTTGACCCCACCTTAACCGGAAAGAGGTCCACCACAACAGGTCTCAAAAGCCAATTGGAACCTCAGAATAATAGTGCCTTGGTCCATTTCCGGTGAGGTAACCTGTGGCTGCGGCTGGATGGCAATTGGAATTGCTGGAATTAGCTCCGTTTGACAAATTATTGCTTGGAAACATGTGCACTCGTAGGTATTCTCTAAACAAGGCATGCAAAAAACCTCTATTAACAAAAGGCTATCATGGTCAAGTCGATATCTCCCCAAGAACTTGATGCCCTAATTGGCTCGGGCCAAGCCGTTCGCTTGGTGGATGTTCGGACCCCAGCGGAATATGGTTCGGCTCATGTGGCGGCTGCAATAAACATCCCCTTGGAAACCCTCCATTCCGAGGCAATTAATAAAGCATTTGGTGAAGGAACTGGTTTGATCCATATCATCTGTCAGTCTGGGGTTCGGGGAGCCATGGCCTGTGAAAAACTGGCGGGGTTGGTGGAAACGGTCAATATCGAGGGGGGAACTGGTGGCTGGATCGCTGGAGGCTTGCCCGTCATTTTTGGAAAAAAGGCAATGTCCCTGGAACGGCAAGTCCGCATTGCCGCCGGTTTCCTGGTTTTATGTGGCGTCATCCTGGGACTTTTGGTCCATCCGTATGCCTTTGGACTTTCTGGTTTTGTGGGTGCAGGCCTGGTATTTGCGGGCATAACCGACACCTGTGGCATGGGAAAGATCCTGGCCAAAATGCCTTGGAATCAACGATCCAAATGCTGTTGAAACCTGTTTCCAAGGGCCCTGGGCCTTAATCACTCAATAAATTTAGGATAAACGGACTTCAGTTTAATTCTGGCATCTCCAATGGACATTTGCCAATCGACCCTACGGGTTTTGGCATTTGTGTGGATGTACCATGCCTCGGTTTCCTTCCTGAGTTTTCCGATTGTCCCAAACCGCCTCCCGGT
>SXGU01328993.1_pt1 | contig 21064 bp, 21 predicted proteins | sample 3174531 | NCBI WGS metagenome assembly SXGU01 (sample SAMN11356863, study PRJNA531348) | freshwater metagenome | isolation source: freshwater sample F1-140 | place: China: Fuxian Lake, Yuxi | collected 2017-12-25 | reverse complement strand
GGCCATACTTAACAGTTCACCCTTTCTTAAAAAGCACTACAGCCAATCCATTTATGGTGCTCCTAACGGGATACCAAGTAAAAACTACTCAAACTATGTGTGGTGGGTTCCAGCTAAGAACGGCGAACTGATTGAACCCTACGAATTGCTAAAGGACTATGGGTCAGAAATGATTGGTGAGACGGTCTTAGTAGGCGAAGACCCTGATGACTTGGTGATTGCTGAGGGCGGTGCGGCGGCAACGGCTTACTCTAGGCTGCAGTTCGAAGATTTGAATCCTTCTGCCCGGTCGAAGATCAATGCTGCACTTTTACGTTACTGCGAACTTGATACCTTAGCGATGGTGATGATTGTGCAGGGGTGGCAGGATTTGGCTGCACTCGATAATTGAATTCGTCACATTTAGAAGATAAAAAATGATAAAAAATTGTTCATTAGCCTTCAATTGCACTCAGGAGTGGGAGACTCTTACAAAGACGGAAAAGGTAAACGTTAAATTTTGTGACGAATGCAAAAGCAACGTTTACTTTGTGACTTCAGATGAAGAGCTGGAAAAATATTCACTGACAAATCAGTGTATTGCATTCATGGATTGGAACAAGATAAATTTATGGTCTACGCCGTTTATTCAAGAGATAAAAGAAAATAAACAAATATTTACCAAGAAAAAACTCAAAAGGCTATTGCCTACTCTTGGTTTTGATGAAAAAACTTTTCCAATTGAAAAAAAAGAAAGTTACCTCAATGATGTCAAAGAAATCTTAGTAATTGGAATAATGCGAGGCTATCTTTTATACCGCGATGTTGAACCAATCATGGTTGAGAAAAAGTTAGCGGGCCAAGAACTTTATGACGTAGTCGAGGCTTGTAACGACATTGGCACCTTGCTTTTTGAAAATTCACCCGCTACAACTGGAACTCCAATCATTTCATTACCAACTGGGGGGTAGGAAATTTGAATCCTTCTGCTCGGCTAAAGATCAATGCTGCGCTTTTGCATTACTTCGAGCTTGTCATGTTAGCGATGGTGATGATTGTGCAGTGGAGGCAGGATTTAGCATGAATATTTATGGTGGACTCAAGCACGAAATTAAGTATGGTTAAGTTTTGTCGGTTTCAGAGCCTTGGACGGTTTGGCGTGTTTCTGGACTGAATGGAATTAAAGAGCCCTTGGGCTCAACTATATTTCGTGGCTTTCGGCCTGCATTGGTTAACCGGTGTTCTTGCATCTTCTTTATTCGCTGCGCTACTTTCAGTTTGTTTTGTGGCTGCACTTGTAACTCCTTTGAAAGCAAAAATCTCATTTAAAGCAATTCATCAGATCCTACCTTGTGAGCAAGACTGTTCTATTTTATTTACACACAATCTTGAAGAAAATTTCTACTAAGTTGCCGAGTAAAACTATGCGAGTTCACATGAAAAAATTTCTTGTACTTCTAATCTGCATCTGTCTATTTTGCATTACAAACGCAAACGCACAACGCATGTATGACGCAAGCGGCAGGCAAATCGGTCGGGTGGACGCAGAGCGCTACTACGACGCCTCTGGACGCCAAATTGGCCGAGCTGATGGCTCTCAAATCTACGACAGCTCAGGCCGACAGTTAGGACGCATTGACGGCGAGCGGGTTTACGACTCCTCCGGTAGGCAAATAGGAAGAATAGATGGAGAGCGTCTTTACAGCGCGTCAGGCTCACAAATGGGGCGAATTGAAGGTGAACATATTTATGACGCTTCGGGACGACAGATTGGCCGAGGCGATGGACTTCGGCGCATGCAGATGATTGTTTTCTTTTTCTTCTTTATGTGAGTGAGGATTGGGGAAAAGCAATGATCATTCAAGTCATCTACGGAAACATCGTTGCGCAACCGGATGCTGACGCAGTCATCAACAGTGCAAATGCCAACCTTCGTTTTGGGTCCGGTGTGGCAGGTGCTATCCACACTGCTGCAGGCGAGGAGCTAGAGGACTACTGCGAACCATTTGCGCCACTGGCTCTTGGACATGCACTATTGACCCCAGGATTTAAACTCGCCAACCCTTGGGTCATTCACCTGCGCAGTGCTCACTACATCAACGATGAGTCACCAGAACTCATCATGCGACAAGCACTGGAAAATATGCTCAGGGTCGTCCATGAACATCAAATTACAAGCATTGCCATTCCTGCAATTGGAACAGGCATCTTTAAGTTCCCAGCTGAACTTGCTGCCCAGATCACAGCCGAGGCTTTAGTCAAAGCACCCTCCTTCGCGCCTACGCTGCAATGGGCACGGATTTGTCTTGCAGATAAAAACCTGATTTCTGTTTATGAGCATGCGGTTGCCACCGCTCAGCAAGAAAATTAGAAATCGGTCAATTCCTACTTCCCTATTGAATCCAGACCATACGAAAGCCCAGCCATGAAAGATCTAGAGACCGGACTTCGCGCATACGCCACCATGATGAATACTCTGAGCGCAGACGCAATTGAGCCACTCTTGGCTGATGATTTCCATTACTCCTCGCAATGGGTCTTAGCGGAAATCACATCTAAGCAGGAATACTTGGACTACATACGCCCCAAGCTCAAAGCTGTGCGTGATTCAGAAACCAAGGTGTGGGCAGAAATGGCATATCTTGAACAAGAAATCCCTGGGCCTTGTGTCGTCTTGGCACAGAACTCAAAAGACAATTTGCTGTCCCTTATTCTTGGGAAAGTTGCCAACGGAAAACTCACGCGCTTGGACATGTGTGGTGCACCTTCGCCACATTCAGCAAAGCGCAGTGGTGAGTACCCGGGTTTGCTTAGCTAGTTTTTAATGCGTTTGCTTTAGAGTTTTTCCTCGCCCAATAAGCAATCAACCAAGCGTCTGCGCGTGCATTGGCTTTGCTGATCGCAGCAGTGCTTTTAGCTACCTTAGTTCCTAGGTACTTGGGATTGACCGTAATCCCAACGCGACCCAAGTCTAGGCGGTCGGCATCCCAGCAGGTCAGAACAGTCGGATCTGAACGGGTTTGACCCCCGCTGTGGTTAACGCAGGCGAACTCCAACATCTCCATTTCCTGCTCCGTCGCGTCAAAGTACTTGCCTAGCAACTCTCTGGCCAAGGCAGCACCTCGTGTTCCGTGGTCTTTGTCGGTGTGCTCGTTAAAGCGCCCGGCGTCATGAAAAAAAGAAAACAACTCAACCACATGCACATTAGCCCCTGTGTGCTTAGCCAACATCAATCCGTTGGCACGGACACGGGCCCAGTGGGCAATGCCATGGTGTCCCCACCAATCAATGACTAGTTGCTCTCGCAAATGTTGGAGCAAGGCGTGGCGATTGCGGATGGTCAAACTAAATTTCCAAAAATATTCAGCGCGTAGTTATTGCATTTTCCACTTTCTTGGTTAGAATTCAAGCAACATCAAGACAAGGGCCGACGCCCTTACCAACCTGCCCCCTGGGCAAGGTGGATCGCGAAAGCGGGATGCGGCCTCCAAGTAGAGGCAACCAACCGGGGGATGCGTCGGCCCTCCACACTCTGGAGGGTTTTTTTATGGTCGAAACACAAATCGCATCGGACAAAGTCCGCGCCTACAGAGCGAGCGATTACCGCATTGGCGACATTGGCCTAAGCCCTGATATTGTTTTGTCACCTGGCTTGCGCTGTGAGGCATTGGCTCGGTTTTTCTTAGCCAAAGGCGTCAACTGCGGCGCACTCATTACCGCCTACAACCCTTTGGGCGTTCAACGCTCGGATGAACTCAACGCAATAGCCCACGAACGTCTTGGAGGCATGCTGACTGTGCTCGGCAAAGAGATTATTGAGGGCTCAGGAAGTGAAGAAGGCAGCGATTGGCCGGCCGAGAAGAGTTACTTCGCTTTGGGTCTGATCCGTGAAGATGCCATTGGTATTGGCTGTCTTTGTCAGCAGGACGCCATTATTTGGATTGGAGAAAACGCCGTTCCAGAGCTCATTTTGCTTCGATGATTTCATAGTCTGGCCGACTTAAAGGGCTGGGGGGATTTGATCCAGATTGCTGACCCCGACACACCGTCAAAACCGGCTAAACAGGAGAGATTTATGCGTTCAGTTTTTCACACTAGTGGAGCTTACGAGTTATCAGCCCAGGTCGGCCAAACGCCTTATGGCTTGCACCTGCAACTCATTAGTTTTGTCCCAACGGCCCGAATGCCTCGGGAACAAGTTCAGTTTCAAGGTGTTTTTTCAAAGCTAGAGATCCTTTTACTTCGCAACGCTTTAGATGCGGCCTTGGAGGGCACGCCATAAGTCAGTAAAGCTACCAAGGTGAGCCTGTCACCTACACACCCACAGGCCTCGCTGATTTAAGTCACAAATTGCAGAGCGAGTCATAAATGTTGCTAAAGCGGTGATGCAGTCCTACGTGTTCGGGCTCCATCGCGCTTGCGGTGTATTACGAACTTTAAGGATTGAAACATGCGTTATTCACACGGACAAACAAAGGGATCATTTAAGAACCCATTGCCTACGACCCAAGCTTCCAACTGGCTTGAGCGATTAGGTTTAATTGGGTTTTCTTCCATTGAAGCCCCCTTGCTGGCAGCCTTGGTCACGGGCAGCCCCTTGTTGCTTATTGGTGCGCACGGGACAGCAAAAACCCTGCTGCTCACCCGAGTGGCCACGGCCTTGAAGTTGGAGTTTCGCCACTACAACGCCAGCCTTTTGAACTTTGATGATTTGGTGGGCTTTCCCCTACCTGGCAAAGACGGCACGCTGCAGTACATCCAAACACCTGCATCTATTTGGGGCGCTGGAGCGGTGATCTTTGATGAGATCAGCCGCTGCCGCCCAGATATTCAAAACAAGCTTTTTCCCATCATTCACGAGCGTCGGGTGCAAGGGCTACTACTGGAGGGTTTGCGTTACCGCTGGGCTGCAATGAATCCTCCCGCAAGCGATGACGATGACAACGGGTACGCCGGATCGGAGCCTTTGGACGCAGCTTTGGCTGATCGATTTGCCTTTGTCGTGGACATGCCCCATTGGGATCAGTTCACCCCAGCTGAGCAACTTGCAGTGATTCAAGCCCAGGATCACCCTATCGAGCCAGTGGACGCAGACTACTTAGTCAGTCTGATTGAACGAACAAAGCAAGGCTTGATGGCATTGGAGGCTGACTTCTCCGATGGAATCGCGCGATATGTTCAAACCGTTGTCGCATTGTTAGCGCATGGCGGAACGACCTTAAGCCCGCGCAGGGCCAACCTGCTGTACCGCAACGTGTTGGCTGTCAATGCCGCTGCGTTCGCTATCGACCCCAATACAAGCCCCTCAGATGCCACGCTTTGTGCACTTCGCGCAAGTCTGCCCCAACGGGCACAGGGCTTAGCAGTGAATGATGTGAAGTTACTAGCCGCCCACAAAGAGGCCATGCACTGGATTAACCTCAAAGCCAATGATCCGATCCGTGCCATTCTTTGTGCATCGAGTCCGCTGCAACGGATTTTGTTAGCCGTCAAAGCCAGCAAGTTGGCCAAGGGCGAGTTTTCTAGGATCGCTGCAGATGCCCTGGCACTTTTGCCCCATGGGGCCCGAGAGGCCGCCATCGTCCACCTCTTTGAAACCGGTGCGGTGGGAAGGCTTAACGCTGCCATTGCCGCTCAAGCGGGCGAGGCATACCGAGACATTGCCAGCCCACCCGTATTTAGCCAAACCTTGCATGCCAGCAACTCCCGTTATGCCACGTGGGGGCGCGTGAAGGATTTGCTGTCAACGCTTAACCCGAACGATCCAAGAGCGCACCTTCACGCCAATGCCATCGCCTCCCTCTTTGCCAAAAGCAAGCTGCAAACTCCACAGGATGCAGAGTTCGCATTTGCAGCTTTTGCAGACGCCGACCAAGCTATGAGGCTTGCAGCATGAACGCGCACTCCGGCTTGCTTCACAACATGAGTGCTCCCCCTAAAAGCGTCGTGAAGTACGAAGGCTTATCAGGCCTCGCCTCCCTTGGCAGCCCTGGAGGAAGTGGTGTGACGGGTGTGTCGTTCAAAAACAATAAGTACCTGTTTGGCAAACCCGTGCGATTTGAAGTGGCCAATGAGTGGAAGGGTTTTAACCATTTAGAGCTGTTGCAACAACTTCATTGTCAAAGCCAATTTGACTTAAGCGAAGACGCTAAAGCGGATCTAGAAAAACACCTCACCTTGCTGATAAATCAATGCGCCAATGCCCTTCCCTTGCCAGAGGGTTGCGCCGTGATTGCGTGGCACGCCTCGCACGACGTCGTATGGAGTGATCCGCTCACATCACTGGCTATTTTGAGCAAATGCACGCAAGAAATTTGGTTGCGCAGTAAGAGCCCTTCTCTTATTTCCGCGCTGCAAATCAGGACAGTCTCTTTACTTATCCCTCCTAATTTTGTTTCTCAACTTCCAATAATCCAATGCTAAATTCCATTGACATCAATACTTCCACCTTGGCAGAAAGAATTCTGGATGCCTTTCCCGGTGGCTCCTACGCTTTGGCCGGATTGCTTCGGCTGTTGGACATTGTGGAGACGGACAGCGTCCCCACTGCCGCAGTCGAATGCCGAATGCAACCGCGCTTGCTTATGAACCCAACGTTTGTTCAAAAACACGCCAACACTCCAGAAAAACTCATGATGCTGGTGATGCACGAGCTTCACCATGTGCTGCTAGGACACACCACGCTTTTTCCTCGCAACACGCGGGTTCAAAACTTTGTCTTTGATGCAGTGATCAATGGCGTTGTTTGCAGAATGTTTCCAGGGGCCCAGTACACCGCGTTTTTCAGTGACTTTTATAGCGCTGATCGGTTTCCAGAGTGCCTGTTGCGCCCGCCCCCTGGGTGGCCGCAAGCGCTGAGCAAAAATGCGTTCCATTACCAGCCTGCTTTAGCCGGTATGGACAGCAGCAAGAGTGCAAGAATCATCGAAGTCCACGCTGCGCTCTATTCCGAATGCGGCGCCAGTTACGCTGAAGTTTTTAGCTTATTGCCTGTTCTTTTACTCGGCAAAGGAAACGGTGTGATTGGTTCCACCGATTCACAAGAGTCTGCTATTTCCGATATCCCTTTGCTTGGCGAGCACAGCGAGAATGCCATTGAAGATGGTCAACTCGAGCAGTATCCACCGGTGCTTTTTGACATCGTGAGAGAACTGGTGGAGCAGTGGCCCCAGCCCCCTGACCCGATAAAGGGTCGCTCGTTTGCAGATGTTCTCAACACCTCCAAGATCCACCCCAGAAAAGCAGTCACCAACCGAGGGGTCTTGCGCCGACTCATTAGCAAGGTAGCGGGTCTGCGGGGATCGGGTCGGCACCGCCGCATCTGTGAGGAGCCCACGCCAAGCGCTACGCCGTTGCCTCAACTTTCGCGCAAAACCGCAGTGCTGCACGCCCTAGGTGTTCAACCCCTGCTGTATCCGGGTGCGGTTCCATGGAAAAGGCGCGCTCCAACGGGCGAGCAAGTACACGTTTATTTAGATGTCTCAGGCAGCATGGAGCATGTGCTGCAAGCGCTGTACGCCGCTGTAGTGGATTGCCAAGCCATGGTTTACCCAACCGTGCACTTGTTTTCAACAAAAATTGCAGACATTTCCCATGCGGATTTAAAACACGGAAAGTGCGTCAGCACGGGCGGTACAGATATCGGCTGCGTTGCTGAGCACATGGATAAGAACAAGGTCAGACGTGCGCTCATCGTTACCGACGGTTGGGTAGGCATACCTAAGGGCCAGCATCTTGACATTTTGAGTCGAACCCAGCTTGCCGTTGCTTACCTTGGCACCAATGTCAATCCAACCGACTTGCAGTCGGTTACCAATTACTCCGAAATTCTTACCCAAGGACTCTCACAATGAACCCGCAAATGTACGCCGCTGAATTTATTTTCCCAGGGCACCCCGACAAACTTTCGGACGCGATTGCAGACGCACTGGTGCAGGAGGCTCATACGCTTGAACCCCGGGCCTTGGTGGGTGTGGAGGTTGCCGTTCACCGCGACCATGTCTACATCACTGGGCGCATTGGTTGCTTGGGAGCAGACGAAATTGATGTGCAAGGCATGGTTGCCAAGGTCTACGAAAGCGCGGGCTACGGTAATGGTTGGTACCCGGCGCCTGATCAAGTCAAAGTCATCTCCAACCTCTGTCTAGGACCTTTGGAGGACGGAGAGGCCGAGTTTCGAGAGCTCTCCGATGACCAAGCGATTTGTATTGGTTATGCCAACAACCTTGAGCCAACCAATCACCTTCCGGTTGAGCAGTGGCTCGTTGCTCGCTTGGCCAAACGTCTGCACCGCCTGCGCGTGGAATACCCCAGCCTAGAACTCGGCCCTGATGGGAAAGTGCTTATTGCGGTGACCGAATCCGATGACGCTTCTCAACCGGCTTGGACGCTTTCACACTTCAGTTGTTCGTTACAACAAAAGACAGTGTCCGATGAAGTCGCCCTTCACCGTGCGGTTCGAGTGGCAATAGAGGCTGAGCTAAGACAAGCCGCCATCGAATTGCCTGGGCTGTCTGGTGGTTTGCCAAATCAACTCACTGTTAACGGCGCTGGTGCTTTTGAAGTGGGTGGACCTGAAGGAGACAACGGATTGTCTGGAAAAAAACTGGTGGTCGATGCCTACGGCCCACGCGTGCCTATTGGTGGAGGAGCTTGGTCGGGTAAGGATTTCTTTAAAGCTGACCGCGCAGGAGGAATGCACGCTAGACGCTTGGCTAAAGCGATAGTTCAACTGGGCATGGCAGAAGAAGCCCAAGTCGTTCTTGGCTGGTTCCCGGGTGACAGAAGTGCCAGACTCTTGCGTGCGACAGGCACTGGCGGGGTGACCATAGAGATTTCACAACTCGTAAAGCACTTTGATTTGAGTTTGAAAAAGAGCGGGGAGCGTTTTTGCGTTGACCGTTTGGTCGAGTTATCGCGCTGGGGACACTTCACGGATGGTCGCTTGCCATGGGAGATTTTTGGGGTGCTGTAAACTTTTTTTTCATGGTGGAAATGAAAAATGCGCCCGAGGGCGCATTTTTACGATGTTTCTGGCGGAGAAGGCGGGATTCGAACCCGCGGAGGGTTTGACCCCTCGCACGCTTTCCAGGCGTGTGACTTAAACCGCTCATCCACCTCTCCAGAACCGTCGATTCTAACCTGTCTTTGATGCTTGCCTCGGAGCTACTGCGCCCGAAAGCATAAAAAAAGGGAGCGCCTTTTCAGGCACTCCCTTTTGGTAGCTTGGCTAAAAATTTAACGTGCTTTTCGCCTCAATTAGCGAATCACAGCCAAAGTTACCAACTGTCCACCTTTGATGGTTTTCAGAGTCAAAGCGCCATTTTTGATGTCGCCTTTTTCGTCAAACGTGACAGGGCCAGTGACGCCTTTGAAGTCTTTTGTCGCAGCCAATACGGGGAGGTATTTAGCGGGGTCAGAAGAATTAGCAGCAACCATGGCAGCAACCATGATCTTCACGGAGTCATAAACGTAAGGAGCGTAGACTTGAACGTCAGCGTTGAACTTGGTTTTGAACTTCGCTTTGAAGTCGTCCATTCCAGCTTTGGCTTCGCCTTCAACGCCACCGGCTTCAGCGCAGAACACTTGGTCGTCACCAGCAGCGTCGCCAGCGAGTTTGATCAACTCAGTAGAGCAGATGCCGTCGCCGCCCATGAACTTGGCTTTGATACCCAAGGATTTCATTTGCTTGAGCATAGGGCCCGCAACGGCGTCCATACCGCCGAAGAACACGACGTCAGGCTTTTTACCTTTGATCGTGGTCAAGATGGAGTTGAAGTCGGTTGCTTTGTCAGTGGTGAACTCTTTTGCAACGACTTTTCCGCCAGCAGCTTCAACCGCTTTAACGAACTCTTCAGCGACGCCTTGGCCGTAAGCGGTGCGGTCATCAACCACAGCAATTGCTTTGCCTTTGAGGGTGCCAACTGCGTATTTACCCAATGTGCTGCCGAGATGAACGTCGTCAGCCACAACGCGGAATGTGGTTTTGAAACCTTGGCGTGTGTACTTAGGATTGGTAGCAGAAGGAGAGATTTGAGGGATGCCAGCATCGCTGTAAATCTTGGAAGCAGGGATGGAAGTTCCAGAATTCAAGTGACCGATCACGCCGGCAACTTTGGCATCAGCCAATTTCTGAGCAACAGCAGTGCCTTGCTTAGGATCAGCAGCGTCGTCTTCAGCCATCAACTCGAGCTTGACTTTTTTACCGTCAATCATCACGCCAGCAGCGTTGAGTTCTTCAATCGCCATGATGGCGCCGTTTTCGTTGTCTTTACCCAAGTGGGCAATGGCACCGCTGGTTGGGCCAACGTGGCCAATTTTTACAACCGGATCAGCAGCGGCGGCAGGCGCAGCAGCTTCTTTTTTACCGCAAGCGACCAACAGGGCTGCGACAGCCAAGACTGTCAAAGCACTTTTAACTTTGAATTGCATAAGAACTCCAAAAAATTGAAAAGACTAACAAAAATCGTGAATTTATATTCCACGGGCAGAACCATACCCTAAATTTTGCCAACCTAATAGAGGGAAGTCACTGATAACCTCAAAATTTCTCGAAAAATTTATGAGCGTAAATTCAAGTCATGACGGGAAATCACATAGCCCAATTGCGTGTAAGCCTTCCAGCGGTTGCGAGCCGAATCCTTATCGGCGTCTTCCGTGCTAACGACTTCAATCACTCGCGTGTACACCTCAAAATCGGAAGGCATTTGGCTACTCAAATTCACCAAAATGGGAAATGCTGGGTGGCTTTGCTGTATGTGTGCGGGAACCAAAACTACGCTACTGCGCGAGAGAATGTCTTCGGGGGCGTCAACTAGGCAGTGGGTTAAAAACTCGGTTTCAGTGAGAGACCAAAGCGCAGTATCGAGTTCTTGTAACAAAGGGCCGTCGCCCATCACCCACAACTTAGCACCCGATCCCACGGCTTTGCGAATCAAACGCAGGGCGTAGCCTCGTTTGTCGGGGGCACCGAAGTGGAACGCAATCTCGGTCACTTGGCTTTGGATGGGGGCAAGATAAATTCAAGCAACAAACCCACCGGCCGGCCTGTCGCGCCTTTTTGGGGGCCGCTCTTCCATGCACTACCAGCAATGTCAAGGTGCGCCCACGGGAATTTGTCTGTAAAACGCTGTAAAAATTTGGCTGCAGTAATGGCACCGCCCGCTCGACCCGCTACATTGGCAACGTCCGCAAAGTTGGTTTTTAAGCCTTCTGCGTATTCGTCGTCCAAAGGCATGCGCCAGCACAGGTCTTGCGAGCGTAGAGACGCACTCTCTAAAGATTGGGCCAATCCATCGTGGCTTGAAAACATGCCGCTGCGCACGGCGCCTAAAGCGATCACACACGCACCGGTAAGGGTTGCAATATCCACCACCGCAGCAGGCTTAAAGCGTTCCGCATAGGTGAGGGCGTCACACAAAACCAAGCGCCCTTCGGCGTCGGTATTCAGTATTTCGATGGTTTGGCCGCTCATGCTTGTTACCACATCACCCGGCTTAACGGCTTTGCCATTGATCAGGTTTTCGCAGGCAGGAATCAAGCCGACGACATTCACAGCGGGCTTGAGCATGGACAAGGACTTGAACAGGCCTAACACGCTGGCTGCGCCCGACATATCAAACTTCATCTCATCCATCTCAGGGGCGGGTTTGATCGAAATCCCGCCACTGTCAAACGTGATACCCTTGCCGATCACCACGGTTGGGGCCTGGGTTTTTGCAGCCCCCGCGTAACGCAAAACGATAAACCGCAGCGGCTCGTCAGAGCCTTGGGCGACCGCCAAAAAAGACCCCATCGCCAGCTTTTCAACCTCTTTAGGCCCGAAAACTTCACAAGTGATTTTGGGATGCTTCGCCAAGGCTTGCGCCGCTTTTGCAAGCAAACTCGGGGTGGCGTGGTTGGCAGGTCGGTTGGCCCATTCCTTAGCCAGCTCTACACCGCTCACGGTCGCAACAGCGCGGTCAAAAATCGAGGTCAGTTGCGGGGCGTTGGTTGCCAAGAGGCGGACCTGTTGTAAGCTTCTTGATGGGGGTTTGGAGTGTGTTGTGTGGTAGACATATGTTGAATCGGCCACCGCCAACACGGCTGAGCGAACCGCATCTTCTTTGGCGGGAGACGCAAAGCAAACCGTCAGTTTTTTCATACCTGGGGATTTGCTTGCCCCAAGCGCGGCCACAATGGCTTTTCGAACTTCAGCAAAGGTTCCATCTCCAGCACTCGCCAAAACAAGGCGTGTCGCAAGCGCTTGGGATGGGCGGTACATCGGCAATACCTTGCCAACGCCAGCCTCTAGATCACCCGCTTTCAGGGCTTGCGCCACCAATTGAGACAATGCGTCTTTGGCTCCCTTGAAGTTTTTAGGTACCAAAAGCACCAAAACATCACATTTTTCAAGGGCAGCGCCCACCAATCCGATTTCTTGAAGTTCAAAGTTCATCATTTAGCCTTTAATATCGCCTCCAATGTTATTCCATAACTCTATTCGCAAAGAACTCGCCCGAACTTTTGGGGCTACCTTGGTCGTTTTGGTCACCGTGGTTATGACTATGACCGTGATTCGAACCCTCGGAGAGGCTTCGCGTGGCGTTTTTAACCCCTCCGATGTCATCGTCATCATGGGTTACACCGTTTTGGCGGACCTCCCCACGATTCTTGCCTTGTGCCTGTTTATCGCCATCATTAACGTCCTGACCCGGATGTACCGCGACAGCGAGATGGTGATCTGGTTTGGCAGTGGGCGGGGCTTGTTGTCTTTGCTCAAGCCGATTTCACGCTTTGCTTGGCCTATTTTTGTGGTCATATTTCTACTCGCATTTTTGATCTTGCCGTGGGCTTTCAGTCGCATTGAAGATCTTCGCGATACTTATGAAAAACGCAGTGACTTAGCCCGGGTTGAACCCGGACAATTTCAAGAATCATCCAACGGTAACCGGGTATTTTTCTTAGAGAAAGATCCTGATAACAAGCCTGCGGGAACCAACGTTTTTATGGCGACGCGCGAGCAAGGCAAAGAGACTATTTCTTCGGCCTTGAGCGCAAAGGTTGAGGTCATCGGGCAAGACAAATTTTTGGTTCTAGAAAACGGCCAACGTTTAGAAAAAAGCGCAGGCAAAACCGATTACTCGATTACTACGTTTGACCGCTATGTGACAAAAATCGGCATCGATGACACGTCAACTCGTAATTACCTCCCCACCAGTACGATGACGACGCTGCAATTGTTCGTCACGCCTAGCCTTGCCAGCATGGGCGAATTTTCTTGGAGGGCGGGCCTGATTTTGACGGCCTTTAATCTCATGCTCATCGCATTGGCCTCGGCGGGATCCAATCCTCGCGCTGGCCGAACCGGCAATTTATTCTTTGCATTCATGGTGTTTGTGTTGTATTTCAATTTTCTTATTTTGGGGCGCAACTGGGTCGAATCTGGCAAGATTCCCGTGGGCTTGTTTTTACTCCTTCTGCACGGCGGGGCACTGACTTTGGGTTTGCTGATGTTGGCCGCCCGCCATAACCAGTGGGCCAACATGCTTTTTAAACGCTCCCCGCAGGCTGCCACGGTTTCCGGGAAGCGCCCATGAAAACCCTGCGCCGGCTTTTGTATACCGAAGTGGTGATTGCCGTAGCGGCAATCACTTTGGCATTTATTGCCCTCTTTTTCTTTTTTGACTTTGTCGACGAATTACGTGCGATTGGGCGGGATGCCGCCTTGGGATATTCCGTAGCCCAAGCGCTGATCTACGTCGCCTTGCTGATCCCCAATCACATTTACGAGCTGATGCCGATTACAGTGTTAATCGGGAGTATTTTTGTGATGGCACGTTTCGCGCAGAGCTCGGAGTTCACTATTTTGCGAACCAGCGGCTTGGAGCCGTGGCAGGCGCTGCGGGCCTTGTTGTTTCTGGGTTCATTTTTTGTGGTTTTTACCTTCGCCGTCGGCGACTATGTTGCGCCGCTAGCGGACAAAACTGCCCAGCTTTTAAAAGCCAAATTTGGCGGGCGCATTACGGTAGGAAAAACAGGGGCCTGGATCAAAGAAAAACAAACTTACAGCAGCTTTGCGGTGAACGTGGGATCGTTGGATTCTGATGCCAACATGAAAGACGTGCGAATTTTTGAATTCGACAACCGAGGGAAGATTGTTTCCCTAACGCAAGCGCAAAGCGGCGTATTTGGGCCCGGAGAGTCTTGGGTTTTACAAGGCGTTGATCGCACCGAATTCAACACCTCCAATCCTGACGCAAGCAACGCAGTCACGACCCGACAAGACCAACTGACCTGGCTTAATAAAGTGAGCGCTGAAATGGTGTCAGCGGCGGTATTACGTCCTGAACGCATGGGAACTGTGGATTTGTTCCAGTACATCCGCCACCTTCACTCCAACGGCCAATCGGCTCAAAAATACGAAATCCAATTTTGGAAAAAAATGTTTTACCCACTGAGTTGTCTGGTCATGATGGTCTTGGCGCTGCCGTTTGCCTACCTTCACTTTCGATCAGGCGGAATCACCCCTTTCGTTTTCGGCGGAATCATGGCCGGGATTAGCTTTGTTTTACTCAATAACGTTTTAGGAGATTTGGGTTACCTCCAAGGCTGGCGGCCGTGGTTTACCGCCGCCCTTCCCGGCCTGATTTATTCCTTTATTTCACTCTCAGCATTCACTTGGTTGGTTCGCAGACAATGAATACTTCAACACAAGGCATTATTTTATTTGCCCATGGCTCGCGAGACCCGCTTTGGCACAAGCCCATGGAAGCCGTATCCCAGCAAATTCGGCTTACCAACCATCAGATGCACGTGGTCTGCGCCTATTTGGAATTAAGTACCCCAGACCTTGCAACTGCGGCCCAGACGCTGATTGACGCGGGGGTACGCTTAATCACGATCGTTCCCATGTTTTTAGGCGTTGGTAAGCATGCGCGAGAAGACCTGCCTTTGCTTGTCAACGCACTTTCGCAAGCCCATCCAACGATGGAGTTCACGCTCCAAAAAGCGGTAGGTGAAGACGATCGACTGATTCAAGTATTGGCTCGCATTGCTTTATATAACCCAGAATAAAGCATAATGAAGTTCATCTATAGTCGCAATCTGATATGAACCTCCACCAATTTCGCTTTGTTCAAGAAGCCGTTCGCCGCAACCTGAACTTGACCGAAGCTGCCAAAGCCCTGCACACCTCCCAGCCCGGCGTCTCCAAAGCCATCATTGAGCTTGAGGATGAATTAGGGATTGAGATTTTTGCCCGCCACGGAAAGCGACTTAAGCGCGTGACCGAGCCTGGGGAGCACGTTCTCAAAAGTATCGATTTGATTTTGCGAGAAGTCAGCAACCTCAAACGCATTGGCGAGCAGTACTGCATGGAAGACAGTGGCACCTTATCCATTGCTACAACCCACACCCAAGCCCGCTATGTTTTGCCTGAAAAAGTAGCGGCGCTGCGCACCGCGTTTCCTAAAGTCAATATCAGCTTGCACCAAGGCTCACCCGACCAAGTCGCCAGGATGTTGATTGACGAAGTGGCAGAAATTGGTATTGCTACCGAATCACTGGCGGATTACGCTGAGCTGGTTACCCTGCCCTGCTACGAATGGCAGCACATGATTGTTCTCCCTATCGATCATCCCTTGGCCGGCAAGACCAGCATTACCTTGGAGGACGTTGCCCAAGAACCTTTGATTACCTACCACCCGTCCTTTACCGGCCGAACCAAAATTGACCGCGCTTTCGCCGAGCACAAATTAGAACCTCGGATTGCCCTCGAAGCGATTGATTCTGACGTGATCAAAACCTATGTGCGCTTAGGTCTGGGCATTGGTATTGCTGCTGAAATGGCGGTTCGAGATGTTCAAGAAGAAGGGCCGAAGTCGGGCCTCATCGTTCGCCCAGCAGGCCACCTTTTTGGTAAAAACATGGCCCGCGTGGCCTTTAAACGAAGCGCCTATTTGCGTAATTTTGTATTTACCTTTGCCCAGCTCTTGAGCAACCGCTTGAACCGCGAGATCGTGGCCCGAGCGATGGCAGGGCATTTGAACGATTCCGATATTTAATTCACGTTGGCAATGACGCATCCCGTAACTCCAGAACTTCGCAGCCGTCTTCCTGAAGTCGGCACGACGATTTTCACAGTGATGTCGGCACTGGCGACGCAGCACCAAGCGGTCAATTTAGGTCAAGGTTTTCCCGACTTCGCTTGCGACCCGACGTTGGTTGATGAAGTGACCCGTGCGATGCAAGCGGGGCACAACCAATACCCCCCCATGGCAGGCATTCCCGCTTTGCGCCAAACGATCTCTGAAAAAATCAGCGCCTTGCATGGCAGGGCCTACTCGGCGGCCGATGAAATCACCATCACCGCCGGCGCAACCCAAGCCATTCTCACCGCCATATTGGCCATCGTGCACCCAGGCGACGAGGTCATTGTTTTAGAACCCTGTTACGACAGCTACGTTCCCAACATTGCGCTTGCGGGTGGGGTGGTAGTTCGGGTGCCGTTGCAGCCTGGAAGTTTTCGCCCCGATTTTGAAAAAATCAAAGCCGCACTAACTTCCAAGACCCGTGCCATCGTCATCAACACGCCGCACAACCCCAGCGCCACGGTCTGGAGCCAAGCCGACATGCTTGCGTTACAAGCCTTGCTCGCACCCACCAACGTTTTGGTGATTAGTGACGAGGTGTATGAACACATGGTTTTTGACGGCGCACAGCACGAAAGTGTCGCCCGTTACCCCGGATTAGCAGCCCGCGCATTTATTGTTTCTAGTTTTGGCAAAACCTACCATGTGACCGGTTGGAAAGTGGGCTACGTAGCAGCACCCGCAAGCCTGATGGCAGAATTTAGAAAGGTGCACCAGTTCAACGTCTTTACCGTCAACACGCCCGTTCAGTTCGCGCTGAATGCTTACATGGCCGATCCAGAGCCTTACCTTGGCCTAGCCGCTTTTTACCAACGCAAGCGCGATCTGTTTTTAAGTGGCTTAGAGAAAACGAAATTCAAAGTTTTAAACAGCCAAGGCACGTATTTTCAATGCGTCGACATCTCCGAGGTGTCGGACCTGACTGAGGCCGATTTCTGTAAATGGTTGACTGCTGAAGTGGGCGTTGCGGCGATCCCGCTGTCTGCGTTTTATGGCAATGGATTTGACCAGCGCGTGGTGCGCTTTTGTTTTGCAAAAAAAGACGAGACCTTGCTCGCAGCGCTCTCGCGCTTACAAACTTTATAAATTAATCAACGTATTTTCCAAAGGGACACCCCATGACCGTTCAAATCACACAACACACTCCAAACTTTTCCACCGCGCCGCAAATCAGCTGTGATGACATGGCGGCAATCGCTGCAAGCGGATTTCACACGGTGATTAACAACCGCCCCGATGGAGAAGGCGGCCCGGAGCAACCCAGTTCACATGCCATGGCCCAAGCAGCCCAGGCCCACGGACTGGCTTACCACTACATTCCCGTGATCAGTGGTCAGGTCACGCAAGAGCAAGTCACAGCCTTTGCTGAGGCCCTGGCCCAAGCCCCCGGCCCCGTGCTGGCGTTTTGTCGCAGTGGAACGCGCTCCACCAATATGTGGCGCATGGGCCAATAGCTTAAAGCAACTGCGACCAGGCTTTATCAAGCCGCTTGACGCTCACGGGTTGAGGGGTGCGCAACTCTTGTGCAAAAAAACTCACCCGAAGCTCTTCCAAAAGCCAGCGAAATTCGGTCATGCGCTCGTCGCTGACGCCTTTGCGTTCGGCAACCAAGCGCCAATAGCGCTGCTCTTGGGGCCGTAACTCAGCGAGTCGCGCAGCATCTCGGGCAGGATCGGCACGTATTTTTTCTAAACGTAAAGTAATCGCTTTGAGATAGCGCGTTAAGTGGTGCAAACGCTCCCACGGCGCAGCCATCAAAAACCGCTTGGGCATGAGGCGCTGTAATTGTTGCGCGGCATCAGCACAGGACTCCGGCGCTGTTTTGATATCTTTGATTTTTCGGGTGGCTGTAGCGCATTCTTGCAAAATTTGCGCCGCCAAGCGGGCGATTTCGTTGGCAATCAAGGTCAACCGACCCCGTCCTTCTTCGAGACGTCGTTTGAATGCGAACTCATCGGTGGGCAAAGGCGTTAGTAAAAATGCACGCTCGAGCGCCAAGCCAATGATTTGCTCACGCAACTCCTCGATGGCTCCGCCAATTTGCATGTAGGCCACCGCCATTTTTTGCAAATCAGGAACATTCTTCTCAAGGTATTTCAAAGGCTCTTTGAGCTGCAAAGCAAACAAGCGGCGCAAACCGGCACGGTGCTTCTCAGCGGCCAACTCGGGCTCATCAAAAACCTCCATCGTGACCGCATCCCCTGCATCGATCAAAGCAGGGAAACCCACCAAGGTCTGCCCTCCCTTTTGAATTTCAAGCAACTCCGGTAACTCGCCAAAAGTCCAAGCGGTGTAGCGTTGCCCAGCGGGTTGGGTTGCCGGACTGGTTTTCGTAGTCTTGCTTGAGCTGTTGCCTACTTTGATAGAGCCAGGGGCGGGGAATGCGATTGGAGTAGGCGCATCGATTGGTGGCGAGTCGACCTTGCCGAGTTTCAATGAGGCCAAGGCCTGAAACGCGCCCCGTGCTTGCTTGCCCCATTCGGCTTTGAGCGCACCGAGGTTGCGCCCCTGACCCAATTGGCGGCCGTGCTCATCAACGACCTTAAAGTTCATGAAAAAGTGGGCGCTCAGCATGTCTGCTTTGATATCTGCACGAACAATGTCTAGCGCGGTTTGATCACGGATGAGTTTCAGAAGTACATCGATCAAACTGCCCGCGCCAAAACGTTCATCGCTAAGCGTCAGCGCCCAGCGACTTGCCGTTTCTGGCAAGGGCACCAAACGCGAGCGCGGGCGTTGGTGCAAGGTTTTGATCAAGGCCTGAATTTTTTCTTTGAGCATGCCCGGAACCAACCACTCGCAGCGCTCTTCACTCACTTGGTTCAAAACAAAAAGCGGAACGGTGACGGTTAATCCATCCCAAATATCGCCGGGCTCGTGGAGATAAGTTGCCAAACAATCGACCCCGCCTAATCGCACCGTTTTGGGAAACATCGCGGTGGTGATGCCTGCGGCCTCGTGGCGCATCAACTCTTCGCGCGTGAGCATCAAGAGTTGGGGCTGTTTTTTAACTTCTTCCCGGTACCACCGCTCAAAGCTGTAACCGCTGCAAACGTCTGACGGCAACTGCTGATCGTAAAAAGCAAAGATCAGTTCGTCATCCACCAAAACGTCTTGGCGCCGTGCCTTGTGCTCCAAGTCTTGCACTTGCTTAATCAGTTTGAGATTGGCACTCAAAAAAGGCAAAGGCGTTTCCCACTGACCATTCACCAGCGCTTCTCGGATAAAAATGTCTCTGGCGCCAGGTAAATCGACCTTGCTGTAGTTGACCCGCCGCCCGCTGTACACCACCAATCCATACAGCGTAGCCCGCTCCAACGCCAGCACCTCGGCGGCCTTTTTCTCCCAATGCGGATCGAGCAGTTGTTTTTTAAGCAAGTGTTCGCCGACTTGTTCAAGCCACTGCGGATCGATGGATGCGATTCCTCGGCCAAACAAACGGGTGGTCTCCACCAGTTCAGCGGCCACAATCCAGCGCCCCGGTTTTTTGGCTAAATGCGCCCCCGGATGGGCGAAAAACTTGATGCTCCTCGCGCCCAAATACTCGCCTTGGGGCCCGTCATTTTCAACCTTGCAACCAACATTTCCCAGTAAGCCCGCCAGCATGGACAAATGCAGCTGGTCGTAAGAAGCCGGACTGGTATTGATCTGCCATTGGTGCTCTGCGACCACCGTATGCAATTGGCTGTGAATATCTTTCCATTCGCGAACGCGACGGATGTTGACAAAGTTTTGCCGCAGGAGTTGTTCGTACTGGCGGTTGGAAAGTTTGTGGGGGCTGGCGCTGCCAATCACAGTAACTTGCGTTTTTTCACCACGCGCTTGGACGATCCATTTCCACAACTTCAAGTAGCCGCTAAATTCGCTGCGGTCGTCATCAAACTTGGTATGTGCTTGGTCCGCCTGGGCTTGGGCTTCCATCGGCCGGTCTCGCACGTCTTGCACACTCAAGGCCGAAGCGATCACCAAAATTTCATCCAACGCGTGGCGACTGCGTGCCTCCAAAATCATCCGCCCCACCCGTGGGTCTAAAGGCAAGCGAGCCAATTCGGCACCCATGGGCGTGAGCTCATTGGCTTCATCGACCGCGCCCAATTCATTGAGCAATTGGTAGCCGTCCGCAATGGCCCGCCCCGACGGTTTTTCAATGAAAGGAAAATCTTCCACCACGCCAAAACGCAGCGACTTCATTCGCAAAATAACGCCGGCTAGCGAAGAACGCAAAATTTCGGGGTCGGTAAAACGATCGCGTCCCTCAAAATCTTTTTGTTCATAAAGCCGGATACAAATGCCGTCTGCAACGCGTCCACAGCGCCCGGCGCGTTGGTTGGCGGCGCTTTGGCTGATGGGTTCTACCAAGAGCTGTTCTACCTTGCTGCGAAAACTGTAGCGTTTGATACGGGCCGTTCCGGCATCAATCACGTAGCGAATACCGGGCACCGTCAAAGAGGTTTCGGCGACGTTGGTTACCAACACGATGCGCCGCCCAGTATGGCCGTCAAAAATTCGGTCCTGCTCGGCTTGGCTTAAGCGGGCAAACAATGGAAGTACTTCGCTGTTGCGCATCACGGGCTGGTGGCTCAAGTGCTTTCTTAAATGGTCTGCCGCCTCGCGAATTTCGCGCTCACCAGGCAAGAAAACCAAAATATCACCTGCAGAGCCTGTTCGCCAGAGTTCATCTACCCCATCGGCAATCGCATTGTTGATATCGTAATCACGGCTCTCTTCAAAAGGACGGTAGCGCTGTTCCACAGGGAACATTCGCCCAGACACCATGATGACAGGCGCGGGAGTCAGAACCCGGCCCTCTGGCCCTGGCTGCAGAATCGAAAAGTGGTTGGCAAATCGCTGGGCGTCAATCGTGGCCGACGTGATGACCACTTTCAGGTCGGGCCTGCGCGGCAAAATTTGGCGTAAATAGCCCAACAAAAAATCGATGTTGAGGCTGCGCTCGT
>SXGU01441424.1_pt1 | contig 21070 bp, 22 predicted proteins | sample 3174531 | NCBI WGS metagenome assembly SXGU01 (sample SAMN11356863, study PRJNA531348) | freshwater metagenome | isolation source: freshwater sample F1-140 | place: China: Fuxian Lake, Yuxi | collected 2017-12-25 | reverse complement strand
GTCGTCGCGTCGGTGTGTTTGGCTGTTCACCGGGCGACCGTGGCGGCAAGGCTGCAGTCGAATATCTGCGAAACATCGTGCCGTTGCTTGGCGCAACACTTGTCGGGCCTGAGTTGCTGTTTCCAAAAATTAATTCGTTGATCACACCAGACGGCAAACTCGACACAAGCGTGATGTCGCCCCTGACCGAACTTGCTAATGAACTAGCCAGCTAATCGGTACACAAAATTCAAAGGTTCGTTGGTGGCTAAAGCTTCACGAGTGAACTCGTCCATCAGCTGTTTATTCACCGGTAGATATGTCGTTATGCCAACAGCGGTAATCAACGAGTTGATCGAAAACACCATGTCAAGAATCAACCCTTGGGAATTTACGGCGCCAAAAGTTTGTGCGGTGCGCGACGACGCGTGCTCAACTTCTCTCTCTAACTTGTGGTGAATTTATTTGGTTGCTAGAGGTGTCTCACCTATACTAACTCTTTGTCTGAAAGGAAAAATTTGTGTCACTATTCTGTGAGCAATGCGGTAAACAAGCCACAACCCCGTCAAAATTCTGTACTTATTGTGGATATTCACTAAGTCTCGGGAACAACTTTCCAACTGAATTAAATTTACCTTCCAATGCCCCTGCAGTAACTGCTTTCAAAGCGACTGCAGTTTCAGATCATAATTTAGATCCAGCTGTAACTTCAGGTGCGAGTGCTCGTCGGACGAATCGACTTGTTACGTCAGTCTTAACTGCGGTAGGTGCGTTAGTGGTGGGGCTCGCGGCCGGTCTTGCTCTTCGGGAAATGGGTGTTCTAAACTTTGCGCTCGGTGAGAAAGTCTCAGTCAATGTCGCAGCAAAGCAAGCCGAATCCGCTTACAAAATCGGTTACGAAGAGGGCGAAACCCAAGGCTTAAAGTCTGGTGAAGAGGAGGGATACAACATTGGGTTTGAAGCCGGCGACGCGAGTGGCTATGAGCGAGGCTATGGCACAGGAATGGACGTTGGCTTTATCGATGCCAAAACGGGCATGACGCCAACCGATATCGGCGACTTTATCCTGACCGCCGAATGGGTATTTAACATCGGCGGAGATAATGTCGAAGGAATTTGTCTCTACGCCAACGGAAATTCTCTACCCGAGTGGGACAAACTCAAGTGGGCGTTTATCTCGCCCAGCGGAACCATTGATTTTTTTTCTGATTCCAACAACACTTATAACTGTCTTGAGAATTATTTTATTTCGCAACGTGTCGGCTCGCTCTCGCGCTACAACCGCCTTGCGGTGTACCTAACTGCAAACGGCAAAACTGACCGTTGGGGACCACTTCCAATCCCAACGCCTTAGGTTGTGTCCGAATTAGATAAAACCTTAGACGTGTGCTCGTATCTCAAGGTTGATCAACATAGTGATGTGTCTCAGGTTTTTAATCTTGGTATCTGGCAAGCAGACTTCTGGAAATTGGTGTTGAGGAGTCAATTGTGAAAGAAGGACAGCTCCACAGACCAAATTATGTTGAGCCGCTCTCAAAGCAGAGAGAAATGGGGAAAATACAAATCTTGATGAACTGAAAGAGCTTGCTGACCCAGTTCAAAAGCTTGGTGGTGATACACACTTGTATTTTAATCACGCGCGAAAAGGAAAGGTTTTTGTTTTCGAGTATGAGATGACAAGCTACTGGTACGGCCGTAAAAGTCATTGATTGATTTTTAGATTCTTTGACCCGCTTCAGAAGTGGTATGAAGCCGAATTTACCAATTAAAATTAGTGATAACTGGCACCCAGAGTCTGGGTGGTATCTCCACGATGTCTGGTAGAAACCACCAAGCAGGTTCGGGTGGAAAATTTTAAGGTAAGATAAAACCCGGCTTTAATATCTCATATTGAAATCAGGGCGAATGTTTTGTGGAAAATGTGGTTTCGCTAATCGCGATGTACATCGTTTTTGCGTAAGTTGTGGTGGCCCAATTCAAGTTGCTGAGTCAGCAGCTGGTTTAGTTGCTCCGATTCAATCTGCTCCACCAGTGCATTATTCCCAACAACCAATGCAGGTCGGAGTTTCGTCCAATTTGGCACCAAGAAAAATGACATTCGGAGACTCAATCAAATATTGCTTGACGAATTATGCAAATTTCGATGGTCGGGCGGTGCGATCGGAGTATTGGTTTTTCTTCTTGTTTGTCATGCTTGCGCTTTTAGTGACTAAGTGGATCGCGCCAGGTCTTTTTGTTTTGGTTGCTCTTGGACTGTTTATACCGTCAATTGCCGCTTTAACGCGGCGATTACATGACTTGGGAAGAGCTGGATTTTATGCACTGCTTGTTTTCATTCCTCTTGTTGGTTGGATCATTGTTTTGATTTGGCTATGCGACGAGGGCGATAAGACACCAAACAACTTTGGGCCGCCATGGTGAGCGATGGACTGAGTTTTTGCTCTGAATGTGGTGGCTCGAATGCAGAAGCATTACGGTTCTGTATTCATTGTGGCAAAGAGGTCAAGGCACCGCCAAAACCGCTAGAGGCGCCAAAATCGCAGGTACAGAGTGAGCCTGCAGTGACTTTAGCGATAGTCCCACCAAAGATCATCAAAACAAATCAAGGCAAGAGTAAATCAAGACTTCTGATCATTGCTTTGTCGCTATTAGTTTTGGTGTTGTCTGCGGTTACCTATTCAATGAGCCAAAGCGAATCAACTGCAATCCCTGAGCTCGAGACCGAAAATGAAGATGCGCCCTTGTCCAGCGTTGCTGAGCCAATTGATGAGGCTGTTGCTGAAATTCCAACAGATGCCGAACCGATAGAAATCAATAACTGGGACTCAATTGACAATTCACCTCAATACCCAATGTCCGAATTTTCGTGTGATGTTTTAGCTATTTCGTTTGAATTCGACGAGTGCATGGCTAGTACTTCGATGCGAGGGAGCTTCGCCCTAACTGTGCAGAAACGTCCGAGCCAGCTTGACAACTTTGATTATTTCTACTTCGAAGTCATCAAATATGTCGAAAACGGGAATTCATCGTTTGCTTCATCAGTGTTTAGTACTTCAGTTAGAAATGAGAATTTAGAAAATGGCCTTGATCTGGGTGTCGCATTACAAAAATTAAAAGTTGTGAATGGTGAAGCAGTGATCGTTCAGTCTCGCGTTTACGGTGGCAGTCGTACTTATTCGCAGTATTACTTATGGGGCTTGGATGGTGGCAAGATACCTACACTCTTCGCCAAATTCTCCGGCGAAGGAATGTTTCCCCTGGCTGCACTTGACTTTTTCGTATTAACTGAGTATGCGTATAAAGATGGCGAACCGATGTGCTGTGGTACTCTAACGAATCATTACCGCGTTTATTTGCAATCAGATCGTTGGTTTGTACAAAAGACTGTTCTTGACAGAGATGAAGCAGACTTGCTTGAAGCTGGTTATTCAGCACCAATTGAATCTTCTGAGTTGTTGATTGAGGGCGAAGCGCCAATTCTTGCCGATGTGGCACCAGAAGAATATTGGATTGACGGATATGAAATGGCCAAGCCAGCCTGTGATGGAAGTTTCATAACAATTGTCATGGGCGCTGGCGCTGGCGGAATAATCAAAGGCGTAACAGCCAATCCCGGAGTAAGTTATCTACGTACCGACATTACTTGCGCATCATTGAACCCAACATTTAGTAGTGGTTCGTTAGAGGGTGAACCGATCTATATTCTCTTTTATGGCCCTTATCAAGATCGATTTGAGGCACAAAGTAAATGTTTAGAGCTTGGTATTACCAAGAAAGCGAACTGTTATGTCGCACCGCTTACTGACCAGGAGAGTGATCGACAAGTTCGATATGGTCCGAATGATAACTAATTAATATGTGTGAGTTGAAATGTAATCACACATCACGAAGAGAAATTTTGGTTCAGAGCGCGATGTTGCTACCGGCAATCGCTATTAGTTCGGCATTCGGTCGTGCAAAATTGAATTCAAACCCAGTTCAGCCGATCAATGTTGCGAAGGGTTTGAAAATTTTTCCAAGAACTGCCTGGGCAACCAAAGCTCAGCCAGCAGGGGTTCTGAAACCGGAAACATCAGTTAAGTTTCTTTTGGTTCATCACACGGCTGGCACGACCAACTACAAAATAGATCAAGTACCTAATCAGATTAGGCAAATTTATAATTTTCACACCGGGAAAACGAAGGGCTGGGCTGACGTTTGTTATAACTTTTTCATTGATCGATTTGGTCAAGTTTGGGAAGGTCGGCAAGGGAGTATCAATTCGGCCGTGATGGCTGATGCAACAGGTGGCAGTCAGGGTTTTGCTCAGTTGGTTTGTTTGCTTGGCAATTTTGACACGAGCGAACCTACGAGCGAGATGATGGAGAGTTGCGCGGCGACTCTGGCTTGGTTGGCAACTAAAAATAAGATCACAGTCGTTCAATCTAAATTGGTGTCTTTTACTTCCCGTGGTTCAAATAAATGGAAGTCCGGTGTAATGGTCAATGCCCGCCCGATTTCTGGCCACAGGGATATGTCTGCGACGGTTTGCCCAGGTAAATTCGTCTACCCAATGCTGGAAAACGCATTGCCTTCACGTGTAGCCGAGATACAGAAACTCCAAACCAAAAAACCTTAATCGACTTAGGTATTAAAACGCCCTACGGCAAAGTAGTCGAAGTAACTGGCCCTTGTTTGCTGCAACTGTTGTAGACAAAGAAAAGCTCGGCTTTAACGCCGTTTAAAGGCGCATTTTCACCGGCAGACCCAATAAATCTCATATTCTCGACTTTTTTATCAGAATCAAAATCAGTGAAGTTGACTGGATCACTTTTTATGAACTCGGAGTAAAAGTCTTTGGCCCTTTTTACGCCTTCAAAACTGCTGGTGCCGGACTCGTAATAACCCCAGATAATTCCGACAGCAACTTTTGCGTCCTTGAGCTTTTGCTGGACGCCATTGATGATTTGCTCTGCATTGACATACTCTTGAATTTGTGTACCAATGTTTATTGCATCAGATTTAGTTTTGAATGAAAGTGATAGGGGTTCAGAAATGAATGCCGCGACATACTCTTTACATTCAAATATGGTTGGTCCGGGAGGCGTGTCTTCTGATTCTTTGGATTTAAAGGCGGTGAATGCGACTGCCGATAGAAAAATCATAACGAGACCTAGAAGTAGGTCGGTAAACAGCCAGCCAGCCAAACCCGAAGCGTCTTCAGTTGAACGTCTCTTCGCCTGGTAGCGCTTGACCATTGGTTCAGTCTTCGTATTTGATTTCGAGGCTTTGTTTAACAAACGCAATTCGACAGTAGGTGTCTTTAGTTACGGCCGCAAAATCGATGTTGACATTCGTGACAAATTCGTCATAGATGCGTGTGTCAATTTTTTGTAAACCTGCATCGTCAGAGATTTTCTCACTCTCAAGTGACTCAAGTGCAGCTCTCACGAATGCTTCTTCGAGTGCCCAAGCGTCTGCCAAAGGCTGCCAATATTTATTTGTCGATGCAGCTTTTGCCGAAAGTATTGATCGAGTTTGACTGATTTCAGCGCGTTTTTGAAATTCGTCTACCGAAATTATCAGCGAATCGAAAGATATTTGACTGATGCCTATCGGAACTATTTGTGAAGACGTGCTCAACGGGAGTAGGTTTCCGGAGCAGGACTGGGCAGCCAAGTCGCTTCCATCAGGTTCAGCCTCAATCAAAGAGCAGCCTGAGATAGCCGCAACTGTTGTCACGAGAAGTAGTGTCACTTTTGCAAGCATTGGCTTAATCATGGTCGACCTCCCTTGGTCAGAGACTGAAGTTGTTTGTGAATTGCATCGAGGTCATCACGCAATTGTTTAATTCCATACTCGGCTGAATTACTTGTACGTGCTAGCTGTTTGCTTACTTCTTCGAGTGTGTTTGCCGCTTCAGTAAACAACGTGGTTACATTTCCGCCCACTGATGAATTAAGATTTTGAACTGAAACGACAAGATCACTGACAGCTTTTGAAACAGAAGTAGCGGTCTGAGAAACTAGTTGCTCAGTATGGCTATTTAGAATTTCAATTCTCGGCGTCAAGGATTCGACGCCCATTGATGCTTGTTCGAGTCGGCTTGCAGTTTCGTTGACATCTCGAGCTGCCTGGGTTAAGTCGTTTAGTGCTTCTGCAAGAGCCTCAGAAATTGACTCAGGATTAGCTTGTCGCTTTCCATGCAAAGATGAAGCAATCGCTAATCCGACTTCGACTCGTTTACGATCGGTTTTTTCGAGTGCATCAGTTTCACGATTCTCAGAGAACCATGTGAGTGCGCCACTAATCGCAGTAAGCAAGATGATTAAAAAAATTATGAGGGCGTCTAGCTTAGCCACATCTCCAATTCGCCAGAATTCACCGAGGAGAGTTTTGCCGTTGCCGTTGCCGGGTTGACGCCACCAACCTTCTAAGTAGCCGTCGGGATCTTGCCAGAATTCAATAAAGCTGAGATTTTTTGTCGTTCCCGGATTTTTCTCTGCATATTTCTTTGTAAATTCACCAAATGCATCGATTGCTCTACCAATTGCCAACCAAGTGAGAAGTACTGGTACGAAAACCAAAATATTGCGAATTGCAGATATCACATTTGAGATCTGACCAAGACGGCTCCAAGACTTTGATTTAGAAACTGGCAAGAGCTCAAGGGGGTCTAGAGATGCCCACACTGATAGATCGTCACGACGCGCAACTGCAGTAGTCAAACCTTTTACGTAAGGGTCATCAAGTTCGTCAATTTCTTCCGCCCAATTTTGTAGCAGTTGCATAGCTGACGCGTTAACCGTTGTGCCGAAAATTGTAGACAACACTGGAGTTGAGTTTTGGGAATCTGCGTCATCAGTCAAGTCAACAGTCGTGCTCGTATCGTTGTCGGTTGAGTCGTCGTTGTCTTTGGTAAGAACGTCATCGTCGTTATCGCCGCTGACATCGCTGTCGGCGCTGACGTCAGTTGAGTCGTTGTTGTCGGCCGAATTATCAGCACTTACCACCGTGTCTGTGTCGGAAGTGCTAGCAGTGACACTTTCTTCCAACATTAAATCAAGGTCAATTAGCGCTACTGCGTCAGGGCTAGTTTGCTGAGTGTTCGTAGAGTCTTGGTCGAGAACTATGGTCGAGTTAACTGGAGAGCCACAGATGCCGCAAAATTTTGCGAAGTCAGATTGATCATGACCATTTTGGCAAACTGGCATTTCTTTAACCTTCCTCTGTGACTTTTGGTGATTCTTTGTGTATCACATTTGTCCCAATTTTGGAAATCTTGTAGAGGTCACTGGTGCTGACTTCTCTATTCATTGAGTATGAGCAAAAATGGAGTTCGGATAGGGAAATTTCGTTGCAAACATCTTCTTCTTTCGGATTCGGCAGCAATGTGTAGCCAAGAGCTAAACCGACGACTACCGTAATTGAAGCAGCCACAGATAGCACTTTGTTTCTCTTGGAACGCTTGGCGGCAGCGTCTGCGAGATCTCTGAGCCTTTGTTGTTCTTCAAGATCGATAATTACAGCATCGTCATCAATTTGCGTGAGGGTTTGAGTGATTGAAATCGGTCTTGGCGGTGGAAGAACAATGACGTCCTGTCGTAGTTTGTCAGCAGCAAGGTAAATGGTCTGGCTGGGCGACTTCACGCCCGTTACAAGATCTACCTGGAGTTTTCCGCCGCCCTTAAGTTGAAGTGAACGCTCAGAGTCTGGCTTGCGTGGATCTCGGTTGATTTTTTCTACTAATACCTTGCCAGAACTTAACTTGATACGAAGTTCGGCGTAATTCACGTATGGAGCAGCTGGCCAAGTCCAATGGATTACTGAGCTCTCCACGCTGTTTCGAGTGCTGAGGGTCGCGAAGCCTGCCTCGATAATGGCGTGCTCGATTGCGCGAGGAAGCCACGTGTCGGTTTCGAAGTTCTTTAGATCGCCATTTGCTAGATGTAGAGCAAGTTCTGTCTCACGCGCATCAAGAATCATTTCGCGCAGTTCAGTTTCTGTTGAAGGTGGCGCTGAAGCAGTAATTGTCGGTGATAAATCAAGTTTGAATCCATCGGCCCGGTGAACTGATCTTGAAATCAGAACTCTCTGACGGGTACCAGTGCTGCTTTCAACAAGTCTCTCAAAAACAACCTGTGACTGGGCTTTTGCAACAATGTTTTTGTCAGCATCTGATTTGGCTTCAATCGCTTCACGAATGACGTTGCGAGCAAAATGTGAATTAGCGGCACGCAAAATCGCCCGAGAATCTCTCGCGTCATCACGAACTAGTCGAAGCCCATGCGATAACTCAAGGAAGTCGGACTCTCTTCCAGCCTCATAGCAACTAATCAACGTACTTACAAATTGTTTAGCTTCAGATAAGTGGAATCTGGGAACAGCTGAGATATTCGGTAGTGCATTTGGATCTTCAAGCATAAATCGCCAAACAAAAAGTGAGATCAAACTGCGATCTGCCTCAACCGGGTCGAGATTATTTGGGACGGGCCAGCCCGGAGTACGAACTGGATTCTTCGCGCGTATGTCTGGCGTAACGATTGAGTCAGCGTCAAGGAGAAATACAGATGGTGATTCACCGAGCCGACCACACATGTTGTTGCTTGAAACATCGCCGTAGACCAAGCCATGATGATGAACTACTTGAATAGCATCAACCAACTCAATCGCAATTTCGAGCCTGTCTTGCTCACTGACATTTGGCTTCGCCGAGCCGATTGCTTTCCCTGAAAAATATTTACTGTCCATTAAATATTTGAGTTGGAGCAGCATTTCCTTTGTGCGTCCGGCAGCTGTAAGGCTGAAGTAGGCGTCCTGAGGTGCTTTTGGCATTGAATAGCCGATGATGTTGTCAGGTGTGCCAAATCCCTCAGTTGGCCAACTAAATCGAGTCAGCAATATTTCTTTTTCGCTTGGGCGAGCCCAACGTTGCACTTCGATAAGCCTCAAGAGCATTTCAGCCTGCTCACCTTTGAGAGGCGTATTGAATTGCTTAAGGTAGAAGTCGTTGTTTCGTGGGTCGGCATAAACCGAGCCCATGCCACCGCTATTTACAAAGTCGCTTCGGCTAACTCGAGGAAACTGTGACGTGAGCATTGGTTTATTTAATACTCTTTGCGATCCGAAATAACCAATGAAAAATCACTTCCGAATCGTACTTATGCAACTAGTCTCAAACAAATCCAATTTGGCAGTACTAGTTGTGGAGTGTAGCGTATTTCTTGAGTCAGGGGGCGGGAAGTTATGGGGTTTGATTTTGCTTCAATTGGAAAGCAGATAAACAGTTTGTCGACCTCGAACTCAGCGCTAAAGGTAATGACTATCGCAGGCGCGGTTGGTGGCATTGTTGGATTTGCTCTTTCAGAAGTTATTCAGAATCCTGAGTCGCCAAATTATTTTGGGTGCAAATCTAATTGCACCTCTGGCGACGTGATTAAGCAGACGGCAGTTTGGTTTATGTTTATTATTATTGGACTTGGTCTTGCGCTTAGTGCATCGCAGGGAGTCCGGGAAAAAAACGTTGAGAAGTCAAAAACTAATATCCTTACTGCTCTACCAGGCTTGATAATTGGTGGTTTGATCGCTGGGGCAATTGCTCAAAAAGTCTACGAAGGGATGCTTGGCGTCAATGGGAGTGTCGTTGTTCCGCGAACAATTGGTTGGGGCATTGCAGGTGGGATAGGTGGACTTGCGGTTGGTCTTGGTTTTCGCTCGGCTATTCGTCTACGTAACTGTGCACTAGGTGGTTTAGGCGGTGGGCTAATTGGTGGCTTGCTGTTCGACCAGCTTTCCGGAGGCGGCAGTGCGAGCGTTTCAAGATTCGTAGGCATTGTATTGATCGGTGTATTCATGGGTCTGTTCATGGGCTTACTCGATGTAGCGTCCACTGACTTTTATCTTGAGCTTGTGAGCGGAGAGGCTCGAGGGATGCAGTTCGTCCTCTTTGATCAGACTTCAGTTATCGGTTGCGCGCGCACGGTTGCGGTTACTTTGACTAGAGATCCTTTAATCACAGAGCAACATGTTCGAGCGACCAAGAATGCCAATGGCCTAAACATCGAGTGTCTACGTGGCGCATCGCCAGTTCTCATCAATGGGCAACAAAGTCAAAATGGTGTTTTGCCTGTTGGTGGTACTTTGCAAATTGGAAATACTTTATTGATGCTCGGTCGAAAGAAGGGTAGAGCCTTTAAAACCTCTAGTGCGAATTATCAAACCACCAACCCAACTATGTCGCCGACTCAATCAGTAGATCCTGTTCGTCAGTCACCACCACCAGCTCAGCCTGCTCCTGCTCGAGCTAGACCGTCAATTCAAATGCCAAACAAGCCGAAACAATAAACAGAGAAAAGGAAAAGAGATTATGCAAGAGACAGCTGGTAATGCGGTACTGCCGTTTTATATTCTGTGCGATGAGTCAGGTTCTATGGATGCCAACGGTGGAATAAGCGCAGTCAACAGCGGTTTGCCAGAACTTCACGCGGCCATCGCAGGTGACCCGTTAGTTTCTGACAAATGTCGAATTGGTTTAATCACATTTTCTGATGTTGCTGAAGAATTGTTGCCACTTTCTAATCTTTCTGATGTTACGGCGATGCCGGGCTGTACAGCCAAGGGATTGACGAATTATGGTGAAGCATTCAATTTGCTGCGTGTCGTAATTTCGCGCGATATTGCCAACATGAAATCTCAAGGCATTCAGGTCTTTCGACCGGCAGTGTTCTTTATTACAGACGGTGAACCAACTGACGATTGGGAAGCTAATCATCGTGCGCTTACTGATAAAAATGTCAATTCCCAGGCTCCGCACATCATTGCTTTCGGTGTTGCTGGCGCGAACGCAGCCGTGATTGGCAAGATCGGCACAAAAGCTGCGTTCATCGCAAATCAAGGTGTTGACCCGGGTAACGCGCTCAAGGAGATTTTGAAGTCACTAACGAACACCATCGTGAATTCAAGCAGTTCGTCTTCGCCGACTTTGATCGTTCAACAAGCGCCTCCAGGTACAACTGCGGTGCCGCTTGACACGATGTAAAAACGGTTCGACACTTTTACTGTCGATAGGAAAAGTAAATTGTGACTAAGACGCCTCACACGAAAACCGAAAAATTTTTGTTCGGTTTCTCGTTTGTACTGTTATTTCTTACCCTCGCACCCTCAAATAGCTTCGCAGGTTCACCGCTGCCACCGTCACCACCCGTTCAAGAGCCTTTGGTCGACGACCAACCAACTTTTGAAACACCTTCCACTGGCGCAGCTGAGGAAGGTTCATTTGTAGGAACATTAATTTTGTCAATTTCAGTTGTAGTTGCGATTGCGCTGGTTGGATATTTCGTCTACGAAAAGATTGCTAGGGGTTCTTCAAAAGCCTTACAAAGCAACAAAACTGCAGCTAGACCTAGTGAACCCGCAAAGACAACAACGGTGTTCCCGAGTTCTGCACCAATTCCCTCAGTGGGAAAACCCAAGATTGAAGAGCAAGGTAAGACGAGTGAACCCCCAAAAACATCTGCCGTAGTTAAACCAGCAGATCCAGTGGTCACTGCGGAGCCTGTAAAGAAGCCTCAACCAACCCCGACAACAGTAAAAGCAGAACGCCCAGTTCTTGCAACTATGAATACGCCATTGATGCCAGAGACCCTACAAAAATCTGAAAAGGAAACTGAGGCTAAGCCACCTGAAAGTTCGAACGAGCGAGTAATTGTTCAACCGCCACAGATAGGTGAGCGGTCGTCGTTTGCTCGCCATGATTGGTGGGACAAGGACAAGGAGTGGTGTCTGGTTTCGCCACTTGGTATGTCGAGTGATGTTGTTTGTGATATTGGAACTTTTGGCTCATTAGCAATTGCTGCCGCATCGTTGCGTGGGCACAAGCACAAAGTGGGTAGCGAGCCATGTCAAGATGCCTTTAGTTTGAGAACAACGCAGTCGCTGTCGGGCCAAAAATACGTTGTTGCTGTTTTATGTGATGGGATGAGTAGCGCGAAGCACTCTGAATACGGTGCCAGAAGAACGTCGCAACTCCTGGCCTGGAGTTTGGCTGCAATGGTTGAAGATCAAGAAGAAATTACAGAGCAACGAGTTAAGTCTGTTTTGCCCGAGATATTTAAGTATTGCAAACAAAACTTGATGCCACAAAAGCGCAATCAATTTGGTGCGCCTGGTATTTCGCCTAAAGAAGTAGTTGAATCTGATTTCTTCACAACTGTGACTTTTATGATTGTTCCTGCGAGCTCGGGAGAGGGCGAGATCGTCGAAGCAGTAGTGGGATCAATTGGCGACAGTGCAGTTTTCATATTAAATAATTCAACGAGTATTTGGGAAGAAATTGCAACAGTTCAAACAGCCTCTGAAATGTTAAACCCTGCGACGAGTGCTTTTCCGGCAACTCTTGATGCTCGAGTCTCAACTATTTTTGTGAATACTTCTGATCTGGTAATTGCTACGAGTGATGGAGTAGGAAATTTTATTAATGTTCGGGGAAACCAAACGTCACTTGGAACATATCTAGCAAAACAGTGGGCAAGGCCAGTTAATTTGCCAACATTTATCAATGATGTTGGTTTTGACTTGAAGTCAGCGGATGATGATCGGACCGTAATCGCAATCTGGTTGAGTCGAAGTTAGTAGGGCATGTGCCAACACCAATTGACTTTCGCACAATTAGTGGCCAGCTGAAAGAGCTTGGTCGTGGTGGCGAAGGTGTGGTTTACAGCGTTGCATCGTTAGGCAATCGCGTCTATAAAGAGTTTCTTGCCGCCGCATATACAACACCAGATCAAGCTGCTCTTGATCGTCTTATTGGCCTGCAAAATCAGTGGACGCCTGAAGAGCGAGTGTGGTTAACCCAGCGCACAGTGTGGCCAGAGACAATGGTGCTTGAACAGGGTCGGCTAAGGGGTTTTGTAATGCCGAGTATTGAGAAGCGTTACTTTCGTCGGCACGGCATAAGGCAAAATCCAAAGACAGTTTTGTGCGAGTGGAATTATCTATCGTTGCGAACAAAGTTTCAGTCAAACCCAAATATTGTGTCTGAGGTGCCAAGAGTTTCACCAATCGATGCATTGGCTCTCGTACACGATTTGTCGAAGACAATGAAGCTCTTGCATAAATATGGTGTAATTATCGGCGATATCTCTGGCAAAAATTTATTGTGGACTGACTCGCCGAACTTGCAAGTCATGATTATTGACTGTGACAGTTTTAGAATTGCCGGTTCGGGTGGTGTTGCGTCGCCAAAGCAATCCCCAGACTGGGACGACCCACATTTAAATGGAAAACCAACAAGCCAAGAAAGTGATATTTATAAACTTGCACTTGCGGCATATCGATCCGTTTGGGCAGTAGGGACTGACCGACCACAACCACCAAACTTCACATTGGCCTCCAAACCGAACGGCGTGCCAGATGAACTTGCGAGTCTAATAACACGAAGTCTTGCCGAGACGGGGCGACCAACCGCCGAAGAATGGGAAGGTGTCTTGGCTATGCCAGCGCGATTCCGCGGTCGTCCCGCGGTGAAAATGGGAGCCTCTAGTCCTAAACCTCAGGCGTCTAGAGGGCCGAGTCCGACACCGATAGCTAGCCAACGTCCAGTAATAAATCTGAAAGCGCCCGGTTCAGATTGAAGTGCCCAAGCTGTTCATTTGAAAATTTAACGGGTGTACGACGTTGCGTTATATGCAATACAGAACTGAATTCGATGAAGTCGGGTCGTCCCACGGTTTCGATGGATGGCACCATTACGCCTGCTGCACCATCTCAGTCGTCGCAAGGTATGTCTCAGACCAAACCCATAACTGTCAACAAACGAGTTCGTGCACTCAGCGCAAAGACTGGTTTTAGACGAAACCCGATTACTCAAGCAGTTGGCGCGATTAGTTTGTTGTTGGTAATTGGTGTTGTCGTCTCTTTGTTGAGCAACAACGACGGTACCGTTAAGACAGTTGATGGTACGACTTCCAGTGCAACCCCGGCCGTCTCATCGTTGCCTGTAGCTGAGCCAACAGAGATTGTTGTCAGCGAAGTCGACATTCTTGCATCAGTAGTTCAGGTCGTATCCGAGTGCGATGATGGCAGTTCAAATGTCGGTTCAGGAACAATATTTTTTGACGAGTTCCATGTTTTAACGAGCAACCATGTTGTTTCATCCGACAGCGATTGCAATATTATCAAACTTTTTGTGGAAACTATAGAGCGAATCGACAGTGCTCCGATTAGAACTCACACAGCTGAAATTCTTGCGATTGATGAAAAGGCAGACTTGGCGATTTTGAAGATTGCACCAATAGGTTCGTTCGCAAAGACGCTCAAAGCTGTAAAAGTGTCGAGTAAAAGCAACATTGGTGACCCAATTATTGCAATCGGCTTTCCAAGTATTGGCGGTGAATCAGTGACTGTCACGAGTGGAGAGATTTCTGGATACGCCAACTTTGAAGGCATTCAGTGGATTAAATCATCAGTCTCTATTTCTGGTGGCAATAGTGGCGGTGGCGTATTTGATACAACCGGCGGTTTGGTCGGGGTACCCACCGCGGCAGGTACAGCTAATGCCGAGACCGTAACGGATTGCCGACCGGATAGAGACACAAATGGTGATGGCGAAATTGACGACGACGATCTGTGCGTTCCGATTGGTGGGTTCATTAATTCGCTTTCGCCGGTGGGACGCGCAGTTGATCTGGCGAGAGCGAATGGACTGAAATTGGCACCATGATTCACCTATGTCTGCGTGTCAAGAAAGTAGTGTAGTAGATTAACATCAACAAGTTAAAAGGAGACATATATGGCATTGTGTTCAAATTGTGGTAACGATTTGTTTGGCGGCAAAGTTTGTTACAAGTGTGGCGGGCAGGTAGCAAACAACGAGGGTGCAACGCAATCACCGGCATCACCTACGAACCCGTTTCAACAGCCTCAGTTTCAACAGCCTCAGTTTCAACAGCCTCAGTTTCCAACAGCAAAAAAAACTAATGGGTTAGCTATCGCATCCCTCGTGTGTAGTTTTTTCTGTGGAATTCTTGGTGTCGTTTTTGGAATTATTGCGATAAATCAAATTAACAAAACTAATGGCGACGGCAAGGGTCTGGCAATCGCCGGAATCTGTATTGGTGCAGCCAGCATGGTGCTCGGGTGGATTATTTGGGGAAGCCTTTTTGTAGCGGGTTCAGAGTACTGACGAGTTTTTGTCGATCCGGCAGTGAATCGTCAAGTAACTACTTGCTTATACGTGATTGTAGAAAATATTGGAGTGCCAATTTGATCTCGTCCCGACCTTTTCGTTCTCGAACAACTCCCAAAACGGAGCCAGACGCACCTGACATTTCTGATTGCACTATGGCATTCACCAAGTTGTCATTACCCCAAACATTGACGCTATATTTTTGGCGTTTGGAGAACCCGCCCAGTGCGACCCGAGCCCCTTTTGATCCTGTTTCGTAGACACCAGTTAATGGTGTTCCAGAGCCGAGGATAAAGCCACGCGACATAAAGAATTCGGCAAGCAAATTTGCGACGTCTTGAATTGGCGCATTGGCGATTGAAATGTTAAGGCCCTTATCGGTAAAGAGCACTTGTTGAAGGCTAGGTCGAATTTCGTTCATAAAAGCATAGTACCATGCAACTCTTTTCCCGAGTAAGCACTTATGCTCCAGCGCAAACGGGAAGCCTGAGCTTTAGTGTGTTCAACGGTCCTGAAGTACGAAACCTCATCTTAACTTTTTGTGGTGTTACTCTGCCCACTCTCGATCTTTTCGCTCATTGTTGGACTTAACAATAAGATTGTTAAGCTATTGACAACTCAAGTGAAGGGATCAGTTTTGTCTAACAATCCAAACTTAAATCAACCGGCATCCGGGCAACCCTCGGTGTTTGGCGCCCCGCCGTCGGGTAGTTTCGGTCAGTCGCCCAACATTGCAGGGCAGTTAGGCATGATTAATTTTACAACACCGACCTATTATGTTCAGGCGTTAAATGCGGGTAATCGACTTCACTCTGTTGGCGAACTTCAACAAATGGCCAAGGCCAAAATCATCAAATCTGAGACTTTGGTCCAACATATGAATTCAAATTATCCGGTTCAAGTTAAAACAGTCCCTGGTGTTTTCTCCAATCGGGAGTGGATCGTAACGATGCTGCTGAGTTTCACTCTTGGAGCTTTTGGCGTCGACCGCTTTTATCTAGGCTATACCGGTATGGGCATTGGAAAACTTTTGACCTTCGGTGGTTGTGGGATTTGGGCTCTAATCGACTTTATTCTTATAGCAATGAGAAGCGTTGATGATTCAGATGGTTTGCCTCTTTCCTAAAGGTAAGGGCTAGAAGTTGGACCCCGCTCCAGAACTTGTAGAAACTGGATTTTGTCCTTTCGCACAAATTACAGGAAAACCTTGTGTTCTATGCGGAGGTTCTCGGGCACTTATTGCAGTTTGCCAAGGGGACATTAGTCGAGCCATCGAGATGAATAGTTCGGTGGTGTTCTTTGTTTTTGTCCTTGTTTTGTATATGTGTTTTCAGACCGTTACGGGCAACGGCAGATCACTTTCATATCTTTTTAATCCCCGCAAATTCGCTGAGCGGTCGGGTCGCTTTCTTTCAGTGCATTCGCGCGGCGCGGTTATGTTTGGTTTGGTTTGGTGGTTATGGAATTTTCAGCGCTGGGGTTGAGTTGCAGTTGAATGCTCTGTATCGTAATTTTAGAGTTTACGGAATAATTCTTGCGCACTTTGGTTTATTTCGGCTTTGGATAAATGACCCAGCAATATCGTCAAAGACTTCGTCGACACCAGCTTGACTTGGGGCAAACGAAGAATTATCGGCAATGGGAATGCCAAGATTGGCTGCCTCTGAAGCTGCATCTGCACCTAGGCCATAAAAGCGGATGTCCCAACCGTTCGAGATTTTTTTGTCGATTTCCTGGCGTGTTTCTCCAAGACTGTATTTAACACTCGAGTTTTCTAAACCATCAGAAATAATTACAAATAATATTTTTTCGTTCGCTCGAGTGATTGCGTCATTGTCAATTTGGTTGATTGCTCCAGAGATCGCATCATAGAGGGGTGTTCCATCGCCAAGGGTGTAGTCGCCAATAGTCAACTCGCGTACCGATTGTGCTGGTACATGATCGAATATCGTGTCAAGGCCGTAGATACTTTCGAATCCAAACAAGGTCACAAAACTAGAGCTTGGTAGTCGATCAACCAGGTTATTGAAGCCACCCAAGACGTCATCTACGAGGTAGTCCATCGAGGCAGACTTATCGAGCAAAATTACAACATGTTGAGAGTCACCTGAGCCACCCGCAACAGACTCGTCTTGGCATTTTGCTGAGCCGCACGACACCAAAGTAAGCGGAATAACACTCAAAAACCAAAATGCCCTCTTATTCATTTGCAGATCATGACGACAATTAAGTTCTTGTTAGGTACGCAATACAAAGTGATATCTGCCGAATCAGCAAGTCTATTGAATTTTGTATTTTGTGAGCACTAGATTTGCAAACTTATTGCCAACGAATCCAACACCGGCACCCACGATCAGGGCAAGCAGAGCAAATTCTGTTACGCTAGGGTTATCGCCAAGTAGTGATATCACGAGGCCAAGAAGGCCCCCAGCTAAAAATGTCGTACCAATCCAAGTAGTGGCGCGGCGATTGGCAACTCCACCAATAAATATGAGACCCAAACTTAGGGCAATCAGCAAAATTATTGACACAGCATTGCCGTAATCACCTGAACTCAGATATCCGGCTGCACCGGCAATTGCAGTGTAAATACCGATTGCGATAAATGGTGTGGCCAGATTGGGCCAATGCTTCTTGTCAAGGTTCCAGCCCACTACCAGTTGGGCAATTCCGAGTGCCATGATGATCACACGAGCTTCGCGCGCGAAGGCATCAATTAGATCAAGTTCTAAGCCGTAATAAAATGACTCTCTAAATCTTGATCCAATTAGCAATGTTGCAATTCCTGTTGTGGTCCACCCGGCTGCTGCAGCCAGCAAAGTTGGGCGACTGCGCATACCAGGTAGCGCCCAAAGAAGGCCCAATGCAACTCCAGTTATTAGTATCGGTAAACTTATTTCGCCGCGCTCAATTTTTGCTAGAAAAGAGCTAAAAATAGAGACGGGGACAACTATTTGGCTCGCCGCAACTGCTCCGACAACATAGTTAGAAAACTTCTTCGCAATGAACCATAGGCCGACCATTGACCCAAGGGCGACCAACACGCCACCTAAAATATTGTCGTTGTTACCTCCATACATAAAGTCAAAGAAAATCATGCATATGCCGATACCGACGATTACTCCGCCTGCTGCGAGTAATGAACTCTGTACTGTTGCAGGTTCACGGGTCGATCGTCTAGCAGAGAGATCCGCCATCAACCCGACTTTCAGTTGAGTCGATAGCCCGGGGCCACTCGGCTGTGGTGTGTAAATTGTGCTGTTAAGCGCTGATGGGCCGCCGAGCCCACGTGCCTGCACTGCTGACTGTCCACAAACGGCACAGAATTTTGCGGTTGAATTTGGCACCTTCTTTATGCAATTTGGGTTTTGGTTTATGCACTCAGACATTTTTCCTCCGAACTGTCAAGTTTAAGTTTTGATATTTTGTGATATGCAAGTCTACAAACCTGTCGTACTTACGCCATATTCGGCTTGGGACTGAGTGAATCCCTCAAATAAAAGTTGATCAATTAGCCCACTTCTCGAAAACGAAGAATATTCTAGGTAATTTTTTGCAGACCTTGCAGCTTGCTCATTCCAATCTGCGTTGACCGCATCGACTGCATACGATGCGTCTTCAGTTGAGTGCCCTTCAAACTCTAATTGTCCGATAAGGCCAGATCGCGAAAATGCTGAATACTTCAAGTAGCTTTCGGCGGACCCGCGGGCATTTTCTTGACCAGCTGTTTCATTTGAATCGGATACCTCGGCCTCGGTATTGCTGCTCCAATCTTGTGATTTGTCAACTGATGCCTCTTCAGCCCCCGTCACACACCCCGCTAAAACCAACACCGCACTCACCACCAAATTTTTTATATCCCAAGGGCGAAGCCTTTGCCTTCGCAGCTTTTGCTTTTGCTCTGGCGTTTTCATAATCTGATACCAATGTTCCCCAATTAAACAAATAGTGGATTAATTAATGGATTATCATTTGTCTTAACAGTAGCCCTGTTTGATGAACTCTGACTAAGCTCTAAATCGTGAGTCAATGCTCTAAATGTGGCGCAGTAAGTCAGGCTGGATTCGCTTTTTGCACTCAGTGTGGCAATGCTGTTCAGTCGCCGCCCAATCCTTCAATTGCTGGCCGTCCTGTCATTTCAATGGATCCACATAAACAAGGTCAAGTTTCAGAGAGCTCAGCAGTGTCTTCAGCTCAGACACCTCAGCAACCCATTACGCCGTATCAAATTTCGAATATCCAGCCCTCACAATTTCAAACTTCGCCTGTACCGCTGCAGGTTACTGGGCACAATTCCAACTCAAACAAGATTGCTCTTGGTGCGGTCGGAATTATTGTTGCAATTGCAATTGTCTTCTTACTAGGAAGTAAAGATTCAGAGTCGCCAAACGTCGCGCCTAGCAATCAACAATCTGGGTCTTCATCTGATCCAACAGAGGACATAGTCGAAGAAGAGTATGCGGAAACATACCTAAGTTATGACGATTATCCTTATGACTTCCGTGGCACGTTTATGAGTTCATGCACTGTAGAAGCCACCTACGAGATATGTCTTTGCTCGCTTGAGAATTTAGAGACTATTTACAGTATCGATGAGCTTGGTTGGCTCTATGACTCAGGCGATGATCTGACATGGCTCTATGATCAAATTACTAGAGGTTGCTACTAGGGGTGTTCATTAAACTCAAAGTCTCTGCATTACTCAGCGACCACTTCGAAAAATTAACGCAATCATTCGAATTATCGCTACTGTGATAACAACAATACCTCGGACTAGAGCCACCATTAAAGTTATGAGACCAGAAATCATTTCTGAATGAGCCCCATCTACGGCTAGGGTAACTGATTCGCATAGTTAAGAGCATCTTGACATGCTGCTGAGAGAAACGATCCAAGCTGTGTATTCGATACTCCAATTGATTCTGCAAGTTGCATAGCATAAGATAGGGTCTGTGCGGCGTCAGCTTGGCTGCTTGCGTTGCGTAAGTCGGTGCATGTTGCTTCAACGATATTGAGAAGGGTGTCTTCAACTGAATCTTGCTGTTCGATCGTCTCATTGCTCGGACTTGGCTCTTCAGAGGATTGCCCGCAAGCCCCTAAAAGACTCAGAAAAACTGAAGTTAGAAAGACTATTCGGTATGTTTTCATACGAAGGATAGTAAAACCTTACTACCGCAATCAAACGCTGAACGGCATACCATTTCTGTGATCCGGGTAATGAGCTGGCGAAGTTCCGAGGTTTGCTTTTTAGTGCTTGCAAAATTCTAATGAATCTTGTAACCTTCTCCTTTAACATCTTAAGGAGCATTATGAATCAGCAAATTCCATCATCAAAACCAGACAATAAACAGGGTCTTGCAATTGCAGGACTTGTTTGTGGAATAATAGCGTTCTTGTTTATTCCACCGCTTTTTGGAATTCTTGGCATAGTTTTCGGAGCTATTTCGTGGAAAAAAGGCAACAAACTCGGTATGGCGGCAACTATTGTTTCAATCGCTGGATTGATAATCGGGATGCTTGTTGGTGCAGCAGTATTCACCAGCACCTCCTGAACAAAGGAAGATTTAATCCGTAATTGAGGGCACCTGCGAGGTGGGTGGCGAGTGAATCTCGGCAATTTGATGGGAATGAAATAGGGGATCAACCTAGATCTAGATGGTTGGTTGTCAAGAGTAATTACAATCGGGTTTGTGGGCAAGCTTTGTGAGAGATTAAACTTTGCCGTGGCTCGAGTCGTGCTTTGCGCAACGATCTTGGTGACTAGTTTCCTTTGGTTGGCACCGGTCAATGCAGCGACATTCGAGAATTGTGACGCGCTGAAGATCGTTTACCCCAATGGTGTTGCCAAGGACAAGACTTTGTTATTAAATTTGGGTTTGACTATAGTACCAATTTTCAATCACGACCAACAGAGATAATCGGCAGTGC
>SXGU01048336.1_pt1 | contig 21084 bp, 17 predicted proteins | sample 3174531 | NCBI WGS metagenome assembly SXGU01 (sample SAMN11356863, study PRJNA531348) | freshwater metagenome | isolation source: freshwater sample F1-140 | place: China: Fuxian Lake, Yuxi | collected 2017-12-25 | reverse complement strand
GTAATCAAGTGCCGGAACACCCAACTCCGGGACGCCGGTCCAAGCGGTAGACCACTCCCGTTTGCACCACCTCATGGCACGCGCGGATCCCATCCATTTCGTAGTACGGCAGCGGTGATGCATCGGCCAGATAGAGGGGCGTTCCCTCTGGTTGCTCGCGCAGGAACCGGACTTGGCGGTCGTCGCCGGCGTTGATCATCTCCAGGCGCAGGTCGGGCCTCGTCCCCTCGACCACCTGCGCGTACCGAAGCACCTGATACGGCAGCCAATCGGCAACCACCACTGCCCCCATCGGGAGCGCCCCAAACGCCGCATCGGCGTATTCACGGGCACCGGTGTACCCGGTCTTCGGGGGCCACAGGTAGTACGTCACGGGATCACGACCGGGAAGCACTCTCGAAGGCGCCAACCTTGTCGCGACCCCACCGGCGACCAGAGACGTAACGGGATAGACCACGAGCGGGGCAAGCAGGACCGATCCAAGGAGCATCGGCCCTTGCCACCCACGGAAGCGCGTCATCACTGCCGGACTATTGGCAAGTTCACCGGCACCCAATCCAATCAGGATTGCCACCGGCACGTACGAAGGCAGGTAGAAGAGGAACTGGTCCCGAATGTACAGGGCGGGAAAGAGGACAAGAACCACTGGACCAAGCCACAGCAGGACTATCCCGACCACAGTGGCCGTCGACCCGAGGCGTCGGACAGCGCCAACTCCCCACCACGCCAGCACCATCGAAGCCGGAAACTGGTAGGCCAGATACACCAGCAGCATCACGGGATCAAGTGGGCGGGGAAGCATCGGGCGGTAGCGCAACAGTGTCGAAGCCACCTGGAAAGCTGGGAAACCCAAGGTTGAAGCACTGACGCCAACCCCAAGCAACCCTGCCCCACCAACCATCACCGTCCACATCGCACCGCGGGTTCTCATTCGTCCACCGGCAATCCCCAGGAAAGCTATCCCGGGCACCGAGGCCAGGACCATCACGTGATTCGTCATCGCCAAGCCAACCACCGCCACCCCCGTGATCCACCACAGGACCGGCCTGGCCGAAAAGCCCGCCCGAAGCATGGACCAAAGCGAAGTTGCGAGGAGAAGGGTCTGGACGGTGTAGGCATCAGGGCGGCTTGCAAGCAACCAGAACGTGTGGCTCAAACCGAACGCAAGCGCTGCGACGACGGTGGCAATCTCACTTGCCCTCCGGCTAAGACCGGCGCGTACGCCGATCAGTCCCGCCGAGGCCCCCACGGGGACCAGTGCGAGCGCCGCGGCGATAGACGACACCAGGGTGACGCGCCCGGCAGCATCGACGGGCATCCACGCGGTCACCCGGACAAACGTCATCGCCACCGTCTGCCAGAGAAGATGACTCGCAGCCGAGGACTGCCCGATGGCCCGCGCCTCACCGGTGATGGCGATGCGTTGCAGCTCGGCGTCGTCACCCCAGAGCAGGGTTGGAGCGGCGGAGAGGCCGTAGAAGACGAGACCTGCGCCAATGATCACGGCCCCGAGCCGATGGGACAGACGAAACACATGACAGGGTGACTGGCGCATCGTTCAAGTAGCAACGATACTCGAGGGGTGACGGACCTGTCATTTTTGGTTTGCCGACCACAAGACCGAGTTGCGGTATCTCACACCACCTGCTGACAAAGTTCCTACGCAAGATAATTGGTATGACGACAATACAGCATCACTTCAATTTTGCATATTATGATATACCTTTACTTAAGACAACCTCGCAATCGTACTCATGGTACGCCTTGATCCACAGGCCCGATGCACGCGGACCCTTTGGCAACACCCCAGATAGGTTTGGAGCGACTTCATGAGGGCGGATGATGTGGTGCGGAGACACTGGGGCCTGGTTCCCTGGCTCATGATGGCCGCTGGGATCGCAACAAGCATTCCGATTGCTGGCTTCACCCCATCACGCCTTGCCATGAACACAGTAGCCGGTTCCACCCAACTCGTCACGGCACGCCTCCTAGCCGGGTCCTTCGGCCTGGGTCCAACGGGGATTTCCCGTGTCACTATCTGGAGCGCTGCCCTGTCGTGGGTTCCCCTTTTTGGCGACATCGGCAAACTCCCGCCAGTCACTCGTGGAACCGACACCTCCCCGATGCCCCGCACCATCGCCCTCCAGTACCCCGACCAAGGCATCCGGTCCCTGCTTCCACTTCCTCCGAACCCAGGAGACCGCCTGCGGGTCAGGGTCACGCTTGACCGACCCTACCATGGACCGGCACGGCTTATCGCATCCGTGAGCGGAGTGTCCATCGGGAGGATGTTTCCCATGGGAACGACACGGCGCGAACCCGGTTTCGAACTCTCCTTCGAGGAAGTCGAGGCCGCGTTCAGCCTGTCAGCAGTGGGAGCGTCAGCCCCCATGGAGGTCGTCCTCCGCCAATCCGAACCCGATCCGAAACTTCGCGTCGTCGTCTGGGGTTCCGACCTCGGAACGGTGTATGGGCGAGACACCGCGTGGCTCGGCTCAGGCACGGATTGGGTCCGGGGCATCCCGTTGGCACGTACTGGAATACCAGCTGACGGCGTTCCGGTCGTGTGGTTGCAAAATGTCGACTGAACGGCTTCGGGTGTGGTTCACCAACCGGCCACCTTCGATTAAGGGCAAGGTTGTCGCTGGTAGCCTGGCCCTCATCATCCTTCTCATGGCCACACCGAGGATTGCGGGTCCACTCTGGTGGTCGATCATGAGACCCGCGGACATGCGGGAAATCGAAGGGCACCGGATGCAGTGGGAAGGTGTCCTGCTTCACCGCTCGATACATGCCATGTTGACCGCGGTCACGCCTCCGGACGTCATCTCCGGTTTGACCACCGATGAGTATCGGGCACTGCTGCCGATTTACACAGCCGTCATCACTACACGGATCACATCCAGTCTCCATCTGGGCATGACTTTCGCGGATCTGTTCTGGTGGTGGTTGGGATCACTGGCAGTTGTTGCACTCGCGAGACGGCTTGGGACCGGTTGGGTCGTTGCCTCGGTGGCGGGCTTCCTGACCGCGAGTTCACCTCTCGCCGCCGCCTTCACCGGCACCGCACAACTGCACACCGCGAGTTCGCTGGCGCTTCCGGTCGCAGCCCTCCTCGCGTGGGATGCCATGAATGGTGATCGGAGGCCATTTGTCGGGAAGGCACTTGTCACCGGCTTCGCCATCTTCCTGTCCAGCGTGACGTACACCTACCAATGGACGCTGATCCCATGGCTACTCGGTCTCTCACTTGTCGCGAGACGACCGGGAACCTGGTTCCTGCTCACGTCCGCATCAGTGGGTGTCTTCGTGGCGCTGTCCATGGCTGCACGGGAAGTGCTCCGCTTTGGAGGCCTGACCGTCCATCCCCACCTCAACGACCCCGTTCGCATCATCATGGACCGCACCGCGACCGCACAAGAAGGAGGGGCCTCTTCCACACTGCAATTGGTAATCGCTCTCGCTACCTCCATGCTGTCCGGATTACCGGACGTGGTGGTGGGCACGATCACTTCCTACCATCCGTTGATCGCACTTCTCGCCGTTGTCGGCACCTTTGGAGCAACGCGCGTGCAGAATGCCTGGTTGGCAATCGCGACGGTGATCGCACTAGCCCAAGGCACCATCTACGGGGTCCCATGGGTCCTGATGAGCGCCTTCCCGCTCGTGTACATCAGCGCCGCGAATGGTTCGATGCAGGTTGGCAAGGCATGTTCAGCGATGGGCCGCCGGAGCCTGGGCACACCCCGCGGAGTGATGGCAAGGTGCCTGATGAACCCGCTCACAACAGTGGCAGTCCTGACCACCGTTGCCACGGCGGTGACAAACCTTGACCTGATAGGCGATGCGACATTCGTGATCCAGTGGTGGGGTTCTTGGTACATGCCACACTGAAACCCACGAGCAACTGCCACACCCCACCCCCGTCACGAAATCCGTGGCGCGCCCTGAGTCAGGCAAGCGCGCGAGACTAATGAAGCAGGAGGGGATCCGCGCACATTCCCGCCAACCATAGGCCGCACGCTGCATATGGCAACCACACCCAACGAACGCTCACCTGCCTCGTCCCAGATGTCTCATCCCGCCAATACCCCGCACGAAAAGCAACCGTACCAATAGACCAATTCCAAGCGGACAATCACAAGACATTTTCACAGGCAGCTGATGAGTCACTGACACTGTCAACCAAGCCGGAAACCACCCATTCACATCGATTGCAAAGTACGCCCCTCTCGCATCAAGGCATCGCCGACGTCGGGTCTGGCCAGGCACCCGTGCGCACCCCACGGCACCGGCACGCCAAATCCATCAGCGTGTCGATTTGCTCATCCAACAGCAACAAATCACCGCCGCCGAGGTCTACACCTTGATCCAACCACAAGGGTGATCCAGTGCCTGCGCTGGAAGTCCTGGGTCAGGTCATGCGCCATGCAAGAGTTTTTGAGGACGCCCCCGAATGAACCATCTCGGCAACAAGGATGTTCGGGTATCTACCCTCACCAATGTCAACACCCTGCCTCAATGGCCTTCTGAACCGGTTCCACAGTCGACAGCAACCACCGTGACAGCCACAACCCAGCCGAGGCCATTCCTAAAGCCGTCCCCGCTTGCCACCAGCTTTGCCGACCCGCCATGAAGTCGGCAACCCACGTGATGGCACCGTGCGACGCAGCAACCGCGAGACCACACCACGGAATGATCCCGAACCGTGTCTCAACCGCAGTGACTGCCGTCATCCCGCAGATGGTTGCGAGAACAAGAACCACCAAACCGGCACCTGTCCTGGAGGTCCGCACAGGCACTGACCATGACAACTCTCTCTTGATGTCGAAAGCACGAACCAGTAGTGCAACCACCCCTGTGGACGCGACTATGATCCCGATCACATTGAAACCAATGGACACAATTGGATTAAAACTCGTTACGTACGTTGTGGGGAAATCATGATTGATCGCCTCGAACAGGTGGAGAAACCCTGCATGAGGATGAAAGGCGTACCACCAGATGGCAGACCATAAGGGAATTGCACCCTGCGCCAGCACCCGCGCGCGTTCCGCTTCCGAAAGAAGAGGCATCGGGTAGACAAATCCAACCGGTCCACTTTCACATTCGACAACAGATGTAGCGTACTTTGCCATGCCTATTGACCATGTGACCTGACTGCTTCCAACACCCCATAGCGTAGGGTCATTTTCCACATATCTAATGTGTTCAGACATCAAATAGGCCTGTGGGGCCGTCAGGAACAGGGTGGGAACTACAAGCACGATGCCGTAGCCCGCCACCCGTAGCAGTGCCCTCATCGGCCGACCGACCGCCATGCGCGCCACCACCACCGCCATCCAAGTCATGGCAATCAGCGCGACTGGCACGAATGCCGACCGGACAAGAACCAAACCCATGCTGATAAACGTGACCGATGCGAACTTCGCAAGCACTCGTGCGCCTCGCACCTTGCCGACTGCACCAATCGCTGCGATCACAAACCAGCAATAAAGTGTCAATCCGACACTCTCACTCAGGACTTCGACCTGGGTGAACACCGGGAAGGGCATTGCAAGCAACCCTACGAGGACGGCCTTACCAAACTCTCGGCCATGCGCTTCTTGCATGTGCTGGGCAAGACGCAGAACCGACCCGGCAAATAGCATGACTTGCATAACTGCGATGTACACACGGCTTTCAAATGTCGGTTCCAGCATTGCGGGAAATGGGGCGCCAATCACGGCAAGGAACAATTGGTAGAGGTATGGCCGGATCATCGTGCCTGGCCAGTTCCTTGCAAGATAGTCAAGATCAAAGTCAAGCCAGTAGCGTGCCCAGAAGGTGTAGTAGAACTCGTCATACCGAGGAGGATGACCCCAGTACAGCCAAATCCCCACCCCCCACCAAAGCAGGCACATCACCAAAGATCCGGCAACCCACCGACTCGGCAACCCAAACCACGCCGGGTGCAGCAACCATGAACCACCCGGAGGCGTGACATCACCTACACTGACGCGGTCATGATCAGTCTGTCGGTCGTCGTGCCTGTCTTTCACAATCAGGAAACTCTCCAGGAATTGCACACACGCCTCACGGCAACGTGTACGGCGATTGTGCCTGATGCCTACGAACTCGTCCTCGTGAATGATGGATCAGGTGACCGATCATGGGAAATTCTGTGCCACCTCGCGTCAACTGATCCACAAGTGCGTGCCATCTCACTCAGCCGCAACTTCGGTTCACAAGCAGCCATCCTCGCTGGCATCGCGCAGGCCACCGGTGACCGCGTCGCCGTCATCGCCGCCGACCTCCAGGAACCACCGGAACTCATTGCCGAACTCTGGCGCGCCTGCGAGACCGGTGCCGAAATCGCCCTCGCTTCCCGGTCAACCCGGGGCGACCCCTGGGCCACCAGGCTGTTCGCGGGCATCTTCTATGGCTTTCTGCGCCGTTTTGCCTTGCCGGACATGCCCGTTGGTGGTTTCGACTGCTTCGTCGCATCGCGTCGCGTCGGCCAACTGCTCCTCAACCACGCACGACCGAATGTCTACCTGCCGGGCGAACTCCTCTGGCTCGGCTTCCCCCGCACCGTCGTCCCGTATGACCGCCTCGCCCGGCCCGCCGGCACATCCATGTGGACCTTCTGGAAAAAGTTTCGCTTTCTTATCGATTCATTCGTTGCCTTCAGCTACACCCCCATCCGCCTCACCTCAACCCTCGGCATCTTGTTTGCTGTCGCCGGGTTCCTGTACGCCGTCATCATCCTTGCACTGCGGGTCACATCCGGCTTCCCTGTCGAGGGATGGGCGTCGCTTGCCGTCATCGTCCTGATACTCGGTGGTGTCCAACTCATCGTCCTCGGCACCCTTGGCGAATACGTCTGGCGAACCCTCGACACTGGCCGGAACCGCGCCCTCTACGTTGTGGACACGGTCGTCAACCCTGTGCCCGGGAAGGAACCGCTTGTCGGAACCACTGTGCCAGTGAGTTCGACGCCACCCTCCGTACCATCACGGCGCCAATGATCCCGCCAATCCTCCAAGGAGCCAGCATCTACCTGCGCCCCGTCACAGAAGCGGACCTACCCGCACTCCTTGCCTGGTACAACGGCCCGGATACGTTCCGTTACATGGGCCGAGAGACGCCCCTCACCATGACAGACCAACGTGCATGGTTCACCGCCAACCGCACGGACCCGGCCTCTTTCGTGTGGGCAGTTGCCCGGCGCGACACTACCACACTCATCGGTAGCATCACCCTCCGCAATCTGACCGACCGCGCTAGGCGAGCCGAACTGGGCGTCCTCCTGGGAGTGGCAGGCAGCGGCTTCGGCAGCGACGCTGTGCATGCCGTCCTCGCCTACGCATTCGATGCGCTTGACATCCAGTGCGTAAGCCTTGAGGTCCGGGGCGACAACCGCCGGGCAATCACCGCCTACATGCGCGCCGGGTTCCGGCCCGAAGGCATCCTCCGCCGACGCCTCGCCAAGGACGGCGCCCTCCACGACCTCTACTCCATGAGCATCCTGCGAGAGGAATTCGAAGCGGGCAACACCCTTTGATGACCACACCGGACAACTGGGCCATGCAACATGCCAAACCTACGTGCTGCCCCAAGCCCATGGCTCACGGTTTGACTGCCAGTCACCCACTCGCGGTAGAAACACCGATGATGGTGCCTTTGGTCACTGTTGCTTCATGACCCGTTCACCGCGGATTATCGTGCAGGGCCTCGTGCTTCTTTTCAGCAACGTCGGATCCGGGGCCATTCAGGTCGCTTACACCTTCGCACTTGCCCGTCTGTTGGTGCCCACCGACTACGGCGCGTACATCGCTCTCATATCCGCATTTGGCATCCTCGGACTGGTGACCAGCGGCATCCAACCGACTGTCGCCCGCCGCGTGGCCCGCAGCAATGCACCGTTCACGCTGGCATCGGTGATCCGCATCGCGACCAACAAGGGGTCCACCCTGATCGCAATCGCGACGGTCCTGATCGCCGCTACCCTGATTGCTGCCACGCCATCCATCCAGTCCGAATTCGGCCTGGCGTCACCGTGGCCAGTCTGGCTTCTCGTGCCTTTGACCGCCCTGGTCGTGATCATTCCAACGTTGCGCGGAACCCTCCAGGGCCATCGCCAATTCACCGCCCTCGCCTCGCTTTCCACCGTGGATGTCATCACCCGTGCAGTCTTCGGTGTGGCCCTGGTGTGGTTCGGAGGCGGTGTCACCGGTGCAATCGGCGCCCAACTGGCAGGTGCGTTCATCGGCCTGGTTGCTACCCTCGCTTATCTCATCCGTCGGGGCGAAACGCCACCGGAACCCACCGGGTCCGTCGTGACGGCTCCACCTCCGGACGTCTTCCCCCGGCGCCCCTGGTCCGCGTTTGTGACGACCCCGGAAACCCAGTCAATGATTGCCTCGGGATGCATCCTGGTCATGCTCACTCTCGATGCCGCGCTTGTCGCCCGGTTCTTCAACGCCGAAGAGACCGCCACCTACTCGGCGGTGACCATTCTGGGGCGCAGCCAGTTCTACCTGTCATCCACCGTCGCAACCCTTCTCCTTCCATTCGCCGCCTCGCCGGGCCGCGGAAACCCACGCACTGCGCTTGGCTACGGTCTCGCGGTGACCGGCATCCTCAATGGGGCCGGCCTCTTGGTTCTCATCGCCGTTCCCGAACTGGTCGTGGCCGGCCTCTTCGGTCCGGCATACGCATCGGCTGCACCGTTGCTATGGCACTATGCGTTGCACGCCATGATGCTCTCACTCGCCAATGTCGTCGCGACGTTCCTGATCGGGCGCGGAAGCCGGTGGATCGGCATTGTCGCCCTGGCATGCACGGTCGTCCAGGTGGCAACCGTCTCCCTCTGGCACCCCGACCTCGACGCGGTGATCATCGGACTGGGAGCGGGAAGCGCCGCTCTTCTTGTTAGCGGATTATTGCTGTCTCGGTGGTCACTGGGTGCAAACAAGCAAATTCGTCAGCATAAAGTACATACTAAATGACCAATAGTAATGCTCTGGAAAAATACTTTAATTTATAAACATTATTATGATAATTCGTCAGTACTTAATAAATGTGTCAGGAACGCGTCCATCAATAGCGTGGTTTGTAATTATTGCCATAGCAATTCTGGCTAATGTAGCAAATATTATTACATACGATATCTTGATTGACGGTGATTGGGATGCTTACCGATCACAAATTATTGCATCGGTATGCTTCGGTCTCATTGGTTCAGCGGCGATCATGTTGCACACAGATCTGAAAAGTTTGGTAATACCCACCGTATTGCTCGCCTGCACGTTGGTCCCAAGCGTAACGCACGCCCTCCGTTTGACTAATCCCTTTCTTAACAAGAAGCCATTCGCTGAGATACGAGCAACCAAGTCGAACCCTGCCACATGGCATGAACAATGGGAGTTTCTCGCACCCGACGAGCGTTCCATTTCCGTCGCTCCGAATGGGGCGCTACACATCGTTATCCTCCCATGGAAATCCGCGTCCATCAGGGCCAAACCCGTACCACCCGTGACAGTCCATCCGCTGCGGATGCCCCTTGGCGTTTACCGGGCGGTCGTGCAGGAAGAAGTTGATGTCACCGTATCGACCGCCCGGACTGGAAACTACTTGGGAGTGATCCAAGCCAACCGGACCCGGGTCCAAGTCGTCTCGTACGGCATCAAGTTGACTGTCCCCGACGAACGGGGGGATGTCGGCTCAGTCGACATCCCCGTCAAGACGTGGGCCGACGGCGCACCGCACCGGTGGCAACTCATCGCCACATCATTCCGGCTTGCCTTGAAACTGGATGAACAGATCCTCTGGGAGGGCCCGCAGCGAGAACCCCTCTCGCCCGTGCTGATTGGTGATGCACAGTCAGATAGTGAACATGGTGGCACCATGACTTTTGAACACGCCCGCTTCACCCGACGACTGGCGCTTGCGTCAACGTGAACACGCCTGCCATCACACCTGATCCGCCAGTCAGTCCCGATGCGCAAACCGGAACCGAACTATCGATCATCATCCCCGTCTACCGGCAAGGTGCGCGCATTCGACAGGACATCGCAGGCGTACAGGCCGTACTCGCGTCACTGACCCCCAGCCATGAACTCATCGTCGTCGTCGATGGCTCCGACGACGACACCCTCGCGCACGCACTGGCATGCGAGGCGGATCAAATCCGTATTTTCGGGTACGAGGTGAACCGGGGCAAGGGGTACGCGGTTCGGTTCGGATTTCGGCAAGCGTCCGGGAAGATCATCGGCTTCATAGACGCCGGAGGCGATATCGATCCAGTCGGCCTGGTAACTGCCGTGCGGACGCTTCATGAGACCGGCTCGGATGTCGTGGTCGGTTCCAAGCGTCACCAGGCATCTCGAGTGGTGTATCCGCCGATACGCCGGGTCTACAGCGCGGTATTCCAACTGCTCGTAAGGCTCCTGTTCGGCTTCAGCGTCAGCGACACCCAGACCGGTCTCAAGGTATTCAGGAGAGTTGCCATCACAGAAGCCCTCCCGCACATGTCAATTGACCGCTTCGCTTTCGATGTCGAGTTGCTCGCAATCATCCGGCGGGTAGGGTTCGGGAAGTTTGCAGAGTCTCCCGTGGACGTCAACCTGATCTTCCCGAGTTCCATTGGCGGGATCAGGCCAATAATCAGGATGTTCGTCGATACGATCGCAACCGCAGTTCGCGTCCATCGGATCCGGAGAGGGGGTGTGCCGGGCGTTATCGGGCGCGCTGAGCGAGGGCGGTGGTGAGGAGCGTTTCCCACTCAAAGGACGAGGCCTCCGCAAACGCTGCATCCCGCATCGTGCAGTAGTGGTCCGGTGACCCGAGCAGGGTGTCCAAGGCGCGAGCACATGCGTCCACCCCATACTCGACCACTACTGCGCACCTGCCCGCGATGCTCCTAGCAATCGGAGGAACGTCCGTCATGACCACGGGCAACCCGGCTCCAAGGTAGTGCTTGACCTTGCCTGGATCTGCGTAACGGCTGAATGTTGCCTCGTGTGGCGAGTACATTGCCACCGCGACGCCACCACGGCCGAGTTCCGTCTCGAGGCGCTCGTCCGATCCAACGTACCCGTGGAACGTAACTGACAACCCCAGTCCGAGTGTCTTTGCGTGAGCCTCGGAGGACGCACGATCCGGGCCATCACCGTAGATGTCCAAGTGGATTCGCGGATGCCTTGCCCGCAGACGCGCCACTGCCTCAAGCACCACATCAAGCCCGTGATGGCGAAGGATGTTACCGAGGAAGACAACCCTACCCCCAGCATCCCGAACGTCCGTCGCCGCGGTTCGCATCCGGCGTGCGTGCACCCCGATGGGCACGACGACATGCCGTGACCAGTCCGCGCCGAACGCACCCGGAAACCGCGCCTCTCGCGCAGCACGCATGGCATCGGAGACGTGCCACGTCAAATCTGCTCCACGAAGAACTGCCTCGTCGATTCGCCGGTACGCCCATTCTAGGTAGGAATGTTCGAAACGCCGGTCAGAAAAATCGATGGCGTAATAGATCAGGCGACGTACCCGACCCATTCGGCGCAACGCCAACCCTGCAAAGGCGTTCAGATTGCCCGCCGCGATCATGGTGTCGAAGACGACGCCAGCTCGCGAGGCCCAGAGGATGGTCAACGCGAAATCCTTAAGATAAGACACGGGTTCTGGTGCTAGGCGACGAGGCACGCCAAGCGGGTTTCGAATGGCGACGTCCCCCCAAGCAGAGGCTCGCGACGGATACTTTGCCGCCATGCGGCGGTATTGGAGTGGGTGATGGATGAACATGCCACCGCAGGATTGCGGCGCAAGTACCGCGCGTACCTGATGCACCGGAACGGTGCCAACCTCGTGTGTGACGAGGAGCAGATGGTCAAGTCCAGCCAATTACGCGCCGACCTTCGCCAAACGCAACCCGTAACCGACTTCCACGAGACTCTGGGCGACAATCGGAATGACGTGACGGGCGAACAATGCCCGCATCCACCACCACCGAATTCGTGCCATCGACCAGAGATACGACGCCTGGTACCGCTCGAGGGTCACCCACGCATCTGGTTGGTGGCGGTCTGACGCCACCTGCTGACCCACTGATGCGGTACTGTTGGCTGAGGGCTCGCCAATGGATGGGTTCAAGTCAGCGCTTGAGGCAGAGACCAGGCGGAGAAACCCATCGTCGCACTTGAACACAATCCGTCCGCCAGCCTGCTCGATCACGTTCACGAGACTTGGCAGAGAGAACGTCCAAACATGAGCGCGATCAGGGAACCGTCTGATAGGCATACCACCGGCAGGCCGGTAGAGATTCGGACGCTCAACAACCAGTCGTCCCCCCGGAGCAAGTGCCCCAAGCAGCTCCCGAACGACCCGCAGGGGACTGGCCACACGCTCGATCACGTGTAACGCCAGGATCACGTCAAAGCGTCCACCGGAGGGGAGCATGGCAGGATCGGCGCTGACAACATCAAGGTCGCAGCGCGTGCGTGTCAGCATAGCCTCATGTGACGCTGGCTCTATCCCCACCACCGCGCATGATCGCCTCGTACGCGCCAGGAGCATCACCTCACCAGGGCCACAACCAACATCGAGAACGCGCTCACCAGGCAGGAGGGTTCGGCCAAGGGTACCTTCGAGTTCCCGGAGACGACTGGTGGCGGCTCGTAGGCGCCAGGAAAGAAGCGCTGCTTCCAGCACGCGGCTCACTCGGGACTGCCTCTGCCAGTACGCCCCTGTCCGGTACTGGTCAAACGCTTGGCGTGCCAAGTTCCGCGTCGGTGGCTGGAACACCACTGGGCAGCTTCCACAATAGACCATCGGCGTCTCGCACCAGCCATCCGGCAACATGCGAAGTGTCTGGTTGCCACAGATCGGGCACTGAACATCCCGTGGGCTGCTGATCGTACGCTCAATCCCCGCCTCCATCAGGGCGTGCCGGATGCGCGTCCTGCGCGCCAACGCTCCCAGAGTTCGACGAACTGCTCTACCCGATGGTGATAGGTGTGTGCTTCATGAACTTTTCGGGTACCTCGCTCCTGGATGTCAATGCGCTCGCGATCATGGTGCAAGTAATATTCAAACAATTCTTCCCACTCATGATCGCGCGCCATGACGAGTTCACTGGGAGTAAAGTATTTTCGGAGAATGGCTACGTGATCGCACAATTGGAAAGCTCCGCACGCCATGATTTTTAGCGTCCGTTCGTTAAAATCTTCTCCATCGCGACGCTGTTGGGCCTCGTGGATGTTGATGCCGATGCGGGTCGAGGCGTAGACCGCACGCTCCTCGTCTTGGGTCAGCGCCGGCGAGCGCAGACGATCAAAGAGGCGCAAGTTCAGATATTGGCTCACTCGTTGGACAAAACCAATCGCGCGATCACGCGCTGACCAGTCTGGGCCGTACACCCGCACTTGGTACCTGGCCTGCAGCGGCGTAAGCAGTCTGGCGAATGTCTCCCTCTTTCGGGGTAAGTAGGCACCGATAAAGACGGCGTCGGACCTCCAGCGCGACTCAGCTGCCTGCGGATGGTGAACGAGCCGGTTCGCGGCCAGCAGCACCGTATGGTGTTTTCTTCCAGTGAGTTGCTCAAAATCCCGCATCTGTTCCGGCTGATAATAATTAAAATAGATATCGCCAAATTGATCATCGCGCACACGCTTCAGGAGTTCGGGTCGACGATTGAGCGAGTGCCCGGCATCTTCTCGAAACGTTAGGCGATCGATCTGGACTGCCACGCACATTCCGCGCGACCGCAGAGCAGCTAACTGATCAAATTGCAGATGATTGGTACAAGTCGCATGTGATGATGTAATAAATAAGTCTGGAGAGATTTGTTCGGCTACCCGAAGGATGTTTTCGGAATTATCTATCAATCGAAATGTGTGTCTCAAATCCGTGAAAGCATCCCGGTAGCCAAGCGCGATAAAACGCCCCGCGTACATATTGTGAATGCTGGGCAGGTGGTAGAGGACCTTCATCCGTCTATTCTCCCGGCAGCCAGCCTGCCGAGGTGGGAAGTGTGGGAAGGCGCGCCACTCCTTGCGAGCTTCGTCGGTACCACTCGAAGAGTGCCATCCGAAGGCGATACGGCAGTGGTGCGGCACCGAGTTGTGCGACCGCCAGAAAGGCATCTACGCGGTTCATTTGAAGGCCATGGCGACGCGCCGCGAGCAGCCGCACGCGTAGGCTTTGCCATTGCATGCGCAACCCCTGTCTGGCCGTGACGGAGCCGTCGTGGACGCGATACCGCAGCAAAACATCTGGAAGGTTGGCCATGAGACCGCATTTGGCGAGGCGAACCCACAGGTGGAGGTCCTCCGCTGGCGCGTAGCGCACGTCATATCCTCCAAGATGCACCGCGAGTTCCCGCCGAAACATCGTAACGGGGTGAGCAAACGGCGAGACGCGTGCCATGGCACGCCGAAGCGGCCCGTCATCAACGAGGTACGAACGTGTTCCCACGACACTCCCACTCACGTCAATCAGCTCAACCTGCGCGCCTACAACGACAACTTCAGGGTGAGCGTCCAGAAAAGCTACTTGCCGGGCAAGGCGTTCGGGGTGCGCTACGTCATCCCCATCCATACGCGCGACGTACTCACCTTTCGCCGCGAACAGTCCCAAGTTAAACACGTGCCCCATGCCGATGGACATCTTGTTACGGATCACTCGAACCCGTGGGTCCAATTGGGCGGCAGCGTCGATAATTGCACCGGATTGATCCGTTGAACCGTCATCGATGACGACTAGTTCGTAATCGGAAAACGATTGTTCGGAGAGACTTCGAAGCGCCGCCCGCAAGTAGGTTGCGGCGTTTAACACTGGCAGCACCACCGAAACCCGGGGATTCATCATGTTCGTAGTATTGAAACGATGAAAGTATTGCGTTGACACCAGTGACGTCAGTGGATCCAGCAAGTTGGCCACTCGGGGTGATTGCCTGCGACGGGTGCGGCACTGTACTAACACCAGATCCCGCCTCACAGCCTCCGTCCAGTATCTGGCGGTGTTCGGGCTGCCATAGCTGGTGGAAGCGCACCGGCACCATGGTCCTTGCTGGCCACGCATCACCCAAAGCTACCGGCCTTGCTAATCAAACGCGAGCGTTTTTGAACGTTCATGCGCTCGACACACCCGAGAGTGGACCGCCTGAGCCATTTATCGCACGCTTGGATGCAATTGCCAACTATGATTACGTGGCACGGTCAGTGGCCCTTGCTGCGGAGTTGGACGCCCACACAGTCGTTGAGATTGGCTGCGGCGATGGACGCACCCTTCGTGCCATCCGTAACCGCGATATCGCATGCAAGATTGTTGGAATTGACACCTCACGCGAGAACATAAAATGCTTTTACGCCACGTTTAAGCGTGATGAAAGTCAAAGTTTCACCAGTACTGTTGCATTAATGGACCACCGCCCCCTGGGATTTGCCGTACCCGTGCCCGCAACGACACACACCTGATCCACTGGCCGTGCGTCCTAAGTGTCGTGGCTCAAGACCGTGCCGGGGCAGCATCTCATCAAATAGACGAACCATACCGTAGCATCCCTCCATACTGACCCATGCGGTTCCTCGCGGGTTTTCGAATGCTGCCCGCGCCAAGCAACCCGGGCGGTCGCTTTGGCGCGCCGAGAAACGACGGAAACTGCCTGATCAATGACTGCACTGACATGCCGGAAGTGCCGAGTGAGATTGTTGGGGGGCGACGTTGTACGCGCCTGCCCAACGTGCGGTGGCTCATGGCATTTCGAGGGCGGAGTGCTCACTTCCCTTACTGGGTCTCCGGGCGATCAGTCAGGTTCGTCAGAAGCATTTTTCGATCGCTATCATGAACAGCATGGTGCAAGTTCAACCTCGGCCCTCCCGTGGTGGAGCCTGCTTGGGATGCTTCAACCAGAGCAAATCATTCAGCACGTTGTGGCAACGACAAAGCCACGGGTCGTCGTGGAACTCGGCTGTGGAACCGGGTCCAACCTGGCCACCGTCCAGTCCGCGCACCCCGGCGTGTCCCAGATGATCGGATGTGACGTTTCGCTCCAGGCACTCACGCTGGCCCGAGGGACCCTCGAAACGTTTCCCGCCACGCCGGATCTGTTACTTGTGCACTCGGACGGCGACCACCTGCCTTTGGAACCCGGTTGCGCCGACTTGGTCCTGCTCATCAACGTGTTGCACCATGCGAAGGATCTGTCGCTCGTTGCCGATGCTGCCCGGCTTGTCCGGCCCGGAGGCACGATACTCATCATCGATATATCTTCTGGAAATGTCCTTCATAACGCATCGAGGATTGCTTGGAAATATCTCCCAAGGTCACTTCGTCGGCGATTCAAGCACGACTTGCTCGTCGACGACGAAGCGCCATCCGTGCGGTTGGTGAATCTTGTCGATCTTGATTTCATCGCTCGTCAACATGGACTACTTCCCGAGGCGCATGATTACAAAGGCCTTTTTCTCTTCACATTGCAGTATGCATGCATGTTGTTCCCGGCCGTGGCGAGGTACATCCCACGGGTCGTGTGGCTCGGCCTCGCAGACCTTGAACGCAAGGCACTGGCGGTTCCATTTCTTGGGACTCGGTGCGCGGGGTTCAGCGTTCGGTACCGGATGATGCCGGTCCTCCCTGCCCTGTGATGAACCGGCCTTCGGGAACGTGGACCGCGGTTGTACTCGCAGTCGTGACCGGTGCAATGTACGCACCATGGCTTGCGGGAATTCGACGCCCAGTTCATGACACCTTTCTTGGGATAGTCCAATCGCGCCCTTGGCTGGGAGACCTTCTAGCGACCGGTGATTTCCCATGGTGGTTTCCACACTCGCGCTATGGTTTTTCATTTTCCACATTGCATTTCATGAGTATCTACCTCGATCCCATTGGTCTGCTCTTGGTCACGATCGTGCCATATGACACGATCACGTACGGGACAGATCTCGCCCTGCATGGCCTCTTGGGTGCCTCCGGTGCGTACCTCTTGGCGCGACGCTTCCTGACAACGGCAATCGCTGCACTCGCCATGGCCGTCTCTTTCGTCGGCTCCGGGGTAGCCATGACTTCTTCCATCGCTGGTAGCGTTCACCCTGGATACATGACCCTGCCATGGGTCTTCCTCGCAATTGCACTGATCACCCAGGCAGAGACCATCCGTCCAATGATCAGCGCAACCGGCTTGCTTGCGCTCGGTCTCGCTTGGCTCGTCGCCTCGGGCTACCCCGCCACCTGGATGACGTTGCCGGTCTTCGCGTTGCCGTTCACGCTCATCATGGCGGGCACGTCGGCGGTGCGCCTGGCCCGAGTGGCAGCGGCATGTGTTGCTGCGGGTCTGCTCGGTGTCGCAATCATGGCACCGTGGATCACGGAAACGGTCGCCACCCCACTCTTCGGTGGCGCGGTGCGTAACGCCATCAACCCGAATGAGGGGACACTTCCCCTCTCGGGCGTGATTGGATTGGTCCTCATCAACCCGGAATATTTCCCCGGTGCCGAACACTCGTACCGGGCATCGGTCTACCTCGGCGTGTTACCCGGTTTGGCGCTTGCGTGGCGGGTCTTCGGGTGGATACCGGCCACGGTCAGGCACATCCGCCCGGTAGCGGTTCTCATCGGATCAGTCGCGCTTGCACTGAGCGCGCTGTCGTCGGTCCCATCCGGCGACAACCTGGAACTCCTGCGCGCTGACGCGAGCTTCGCGTGGCCGCGCGAGGCTCTTGCCTTGACAGGCCTTTTCGCCCTGGCAGTTGCAACCATGCCTAGCCCCGTCATGCGGTGGACGCGCGCGGACCTTGCGCTCGCATCCACGAGCGCGCTGGTATGGGTCTGCGCTACCGAAAACCCGCTAGGAAACCTGATCCGCGGATCAGTGCCCCCCTTCATCTGGAGCCGCTGGAGCTACTATTACCTCGGCGTCGCCGTACTGACCGACGTCATCCTCGGGTGGCGCGTAATCGAAGTCGTCGCCGCGACCGCCAAGTCCCGATTGGGACGGAGAAGTTGGCGTCCGGTCGGGTACGCGCTCGCTTGCGTCAGCGTTGCCATTGCCAGCACCCTCTTCACCCCGTCGCTAGTTTCCACGGACACCGCAGGTGGGGCACGAATTGGCTTGGTCACGATTGTCTGGGTGACATCCAGTGGCGTGGCGTTCGCACTTGCAGGACTCACCTACTGGTGGTTTGCACGACGTGGCCCCGCGTTCCAGCACGCGCTCCCTGCCATCCCGCTCGTTGCGGTTCCACTCGCCATCATCGGCTTGACCCTCTTCGTGGGACTGCCGCGCAACCGCGACGAGGCGCTCATTCACGCCTTCCTCGAACTCCCGCCCCCGGCGCAACTCGTCGTTGACACCGTTCACGCCGGGCTGACCCTCGGGGCACTTGCCTTGACGTGGCGCTTTGCCCCTCGGCAGCATCTGCTTCAAGGCCTCGCGATCATCTCCATCGCCGACGTCGCCCTGGCCGCACCGAGGTACCTCTCTGATACCGACATGGTGATCGGTGGCCAACCGGGCGCATCGCTCTCGATGCACCGGTCATTCGACTTCGCCGGCACGCACCGCGACATCAACGTGCGTGACACACTGGCGGGGATGACCACCAAGCGCCCGGGCGTTGAGCCATGGCCAATCATCATGCCTCACGTTCGAACTTTGGAGCAATCGTTCGGCGTCCCCGACCTGTTCAACCGGTTCGCACACTTCCCTTCCGCCTGGACGAACGTGTCGGCTACCGAGGTTGACGTTGTCCCTGAGGCTTTCGGTTGGGCGCCACGGTCCGAAGTGCATGTCAGGCCGGGAACCGCGCGCGCACCGGATTGCCCGGTGGCACCATCCGCCATGCCCCGCCCGCCGTCAGCGATGGTCGTGGATTTCCGGGCATCGATCGTAGGCCTGCGCGTGACCAGCGACTGCACCCGCCTGCTGGTCTACAGCGACCCTTGGGCGCAGGGATGGTCGGCAAAGATCGACGGCACACCCGCACCGGTCCTCCGCGTCAATGAAGCCATCCGCGGCGTGATCGTGCCGGCGGGGCAGCATGATCTGATCTGGACCTATCGGCCAGCCTACTGGGCGATCACCAAGTGGATATCTGTCGTGGGGTTACTCGTCACCGGTTCATGTCTTGCGTGGGGGCTATGGCCGCAGCGGATGTCGCGCCCCCCGCCGGCGCGATAGCCACCTTTTCGAACGTCACGGTCACATTCATCCCGGATGGGTCACCCTTGGCGTCGAGGTCCATCCGCTCCAGATGCCACCAGACCCGCGACGCCGGGTTCCGTACTGCGGGGATTACCATCGCGATCACGGCCTGCACAATCTTGATCACGTGCGCGTGAAAGGTCACGTCGATCGCCCGGAGCGCGCGCCTCGCTCCACGGGAGACCAAGTCCGTCGAGGCGTAGTGCCGCAGGTGTCCCACTCTTCGATCATTCCAGAGGTTCAAGATTGCCAATGGCAGGGCCATGAACATGTAGGAATTTGGGACGCAGATCAGGACTCTTCCACGAGGGCTTGCGACACGTGACAACTCGTCAAGGGCGAGGTCGTCATCCTCCAAGTGTTCGAGGACTGCGTTGGAAATGATCTTTGAGAAGGACGCTTCTCGAAACGGAAGCAGTGTTGCCGAAGAGTTCACGAAATGAGACCTCGGGGAGGCACCGCTCTGCATGGCGTAGTCTCGGACCTTCACACACGCAACGTGGGAGATGTCAGTTCCAACGGAGAACGTCCCGCCCAACGCAGACGCGATGACCGTGAACCCGGTTCCTCCCACTCCCACATCAAGCAACTGGTCTTCCGGTACGACTGCCAGTTCCGAGAAAATGCGCCGAACATAACTGAGCCGCCAGTTCTCGAAACCACGGAAGCGCTTCGGCAATGTCGCGTGCTCACGGTCATACAGGTTGCGTTGGGTATCCTCAATCCGCATGTCGCTCACCACTTTCACAGAGATGCCCATGCAGAAATCATTGTCGGGCACCAACCAGGGCGACCAGGCGCGTCGCGAGTTGTCTTGGGCGCACGCGGTTCCTACTTCGCAAAATACTCACCGATGTGGATGCTGACCCGTTGTCCAACTGAACTTACGGATCAATCATCGACACCGATGATGCCATCTGCGAAACAATTCTGACCCTGTGAGCCAACAGTGATAGCCAGCCTTGGCATCTACACCGGACACAACTCAACGGCCGCCCTCGTCATCGATGGGTCCGTCGTCGCCGCTGCCTCCGAGGAACGGTTCACCGGCACCAAGAACTTCATGGGCTACCCACGCGAGGCAATCGCATACTGCCTTGGCACGGCTAACATCCAGATGCCCGCCGTGAGTTTGGTGGCAATCCCGCACCTCATCGGTTCACCAAAGTTGCAGGATGGCGCAACACAAGCCCACCAGATCTCACGACATCTCTCTGCCCTGCACCAGATGACGAGCGGGCTTCGAAACCTCTTGGGTCCACTTCAGTACCGGTCGACCGCCCTCAGGCGCTTGAGTGACCTGATGTATTCGGGAGCAAACCGAACCATTGGGCGCTTCGCAAACGTCCGCTTCCGGGATGAGGTTGCAAGCAACCTCGGTATCCCGCCTTCTCGGGTGCGTGCCTACGACCACCACTCGTCCCACGCCGGGGCGTACTTCGCATCCCCATTCAACCGCGAACGAGCGCTTGTGATGGTCCTTGACGGCGAGGGTGACAACTTCTCGGCTTCGGTGTTCGTTGCGGATGGGGGTCGCTTGGACGTGATTGCACGATCACCTCGGCGCGCATCCCTTGGCCTGTTCTACGCTTACGTCACCGTCTTCCTCGGGATGAAGGCAAATGAACACGAATACAAGGTCATGGGTCTTGCCCCGTATGCCAAGGATGAGGACGTCGAACGCGTCCTCGCGCGCCTCCGGGGCATCATCTACCCGGATCCCTCCAACCCTCTGGTCTTCCGCTCCCGGTTCAACACCTGGGACACCCTCCACTTCCTGGATGACCAGTTCCGGCGCACCCGCTTCGACCATCTCGCCGGGGCCGCCCAACGCTTGGTCGAGGAACTTGTCGTCGATTGGGTGAACGAGGCCGTCGCACGTACCGGCATCCGCACCGTCG
>SXGU01016288.1_pt1 | contig 21104 bp, 20 predicted proteins | sample 3174531 | NCBI WGS metagenome assembly SXGU01 (sample SAMN11356863, study PRJNA531348) | freshwater metagenome | isolation source: freshwater sample F1-140 | place: China: Fuxian Lake, Yuxi | collected 2017-12-25 | reverse complement strand
GTTGCCACCCGTTACCTCGACAGCTATCTGGGATGGTTTCGTGCCATCGACCGGACGCGCGGTGCCGGCCTCAACCCCTCGTCCCTGCTGGCCTCAGCCGTTCGCATCTGATGGCATCCTTACTTAACGCGAACTGAGCCTTGATATTCCCTTTGCCCGATGTCGATCTTCTTGTCGTCGGCCAGTCCAGGGCCGATTCCGAGCGCTACCAGCAGCGCGAACGCAAATATCCGTTCCCAGGTCGTTTTCATCATTATCTCCTCGGTGTGGAAGGAAGATTAACTGAGGATATATATTAGGCGGTAGCCCTATTTTTGTTAATTATTCGGCGCTGTGGCGTGCGGGCTGCCCGAGTCAGCGGGCATCAGGAACGACGCCCTTGAACGGACTCCACCGGCCAGACGGCGTCGTTGACGTCGATGGCCAGCGGCGGCAGCACGTTGGGCAGCTATCGGAAGCGTTGATCAAGCAACTCTTCAGCCCAAAGCCCTTTTTATCGGGATTTCAATCTGCACGACAAACTCACCCCCCGCCATGAAGTGGGTCATGCGGGACTCGGCATCAAAGTGCAGATCCAGGCGTTCCCGAATGTTTGCCAGGGCCATGTGGTTGCCTGGGCGGTTTGATGGGCTGGGTAGCGAATCGGCCAGGCAGGAATTGCGTACTACCAGCACCAGGCGCTTGTCCTTGGGAAAGATGTTGATCTGGATCTCGCCTTCGGCGGTGGAGGGTTCAATGCCATGGACAATCGCGTTCTCAACCAGCGGTTGCAGGATGAGTTGCGGCACGGACGCATCCATGGGCGCCTGATCGCAATGCCACCCCACTTTCAGACGATCCCCCAGGCGAAGGCTTTCCACCTCCAGGTAAGCACGGGTCAAGGCCAGCTCCCGATCGAGCGGAACAAGTGTTCGTGGATCCGCCATCAGGGCGCGGAACAAATCAGCCAGATTTTCCAGAACCGCTTCCGCTCGCTTGGGATCAGGGCGAATGAGGCTCAGCACCGTATTCAGGCTGTTGAACAGGAAGTGGGGTCGGATGCGGGATTGCAGGGCGGCCAGGCGGGCCTCGGACAGGGCGGGGGAGAGAACCCGGTGACGCCAGTTGAAATAAAACAAAATTGTCCCCGCCAATAAGACGGCCACCAATACGATTCTTATCGAGTTGATTGGTTGGGGTGTGCCGAACAGGGCGTCAATCAAGAGAGTTGGGACGAGTGGTGAGGCTGACGCTATAAGCAGTACCCAGACAAGCCCTCGTCGATAAGGTAGTGATCGCAGAACGGGGGACGCCCAGTACCCTATCAACAGGGCGAGTAGTAAGGCGGGCTCGAAGAGGGCGTCTCCTCCCGCGAAGGCATACCAGCCTTGAAGCAGAGTTGGGGCGTTTACCAGTTCCTGGACGAATCGTATCCCCTCGGCCAGAACCAGGATGCGGGCAATGACGCCCAGATTTCGGAAGTCAGGCAAAACCACTGTGGGTGAGAGCAGTAAGTCTTGCCTGGGCGCCAACTCTTGCATATCCGTCGCTGCCTATCCGGAGGGTCAGAGCTTCGGGCATGGCGTGGTGCAAGCGCCCATACAAGTCATCAAGCCAGCGACACTGTTGGTGCTTCCGGATGCAATGCTGCTGAACTGTAACGGGGCAGCTTCCGTGATCTCGGTCCGCACGCCGCCCACACATCGATAGAACTCATGGGGGTTCTGGACGAACCAGATATTTCCACTCCAGCCCGAGGGAACGGTACAAGAGAAGCCCAAGCCCGTGGTCGCGGTACAGGTGACACCGGTCGTATTGGTCTTGCGGATGTCGTTATTTGCAAGCGAAGTGGTGGCTTGGGCATCGCCTCTGGTGAACGACCCGGTGATGGTGCCGTCGGCGCCGCCGGCTACTCGAGTCACCGTGATGTTGTCGCTGAGCGTTTCGTTTAGATCGGGAATGTCGATAGGCAACTCAGCGGTCGTTACACCGCTGGTCAAACTCGTATTGCCGCGCCGGGTAAGCGCCGTAATCACGGCAGCCCCCGTCGATGTGCCCCCAACAACCCGCCCACGGCTGTAAGTGCCGTAGTAGTTGTTGATGGGGTCGATGATCGAGTCCACGGTTTGGTCGGTGACGCTGACCCTCGTGGATTGATCGCTGGTCCAGTGAGCGAACAGCGTCAGGTTGACCTCCGCGAAGGGGATGCCTTTTTTCCAGCTGCCGCCCGCTGTCTTGATCGCCCCGACATCGCTGATATGCGTGGAATTGGCGGTGGTCGGGTCGCTGCCGGATGCGCAATGGCCGGGGTTGCTGGTGTCATGACGGCAGTTGTAGATCGTGTCGATGTACAGGGCTCTACCCAGTACCTGGGCCTGCTGCCCCAGGATCAGTTCAATGAAGTTTCGGCCGGGCAAATCGGCTTTATCTGGAGCGGGACCATTGTTCAGCCCGAAGTAAGCGAGCGCCGTGTCCAGATAGGCGAGGTAGTCAGTGGCATCCACGTCGAGGTAGCCATCCCTGGGCATTACCGTGAAATCCACCATGCGCCAGTCCTGATAAAGCCGGTAGAGACCATTGACGCGCCGGAACCGGCAGGACTCCAGATATTCGCCGGTAGTAAAGGATTCACCCGATTCGATCGTGCCATCGTTGTCCGCATCACGATAGTGTTTATGGTCCCCATTTGCTTCAAAATTGCCCGAAGGATCAGCGGTATAGCGGACCGGGTCATATTTTGGATAGGTCGTGCCGCTGGTGTCATGGTGATCGCGGCAGCAGTCCGCGCAGAGTTGTTCTTCCAGGGTATTGATCGAACCAGTCGGGTTCGACGTGCCAACGGTCTTCGTGGTTGAGACACCTAGTTCGATCTCGAGCTTTTGAGTGGTGTGATTCCACACCTCCCGTGTGGGCGTCATCCCTGAGCCTGAACCGCCGAAATTGCAAACACAACTTATCGTTGCCCATTCGTCCTGACTCAGCGCTGTGCCACCCGTGGTGTAACTCGTCTGGTCGAAAAATACGGCCGTGGTGTCGCCTCCCTGGGTGACTTTGGGTGTGGCTTGGGAGGATTCTTTCGAGCTGCTGTCACCAATGCTGACAGGTACCGAGTCCGGTACCCCAATTGGGGTATATCCAACCTGCGGCCCGGGAAAACTCGATCCTGCCCCACCCGAGGCTTCAGCCATGGAGTAAGCGTCGGTGGCGTAAATGGATGTGGTCAAACTAACGGATTGGGCACCATTGCTGTCTGTCCATGTCACCGTGACGATGATGGTCTTGTAGTCTGGGTAGGACTTGCCACAGTTGGTATTCGTGGTCAGGGATTCCGTCGAATTGCCATCGCCGTCAGCGTCATCAGCATCTAGGCAGAGATACCAATTGGTCATAGTCCAACTGCGGTTATAGCTTTCAACCAAGGCGGTGCCGCCAAGTGTGGTGATGGCTGAACCATCGTTCCCAGCTACGATGCTGTTGAAGTCGGTTTCTCCACCCGTGAGTGTGCATCCTCCTGCTCCACCCAATGGGCATTTGAAACCGCGCAGTTCGTCGATCTTGTGCTGGGCCAGGGTCATGGCGATGGCGCGGTTGTTGGCGGAGCCACCGTCGCGCAGGATCAACGCGTGGATCTTGGCCATGGATAACATGCCCACGCCCAGGACCAGGATGACGACTAATACCTCAAGCAGGCTGGCGCCACGATGGGCGAAGGGACGGTTGACTCGGATGATCGTGTTCATGTTCGTCCTCAATCCAGATAGTCAGTCCAACTGCCGGGCAATTTCGCGAGCCCCATGGTCTCGACGGTGGTGAATATCTTGCCCATGACTGACGGGTCGTATATCAGCTTGAATCCACCATTAAGGGTGGTGCCCGCAGAGGCTGGATTGTCATTTATTACGCTGCCATGCAGTGTGCCGCCACCATTTAGAGCAGCGAGTGACCCCGCAGTATTCGGTGAAAACAGAAAGAGAATTCCATAGAAATCGTCATTGCCTCGAAACGCAAAATCGGCGTCTTCTACCACAAGGATGACCGGGTGATCTGCCGAGCCGACATCTGAAGTCGGGCTGCATTCCTCATTAGTTGTATTTTTGTACCAAATTAACCCGCGTGAAGCGCCGCTAAGGTCGTCACAATCGCTGATTTGCGTGAATTGATTTTTCTTGGATACATAATCTGCCGAGGGAACTCCAAATAAATAATTAAAAAGGTCTGCCGGAAAATTTGCATCATTTTCAACAAGGTCGTCCATGTACGGGTTTGTAGGTATCCCGCCGGAGCTAAGGGCCATAGTGCTGGTACATGTGCCTGTGATATTGAATTCTGTAAGCTGACATGTGGCGGAGGAGCCCCCTGTTGTGACGCTATTGGCTGTCCAAACCGAGACTGCTACGCCATTGCCTCCGCCATTAGGGTTGGTGACAAGGCTGTAATTTCCGCTTAGATCCACGTTCCCCGCTGCGACGAATGGGGCCGGCACCTCGTCTGGGTTGTTGATGCTGTAAAAATAGATACCCTGCTTAACAACCGCCGTTGCACGGAGACTGGACAAGTTCTCAATATTCCCCTGCTCGTCATAAGCCAATATGCCCCCACGTGCCACGATATCGTAGTTCGTTTGAGTCGCCGTGGCCGCATGGGTTTGTCCGACAAGATAGAACACAACTCTTGATCCGCAAGAGACTGTGCCATCGATTCGACCGTCATTATTCCCATCGCCGTAGCATACGTAACGGTAGGTGTTGTCATAGCGGTTCGTATTGCCATCGCCGCAAGGAACCGCAGCCCCCCCACTGCATGCGCCGTAATGCGTCGCGCCGGTCCATACATTGGGGTCCAAATTGTCACGGTTCCTCATCACCCAGGCGAACCCCTGTTCTACAAAACGTTCAGCTTGGGCCATGGCTTGGGCATATCGCGCCCGGTCGGCGGCGGTGCGTATGTCCAGAATGCCACTACGCGTTGCGTATATGGTCATGAGGGTGATGATGAGCAGCATCACCACACCGATGGTTAGCGTGGCATATCCTCCCTGGGCATTGTGGTTGATTGTTATCGAGCTTGATGTTCGAGTGACAAGAGCCCGAATGGTGGCAGGATTGCTCATGAAACCTCCTCGTTACGGATACGGACGGTTTCCTGAAGAACACGAGTGTAGGTTTGGCCGCCACTGGTGATGGTGCCCGTTATGGTGATGGTGTAACGCCGAGACTGGATGTTGACGACAGGGCTGCTGCCCATTGAGATCGGACCAGGCGAATTGGCGGCGATTTGGAATGCGGTGATCGTGATTCGGTCTGGATCGCTGATATTTTCCCAACTTGTGCCGCCATCCGTGGTTATTTGTACCGCGTTGTTGTTGAACCGATAGCCGAAATTTTCGTTGGAATCCAGCGTGCCGTCGCTGTCCAGATCGTAGGCAAACACTATCGAGCTTGAGGTCTGAGTAATGGTGTCGAAGGGGTTGGCGAATCCGCCCGCTGCTGCACCAGAATAGCCCGCGCGTCGGAGGTCGCGCGTGATGTAGGTCATGACAGCCCGAAGATCGCTGTTCAGCCGGGCAACACGCAGAGAAGTGGCATTGTTGCCAAAGGAGCTGGCGTACAAGGCCAACGCGCTGCCAATGACCAGCATGCCCAGCACGATGGCAATCATGAGTTCGACCAGGCCAACACCCCTTTGCCGAACAGCGAATAGAGAAATCGGCATTAACATCCTGGATAACCTCCGAGGTTGCTGGTGGGCGAACAGAAGCGGATTCGTCCAAAATCGCTGATGACGACACGGGCCTGATTGCTGTTCGCACCGGTGAAGGTGGCGTTGCCTCCTGTGACCGTGTTGCGAATAGGGTTGAAGGAGAAGTTGGTGGTTGCAGTGAGGGTAACGCCGCGATAGTCCATGCTACTGACCACGCGACTGGCTCCGTCGATCTTGCAAGCGTTAGCGTCTGTGCAATCGCACGCGGATACTTCCGAGATGCCCCAGCACCAAGTGGCCGTTCCGCTACCCTGGAATGCCACCACGATATTGCGGTGGCGTTTGACTGCTTCCATCTGCGCGACGCGCAGCGTGGCGGCCAAGTTCTCCGTTGCCCCAACCGCCCTGTTGTTATTGATCATGTTGGTGAAGGAAGGCACAGCGATGGCTGTGAGGATGCCGACGATGACTAGGGTAATGAGCAATTCGACTAGGGTGAACCCCTGAGCGATGTCTGGAAGTGGAATGTGGGTGCGAGTAGACATGAACATTTCCAATCAGGATTTCCAACAGCCTGACGGCCCTTTTGCGCTGGCCTGTGACAGAGTAAGTGGCGTGCAACTCGAGTCACGGGTTGCCTGTGTGCCTTGCGCGGGGGCACTCAAGCTGTACCCCTCATCGCCAACCAGGGTGATACTGAAGTTGTAATAGGACGTGTTCGCGCAGGGGCTACCACAAACATCGGTGACGCTGGCGGAATAGCTGCTGCCGTTGGCGCGCCACCTCTCCATGGCCAGTTGTAATTGCATCAGGGTAGATTGTGCTTCCGCACGTCGCGATTGAGTGACATAGTCCTGATAGGCAGGCACCGCGATAGCCGCGAGTATGCCCATGATGGCAACGACGATCAGCAGTTCAATCAGAGTGAAACCATTCACGCGGCTGGAAGTTTTCTTCATCTGAACTCTCCTGTTATCGATTTCATTTTTGCTAGAGTTTGTTTGATGTGCAAAGGTTTTCCGAACCAGCGGTGGCTTGCGGCGTGTAAGCGGTTCGAATGTCGAAAATCTTTACATACGATTATGTCTCGCATGGTCAAACACTTTTGAAGGTGGGTTCCATCGCGACCTGCATTTTTGGCATGCAAATTGCTTATGATGAGTATCGCATCTGTCTCTCCTAAGGTATCGCTATGGCTAATACAAAACTACTTACCGCTTCTATCTTCTCTTGTTTGTTGGCGGGCGGGGCGAGTGCAACTCCTTTTACGGAGAAATCCAATACCACCTCACCTGGATTTGATGTAACAACTCAGGAGGTTGGAGCTACCTCCGTCGGCGGTATCGTGGTGGATTTGCTGGGGTCAAATGGAGCGCATATTGTTGGGCAAGCAAAAGACAATTTGTTCTCGGGTTTTATGACGTCTGGGACAGTTGAGATCGGTAGAATCAATAATTTTAGTGGTTTACTTGCTGGCTTGGGCGGTGGGCTCAAAGCGGCAGGATTCCGATTTACGCTTTTTGATGGCGATACCGCATCTGGTGAAGGTGATGATGGAGATCTGAGGCTGTTGGTCAATGGCAAAGATTTTGCGGGATGGTCAGGCGTCCAAGTCGATGAAACGAATTCAACAGGTATTTTTACCAGCACGAATAGCAGTGGTTTTCGCAATGAAAAAATGGACACAGGATGGTTTTATTCGACAAATGAGACTGATTTGGCTGCTCTGTTTGTCTCATTAAAGACTGATCCGCTGATTTTTTCAGTTAAAGATATTGATACTTTTAGTGATACCTCATTGGATTTTAGTCTGGCTGTGCCAACCAATTCATCAACATTTATTAAACTTATTCTCCCGCCGGGCGGTGGCAATGCTGTTCCAGAGCCCGCTACCGGGATGCTGATCGGGCTTGGTTTGTTGGGGCTGTTCTCGCTAAGGCGTGGCACTTGATCAACTGATTTTTAAATTAAAAGGCCCAGCATAATTGCTGGGCCTTTTAATTTTAGTCGGCTGAAAGGGGCCTTTTTCGTTTCTAAACTTGTCCTGATTGGCGCACAAAGTTCAGCACGTCATTCCTGAGCCGAGAAGCGGGGCACAAAATTCAAAAGGCCTCAAAGAATCTCTGGATTCCGGGTTCTTCCCTGCGGGTAGCCCCGGAATGACGGTTCTTGGGGATTAATCATGAAGCTTGTTGACGCCAATGCATTGTAGACGCGGCTTCGGCCAAGGTGGTTAAATGGCATAGAAGCGTGCCACTCAACTTCGGAGTCATGTAATGACTACTCATTCTGCCTGCTCCGGTAACATGATGAGGTCCACCCATGATGCCCATTCTTGAAGAACGTTATGGTCATGTCGTTGCCCGCTTGCTTCAGTGCTGGGGGAGTCCGTCCGAATTCGAGGCATTGTTCAACGACCTGATGTTCGATGCCCGTGGCAACCGAAGCGGTTGGCCGGCCGATGTCTGGGAGGAATTGCAATTCCTCCACAAACTACACAAATTGGCTTATTCGCCTCCCGAGGATAAGGCAGAGCCGGCAGGCGACGAACTCAAGTGGGTTTGAGTGGGCGGACAACGACCCGACACGCCGGGTGTGAGTTGGCGTAGCATCCGGCCTTGGATGGCGGGTTTTCGGCGGATGTGACGAAGCAATCACAATGACGGTAATAAGCGATATGAAACAGGGAAAGCAGTCTGGCTTTACGGTGATCGAACTGGTGGTGGCGCTCACCATCGTTTGTCTGTTGATCGCGGTCGCGGTCGCTTCCTTTTATGACCACATGTCCCGCAAGGCGCGCACCCAGGCTCGTTCGGCCCTGATGGAAGTGGCGGAAGCATTGCACTTGCATCAAGCCCGCACGGGCAGTTACCAGGTTGAATTCTTGCCTATCACCCAGTCGCCCAGAGATGGTGATGCGCTCTACCGGATCAGTCTCGCCAAGACGGCGATAAGCGCAAACGATCCCAAGGCGGTTTTTCCCGCGACCTCCGAACAGGCGTTCACCTTGAAAGCGGTGCCGGTGGGTGAGGATGCTTGCGGGACACTGTTGTTGGACCAGGCCGGGCGCCCGGGCGTGCTCGGTCCCGAGGCCAAGCTTGCTGATTGCTGGCCGAAATAATCACTGCTGATTCCGTGCTGGCCGAATGATGGCGCCGCAATTGCTGGCCGTTCTGCGCCAGCTTTCCCATGAGGTTTTTATCTCCGGTGAGGCGATCGCCAAGCAATTGGACTGTTCCCGCGCCACGGTCAATAACATGATTCGCGCGGCCATTGCCGAGGGCGTTCCCATTCACGCTGTCCATGGCCGAGGTTATCGCCTGGCGAGTCGCTTGACCTGGCTCGAGGCAGCCAGGCTCAAGCCCGCTCTGGCTGACCGGGGAATCGCCTTGTGCTGTCTTGATCATGTTCCATCCACCAATGCCCATTTGATGGGGTGGGCCCAGAACGGCGCGCCACATCGGGCCGTGGTGACGGCGGAATGGCAGAGTGAGGGTCGTGGTCGCAGGGGGCGGACGTGGCATGCAGGCTTGGGTTCGGGCCTGATGTTTTCCTTCCTTTGGCGCTCCGGGCGCCCCGCCGCCGAGCTTTCCGGACTTTCCCTGGCGGTTGGCGTGGCGCTGGTGAAGACCCTGCGCACGGCGGGATTGGCTGGAGCGGGGGTGAAGTGGCCCAACGATATCCTGGTGGACGGCGCCAAGTTGGCGGGTGTGCTGATTGAACTCACCGGGGATATGTTGGGGCCCAGCACGGCGATTATTGGCGTGGGGGTGAATGTCCAGGGGGGCGAGCAGTTGACCGGGCAAGTGGGGCAGCCGGTTACGGATTTGCAGCGCCATCTCGGTGCGGTCAGTCGTACGGCGTTTTTCCTCGATCTGGTTTCCGGTCTGGATGCCGGACTGGCGTTATTTGAAGAAAGAGGCTTTTCGGCGTTCCAGGATGATTGGCAGGCATGCCACGTTCATCAGGACCGGGAAGTGATGATTCATTCCGGCCATGGCGATGCGGTTTCGGGCTATGTGCGGGGCGTGGACGAGCAGGGCGCCTTGCTGCTGGAAACCTCGGCCGGGCTGCAACGGTTCCATTCCGGCGAGGTCAGCTTGCGGGCGGTAGGGTCATGATTCTTCTCGTCGATGCGGGTAATACGCGCATCAAGTGGGCGCTATGGTCCGGCGGAGATGTGAGGCAGGACGGTGTTTGTCCCTCCTCGGAACTGGCTGATTTGGTGAGGGTTTGCGCCAGGCGCGGGATTGCTCACGCGGTCGTGACTTGTGTGGCGGGTTCGATAGTTCGCGCCGCCTTGGTGCAATATTTGGAAGCTGCCGGCATTGCCACTCATTGGCTTCGCTCCGAGCATTTCGCCCATGGCCTGCGCAATTTTTATGAGCCTCCAGAAAGCCTGGGCACAGATCGCTATGCGGCCCTGATCGGCGCATCCCGTCGGTTCCGGCGCGATTGTGTCGTGGCCAGCGTCGGCACCGCCATGACGGTGGATATGTTGCGCGGTGATGGCGAATTTCTTGGCGGATGTATCGTTCCTGGGCCGAATCTGATGCGCGCGTCCCTGTTCGCGGGCACGGCTGGGGTCGGGCCGTCAGCCGGGGGATGGCGCGATTTTCCCCGGGATACCGGGGCAGCGGTGGATTCGGGTATCGCGCTGGCCATGCAGGGCGTTGTACAAGGCATGCGGATGCGTTTGGCGGGGGTTCACGGAACCGATCCGGAACGGGCAAAACCGGATTCACTTCCCGCCATCATCCTGACCGGGGGTGCTCGCGCCATGCTCAGGCCGTTGCTGTCGGGCGAGGTTTTCGAAATCGATGAACTGGTGTTGGAGGGATTGGCATGGATCGCCCGGGATCTGGGCTTCGCCGCTTAGCCGGCCTGTTGCTGGTTTTGAACCTGGGCGTGTTGGTCTTCGGCCTGGGTTTCATGCATTGGCCGCATCAATCCGCTGTGGTGCAGGAATTCAACGGGGACAAGGTGACATTCCTGTCCACGCCCACCACCGAAAATTCGACACATGCCGAGGCGGCTTTGCCGGCCGAGCCGCCGCCTGCATTGCCCGCACCGTTCGAAATGACGGGTGCGGCCCCGTCGTGCCTGAGTTGGAAAAGCCTGGATACGGACAAGTTTCTGGCGGTCGAGGCACACCTCAAACAGATCGGGATAACCCCTGGCAGTTATGAATTGAGCGTGGCCACGCATCTGGGCTGGTGGGTTTTTCTGCCGCCATTCCGTGACACCGAGTCGATGCGGGGGGCGATGGAGGATGCGCGTCAGAAAGGCGTGACCGACATGGCCCAGGTTCGTGGCGGAAAACTGGCCAATGCCGTGTCTTTGGGGGCCTTCCCGACACTGGAGAGGGCGCGTGAGCATGTCGCTTCCCTCACCGACAAAGGGCTCAAGGGAGTGAAGCTCGGCCCCAGACCTGAGGCGGGGGAAGTCCGCTTGAAGCTATCCGCGAAGGGGGCGAACAGGTTCGCTGTGGAGTTGGCCAAAGCATGGCCGAAGGGTTTGGAACCTGAGGGGTGTAAGGCCGAGTGATGGCGGCTGAATGTTTTGGATCAATTTACCGATCTCTGCATTGGAAAAGCCACATCTCTCCCCTCCCACCCTCCCCGCTCGCGGGGGAGGGGTTGCCCCCTCTCCGCTGGCGGGGAGGGCTGGGGTGGGGAGTAGCGTGCCGGCAAGAGGAGCTTGGCATCGCTTTCGAGGGAATCCGTACTCCGGACCGGATCAATTAGGCGTGATCAACCGCCGAGATTCGCTTCGCACAGAGAAGTCGGATCGCATAAGCGGCCCCATAGCCAGTCTGGCGACAGCGGCAACAGCAGGTCATCGAACTCGCCCCCCGCGCGATCCTCTGCACGGGGCGGATGCATGATGAAGCGCCTGTCCCCGTTGATGTTCTCAATTTCTTCCGCATGGGGCGGGGCGAGATTCATGCCGCCGCTGGCATTGGTGGCACCGAAGCCGTTACGCCCATGGGAGATCAGGACCGCAGCGGCCGACATGGGTGCCTCGCACCGGCTATCCCGACAGATTTGGAGTAATTCTGGCTGGGAAGCTGGCTGCTTGGCCCAGTCTGGCGCGAGGGCGTAACCGAGTCGGTTTCCCCAGGCATCGCTTTCCGTCAGGCCCAGCGTCAGCCAGGGCAGATTGCCGGCCAGGACCACGCAGCGGCCATCACCTTGACGGTCTTCCTGGCCATCGTTGGCCACGCCGGACGCTCCGGAGGCACGCATGTCCGGGCAGGGTAAATGGCTAGTTTTTCCGGGTTCCCGATGGCGCAGGGCATAGCCCAGCAGGGCGGTGCGAGCGGTTTCCAGCGTGCGCCGGGTTTCGCTCGTCTGACGCTCGGCGATCTGTTGCCCCAGGGGCGTGAGCACGCCGCCCAGCAGCAGCGTGACCACGAACAGAACGATGGCCAGTTCGATGAGGGTGAAACCCCGTTCACGAAACCGAACGGGGTTCTCGGTCAGGGTTTCAGCGCTGCGCCGGGCCATTTTCCCAAGTCCACCAGTTCAAGTGGCATTCAGCCTGGCCGGTGACGCCGGTCGGGTTGAGGGTGAGCGAGCAGCTTTCCACCGTGAAGCGTCCGGGTGCGGTTTTGCGCAATAGGCCGAGCAGCGTGTCCAGGCCGGCGGCATCTACCGGGCTGGCCGAGATCGCCATGGTCGAAACCCGCAAGCCCGGCGCCAGGGGGCTGGGTGACTGGGGCGTGAGCCGCCAGGAAAGACTATCCAGTTTCAGGCTGGTTTGAACGTGTCCCAATGCGGTAACCCAGCCGGTGCGCCGCTCCGACCCCAGAAAACCGCTTTGGCGCAGCTGTTCGTAAACGCTGGCGTTTTCCTGGCCTTGACGCAATTTCATGGGGGCTGCAGTGGCCGCAAGCGCCGCTTCCCTTTCCTGTTGGCGGTCTCCGGCCAGACGAGCTTCGCGGTCGGCATGGATGCTCAGTGTCCAGGCCAGGAGGCCGATGCCCAGGATCAGAGCGCCGGCCAGCAGGGCGGCGGGAAGGCGGAGACGGGCGATGGACGAGATCGAGTTCATGGTTTCTGCCTCGCCTCGATGCTGAAGCGCGCATTCAGCCGACTATGGCCGAACTCGCCTTCCAGTGGCTGATTCGACGTGCCATCCAGCGGCCACAGCCTCACCTTGACCTGAGCGTCTGGTGGCATGTGCTTCGCAACATGGTTTCGCAGGGTTGCGACGCGTTGATGGGCGTCATTGAAATCGCCGTCGAATGGGGCAATTTCACCCTCCAGGGTCAGGGCTGCGCCATTTCCGGGATTGTTGGCCGTCCATTCCAGGCGGTTGAGTCGAATCTGTCCCGTGTCAGACGATGCCGCGAATGCGGCTTTCAATGCGGGAATGGGAGACTTGTCCTGGGCTTCGACCGTGCGCCAGGCCTGGATCGAGTCCAGTCGCTGACGGATGGCGGCCACCCCGCCAGCTTCGGCCAGCAACCGGGCTTCCCTCTCGAGGTGGACGCGGGTGGCCGCACGTAGATCGTCGGTTTTGCGGTCAAGGCGCCAGGCATCGAGCAACAAGCCGATGCCGGTGAGCAGGGAGAGCCCGACCCAGGCGACGGCGACGAGGCGCAGGCCTCGGCGCCACCAACGGATGCGGGTCTCTTCGCGCTGTTCCCGGGTCATCAGGTTTGCACTGGCAGGTGCCCAGAGCAGCAGACGCAAATAAAGGGCGTCCGCAGATTCCGCCAGCAGAGAGGGCGGTAGATCCAGGGTGTCGAGCAACTGGGCGCGCTGAATGCTTTCGCATTGAAATCCCGAAGATGCGGGCAGGAATGCGTGCAGATCCGACAGCGTATTGAGGGGGTCGAGCAGTACCGTGCGCAGGGACTCGGCGCGGGTCAGCAAGCGCTGGCCAACCAGGGCCTGACGTGTGCGCTCGATTTCCTCGGCATAGCTTTCCAGAGGATTTTCGTATTGGCTGCCATCCACCGGAGCCAACCGGGAGAAACGTAGCTCGCCGTCTTCCAGATAAGTCAGGCGCAGCCCGCCGGTCTGTTCGGAAACCAGCAGCAGGCGGTTCTTATTCAGGCGGAATTGCCGGGCCAGGGGAATGGCCAGGGCGGGGAGCAGCCAGATGCCGGCCAGATGGGCGGCGCGAAGATGGACGATATCCAGCCAGGGACGAATGATTTCTGGGTTGGAGAGCCCCATCATCAGATAACAATCCCGCAGCCCGTCTTCTTTCGCCGGGCTCTGGTGCAGCGCCGCCCGATAAGGGGAGTGATGGATCATCTGGCGCAGGCGGCGCTCGGTCATCTCGTGTCGATCCGGTCCATGGACGCGGGGCAGGATGTCCTGGCGGTACAGTTCATCCACAGTGTCCACCGCGATGGCGACGGGCATGCCGGGATGCTCAATCAGCAGATTGTTGAAGGTTTCCCAGCCTTCCTCGCCCATGGGCAGGTTGTGAACTTCCCCCAGGTCACCGCGCCGGTAAATGGCGCAGCTGGCGCCGGCGGCCGACAGATAGAGCAGCAGGCGGGGGTTCATGCGCACCAGGTTGAATCTCATGGCGGCCTCATACGCGTTCATCGGCGTTCATAGGGGTAATTCCCCGATGATTTGATAGATGGGCAGGAAAACGGAAAGCAGGAGCAAGGCGAGGAGCAGACCGAGCAGGGCCGCCAAACTTGGTTCCAGGAGCTTCAGGGCGCGGGTGATGGTTTCCTTGGAATCCCGCTCGAAGAACCAGGCCACATTTTCCAGGGCCTCGGCCAGGGCGCCATTGGTTTCGCCGGTGCGGACCATGCGCAGGACCAGGGGCGGGAGCAGGGACTGCCGGGCGAGACTGTCGCTCACGCCACCGCCACTGGCGATGAGTTGGGCGGCGGCCAGGAGCTTGCGCTGGATCACCCGGTTGTTGGCACTTTCCGCGCAGGCCTGCAATCCATCCAGCAGTCCGACGCCGGATTGCAGCAGCAGGGCCAGAAGCCCTGTCACTCGGGCCAGGATACGTTTGCGCAGGGCGGAGCCCAGGACCGGCAGGCGCAACAGCAAACCATCCTTTTTTTCCGCGAGGCCCGGCAATTGGCGCATGAAAAAGGTCAGCCCCATCCCCCCCAGGCCCGCGACCACCAGCATCCAGGGCAGGTGGGTACGAAGCAGTTCGGACAGGCCCACCAACGCGCGCGTGGTGGCCGGCATGGGCAGATTGAGACTGGCGACCAGAAGGGCCAGCTTGGGGGTCAGGTAGAACAACAGCACGGTCGCCGCCGCCAACACCGCGAAGGCGGCCAGGCTGGGGTAGATGAGGAGCCGGGTGAATTCGGTCTGGATCTCGTCCTGTTGCTTGAGTTGGCTTTCCAGGCGGGCGAAGACGGTTTCCATCTGGTCGCTTTTTTCCGCCGCGCGGACCAGGGAGACGAAGACTTTGTCGAAAACCTTGGGATGGCCGGCGAGGGCTTCTGAGAGCAGTTTTCCCCCGGCGAGATCGTCGGCGACCAGGGTGAGCAGGTCGCGGAAACGGGAACTCTCCGTGCTGTCTATCAGGTCCTTCAAGCCATCCAGCAAGGGGGCGTTGGCGCGGGCGATCTGCTGCATGTGGAAGCAAAAGCTGATCAGGTCGCGCCGACTGGCATGGCGGCGGGGGAAAACCCCCTCCCGCGTGGCCTGCCGCGCCCGGATCAGGGTAATGCCCATGCGGCGCAAACGCAGGTCCAGGTCGATATCGTTGAGCGCGGAGAGTTCGCCCTGGACCCGGTTGCCTTGGGCGTCTGCGGCGCGGTAGCGGAAGCGGGGCATGTCAGACCGTTGAAAAGTGCGCCGGTATGACGGTGTTGAGCCAGGTGTTCATGTGTTTCGGTGTCCTGTCATCGTCGCGCCATGTCCACGACCCGGCTGATTTCCGCCAGGGAGGTATCGCCACTGCGCACCCGGTCGAGACCATCCTCGGCCAGTCGTCGCCAGCCCCGTGCCGTTGCCATGTCGGCCAATTCACGGGGAGTGGCGCCGCGCAGGATGGCTTCGTCCAGGTCTTCGTCCATGAGCAGCAGCTCCACCAGCGGCATGCGGCCGCGGTAGCCCTTGTAGGCGCAGTGGATGCAGCCCTTGGCCCGATAGATCGTGGTCGGTGACGGGTTGTTCAGAATCGCGAGTTCATTCGGATTCGGGCTGTAGGGGTGCTTGCAATGAGGGCAGAGGCGGCGCGCCAGGCGTTGGGCGATCACCGCCACCACGTTGCCGGCCAGGATGGTGGGGCTGATGCCCATGTCGATAAGGCGCGGGAAGACGCCCAAGGCGGAATGGGTATGCAGGGTCGTGAAGACCAGGTGGCCGGTCATGGCCGCGCGGAAAGCCATCTCAGCGGCTTCCCGGTCGCGGATCTCGCCCACCAGGACGATATCCGGGTCCTGCCGCAGGATGGCTCGCACGCCGCCGGCGAAATCCACCTTGGACAGCTCGGTGAGCGAAGTCTGGCGGATCAGGGGATGGGGATACTCGACCGGATCTTCCAGGGTCATGATGTTGACCTCTTCCCGGTTGAGATGAGCGAGCAGGTAATACAGGGTCGTGGTCTTGCCCGAGCCGGTGGGGCCGGTGACGATGACCAGCCCTTCCGGGCGAGCGATGGCGTGCAAAAGCTGGCGCAGAGTGGGTTCCGGCAGGCCCATGCGCTCGAGGGGGATGATGGCCTTTTCCCGATCAAGAACACGCAGCACGATGTTTTCGCCGTGCAGGGTGGGCAGGCTGGAGACCCGGAAATCGATGGTGCGGCCATACAGGGTGAGGGAGAGGCGGCCGTCCTGGGGCGCGCGGGATTCCGCGATGTTCATTCCGGAAATTACCTTGAGCCGCACCGAGATGGCGGGCCAATATTTCCGATGCAGGCTGCGCATGGGCTCCAGCACGCCATCGATGCGATAGCGGATGCGCAGGAACGCCGCTTCCGGCTCGAAGTGGGCATCCGAGGCGCCGCGCTTGACGGCTTCCGCCAGCAAGGCGTTGACCAGGCGCACCACCGGCTGGGTGTACTCGGCGCCCATCTGGAGGGTGCTCCAGTCCACCTCGCCCGTTTCGATTTCCTTGAGGATGCCATCCACGGACAGGTCGAAGCCGTAGAACTTGTCCAGGTGCTCGAGAATCTGGGCTTCCGCGGCCAGGACCGGGCGGATGTCGTAGCGGCCTTCGAGATGGGCGCGCAGCTGATCCAGAGCGACCAGGTTGAACAGATCGGGGACAGCGACGGTCAGGGTGCGGTCATCGGCATCCACGGCCAGGGGCAGGATGTGGTGGCGGCGGGCGAGATGCTCCGGGGCCAGGGCGATGGCATCCGGGTCGGCGACAACCTGGTTCAGGTCAATGCTGGTTTCACCCGCGTTCCGGGCCAGAACGTCGCGCAATATCGAGTCGGTGATAAAGCCGAGTGCGATCAGTTGGCGTCCCAGCGGTAGGCCGCTGACGGTCTGTTCCATCAAGGCGATGTGCAACTGGTCGAGACTGATCAGGCCCTGGGCGGCCAGCCATTCGCCGAGTTTCGGGGGTTCGGGAAAATGGGCCATGTCAGTGAGGAAGGGGAGTAAAGGACATATCGGTCATTTCTCCTCGCCCATTATCGAATCAGTCTTCCTGATAGGTCTGCATGCGGCTGTACAGCGTGGTTCGGTTGACACCCAGTATCTTGGCGGCCTGGGACAGGTTGCCGTGGGTCATGCCGAGCGCGGCTTCCACGTAGCTCTTTTCCCACTGCTTCATGACCTGGTCGAGATTGAAGTTATGCAGGCCGCGCAGATGGGACTTCGCGTAATCCTGCAAGGCGTTGGCGTCCGTCGGCATGGGGATGCTGGCGGGACTCACCACGTCCAGATCGAATTCGTCTTCCAGTTCCCGCGCATTGACCGCGCGGCCGGCGTATTTGGTGGTCAGCCGGATGACGATGTTGCGCAGCTCACGGACGTTGCCCGGAAAGTGGTAGTCCTCCCAGAGACGCTGGGCGTCGGGGGAGAAGGAGAAGGGGGCGGCGCCCACCTCACGGGCGAAATGGTTGCGAAAATGGTCCAGCAGGGCCAGTTTGTCCTCGGTCAATTCGCGCAGGGGCGGGACATGCACGGAGAACACCGAGAGGCGGTGATAGAGGTCGCCCCGGAAGCGGCCTTCGCGGACCTCCTTGCGCAGGTCCCGGTTGGTGGCGGCAACGATGCGGGCATTGGAGAAGCGGCTGCCGGTCTCACCGACACGCTGGAATTCGCCGTTTTCCAGGACGCGCAGAAGCTTGGCCTGCAGTTCCAGGGGCAATTCGCCGATTTCGTCCAGGAACAGAGTGCCTTCCCGCGCGTCCTCGAAATAACCGGAGTGGGCCTGGTTGGCGCCGGTGAAGGCGCCCTTGGCATAGCCGAACAGTGTGGGCTCCACGAGAGTGGGGGAGATGGCGGCGCAGTTGAGGGCCAGATAGGGCTTGCCACTGCGTTTGGACCACTGGTGCAGGCTCTTGGCCACGAGTTCCTTGCCGCTGCCTGATTCGCCTTCGATCAGGACCGGGAAGGGAGCATCGGCATAGAGCTTGATCTGGTTGCGCAGTCGGTCGATGGAGAAACTGGAGCCGACGATGCCGCTGGACTCGAGCGTGGCTTCGGGAATCGAGGCGGGGGCGCTTTCCTGGTCGAAACGCAGGGCGGAGAGCAAGGCCTGCTTGATCCGCTCCGGTTCGGCGGGCTTGGCGATGAAATCGATGGCGCCCAGAGCGCGGGCATGGCGGGCATTGGCTTCATCGTTCTGCCCGGATAACACCAGGATGCGGATCTGCTTGGAGTAATTGAGCAGATCCGAGATCAGGGCGAAACCTTCATCCGGTTTGTGCTGGGAGGGCGGCAGACCCAGGTCGACAAGCGCCAGGGGCGGCGCGACGTCCAGTTGGGTAAGAAGACTCTTTACCTGCTGACGGCTCTCCGCCACGTACACCTCGAAATCATTGGAGAGGACGAAGTGCAGGGTGTCGGTGATCAGGGGGTCATCGTCGACGATGAGTAGAGCAGGCTTTGTTTCCTCTTTCACACTAGTCTCCATCCGCTGCCCAAGTCGTTGTTTTGGCCAGGCTTGCGTGTCGGGCTACTGGAGGCGGCTCCTCCGAATTTTGCGTGGCGAGGGTGATGTCCGTCGCGCACGCCGTTGTCAGGCTACCTGCGTATAGGTCGCCATCAGCCAGCCATCGCCTTTGTCACGCACGGCATCCAGGCGGATCAGGCGGTTTCCTTTTGCGTCGCGCAACTTGTATTGCCGGCCATGGGCGTAGCGGGCACTTTCCACGATGATCAGGTTGCTGTCCTCTAATTGGGGGAAGATGACCGCCTGACTGGACAAGTTGATTTCGAAACTCGTGTCATCTACCGAGTAGTTCAGTGTTTGGCTGCTCTCATGGATGTCGAGTTGTACCAGGAAGGGGGCGATCTCCAGCGTCTGTACGCCGACTTTGCGGACATCGTCCTGCAGGCGGGTGATGCGCCGTACCACGCCGATCAACCAGGAATCGCCGGGATGAAGGCGCAGGGCCAGCAGTTTCCCGACCTTGACCCACTCGCTGTCCTCGCCTTTGAGCATGATGCCCACGCCGGTCTCGCTACGGTCGTGCATGGGCCATTGCTCGACGCTCATGTTCCTGCTGCCCAGCAAGCGTTGGTTGATGGCGGATTTGGTGCGTTCGGTGACGAATCCGTACAGTTTGATGTCGAGGATTTCTTCAGGACTGAGTTGCTGGCTTGAAGTCGCACCATTGACGATATCGAGTTCGGTCTGCAGCCGGTTGCAAATATTGTTCAGGTCGCGCACGACTTCGCAGCGCCCATCCTTGGGGTGGCGGGCTGCGATGCGCCGCTCCTTTTCGTTGGCCGGGGACCATTCGTTGGTCACATAGCTGAGCAGGTCATAGCCGTCCGGAAGGCGGAATTCTTCGCCAAGCCCGAGCGAAGCGGGTAGCACGCCAGCTTTCAATTCCCGTTCGGTCCGCGACAGATGTTCCATCAGGCGTTCGGTGTTGATGAAACGGAAACTGGATTCCGGGGTGATTTCTTGTCGAATGCGTTTGAGTGGCTGGCCCTTGGCGGAATCGATATAGAAGAAATGCTGATCAGGTTCGTACCGATTTTCCAGCGTGGTGAACTCGGACCAGTTGTCGAGCCACTGGTCCACCATTTCAATCTGCCTGGGCATGAGGCTGCCGGTGCCCAGCGGGGAAAGGAGCAGCCCCTGGACATACTCTTCCATGCAGCTTGAGGGTTTGACGTCGCTGGGATAGAGCTTGAAACGGTTGCTCTGGAAGGCATCGAATTCAGAGATTCGATACAAGTTGTGCAGGCGTTGCCAGAGCTTTTCTTCCACCCGTTCGTAGCGGAAATAGCGCCATTTGAAGATGTCGGCGAAACCGCGCAAGGCACGCGCGGTGATCAGGGGAATCGCCGGCTGGATTTTGCTGCCGCCGGGATTGGCGACGAAATCCATCACGAAGGCGTGGTAACCCCGGGTGATTTCCCAATAGAAGGCGTGAATGGCGGTCCAGAGCCGGGATTCGATGACCTTGGACATGCGCGGATTGCGCAGGTATTGCACACACAGGGAGTACTGCATGTCGCGCGCCTGGTCGTCCAGGTGCATGAGCACCTGCAGGCGCTCCTTGGACATGGCCAGCCCGGCGTGATTGAACTGGATGAGGCTCTGTACCACCTGTTCCTGGGCGGTGTAGATGTCCCCCGCCGGGAGTTCCTGCATCCAGCGCGAGACAGTCTTCAGATCGCTGAGGGGATCCTCTTCGCTCTTCTTGCGTTTGAAGAACCCGAACATAGATGCCTGTCCTCGTCAGTTAAGTTTGCTACGGACCCAGTCTGCCACGGACTGCAGCGAAGCCGGCAGCTTTTCGGGCTCGGTGCCGCCCGCCTGGGCCAGGTCCGGTTTGCCACCGCCCTTGCCGCCTACTTGTCCGGCGACGAAATTCACCAACTCGCCCGCCTTGACCTTGTTGGTCAGATCGGCGGTGACCGCGGCGATCAGAGCCACCTTGCCATCCACCGCGCTGCCCAGCACCAGGGCGCAGGACTTGAGCTTGTCGCGCAGTTTATCGGCCATTTCCCGCAAAGCTTTAGCATCCGCCCCCTCAATTGTCGCGGCCAACACCTTGATTCCACTGATTTCGATCGCTTGGGCGAGGAGGTCGTCGCTTTGGTTTCCTGCGAGCTTGGATTTGTAGCGGGCCAATTCCTTTTCCAGCGCCTTGACCTGATCCTGGATCTGCTGAATGCGGGCCGCCACCTCGCCGGGCTGGGCCTTGAGCCGCTCGGCGACTTCGCGCAGGGCGCCTTCCTGTTCCTGCACGGTTGCCACGGCGCCGGGTCCGGTCACCGCTTCGATACGGCGGATGCCGGCGGCGACGCCACCTTCGGCGACGACCTTGAACAGGCCGATGTC
>SXGU01408112.1_pt1 | contig 21110 bp, 16 predicted proteins | sample 3174531 | NCBI WGS metagenome assembly SXGU01 (sample SAMN11356863, study PRJNA531348) | freshwater metagenome | isolation source: freshwater sample F1-140 | place: China: Fuxian Lake, Yuxi | collected 2017-12-25 | reverse complement strand
GTACGCTTTTGCCCACGCCGGAGCCGGCAAACAGGCCGAGGCGCTGGCCACGTCCTACGGTGAGCAGCCCGTTGATGGCGCGGATGCCGACATCCATGTCATGGCGGATGGGTTCGCGCTGCAAAGGATTCATCGGGCGACTGGACAGCGAGCGGCGCTGGTCCGTGCGCAAGGATCCCAGGTCGTCCAGCGGCTTGCCGCTGCCATCGACCACGCGGCCGAGCAGTTCGTCGCCAACCGGCAGGTGTTTGGTCCGGTCTGCGGCGCGTCGACGCACGGGCCGGGGTTGGCCCATCACCGGGGCCGGAGTTTTGATCTCCTGAGGCAGCACCAGGGCGCCGGGCGCCAGACCATACACGTCTTCCGCCGGCATCATGAACAGGCGGTCGCCGGCAAAGCCGACAACCTCGGCTTCAACCATGCCTTCACCGGGCAACTGGATTCGCGCCGAGGCACCGAGCGGCAGTTTGAGTCCGGAGGCCTCCATCACCAGGCCATTGATGCGGGTCAGGCGGCCGGTGATCTGGCAGGTCTGGACACCGGCGACATGGACCTGGCACTGTTCGAGATACCGGGCCAGCGCCTGGGTATTCACGTGATGCTCCTGGCCACCGGCTCCGGTTCGACGGATTCCCAGACGCGCTGCCAGCGGGTTTCCAGCCGTGCGTCGATCTGGGTGCCACCAGCTTCGACCAGGACGTCGCCACGAGACAATTGCGGGTTTTCGTGGATGCGATGGCCGGCGCGTGCCAGCGCATCGCCGCTCTGGGTGCGAATCAGTTCGGCGTCTTCGCTGTTGAGATGGATCACCGAGTGCTGCGCCGGCAGTTGCGCCAGCGCCTCGCGGATGCTGGCAAGTACGACTTCAGGCTGGGCTTCCAGCGTATCGCCGACGATGCGGCGGGCAATACCCAGGGCCAGATTCAGCAGTTCCTGCGCGACATCCTTTTCGAGTTGGGCGACACCTTGATCAAAACGCGCGATCGCACTGCCCAGTTGCATCGCCAGGGCACGTCCCTCGGCTTGGGCGGCCTCGCGACCGGCCTCGAGTCCGTCATGGCGGCCGCTCTCGAATCCGGCGCGATAGGCTTCCGCATGCGTGGCCGCACGCAGTGATTCCATTCCGGCGTGATCCGCCACCGAGTTCGCCGCGGCATCGGCGCGGGCGCTGACCGTGGTCGCGGCCTTGGTCGAGGTCTCATTGAACCGATTGGGTTCCCAGCGCTCCCAGGCAGGGCTGGCGGGTGTTTGATCAGCTGACAAAATCTTTGCGGCCCCCATTTTTGGCTTGTCAAACAGCGCTGAATCCGACCAGCGGCAGCGCTAAGACGACAAGCATAACGTGGAAAGAATCTTCCCAAAGCGAAGGCGTTTTGTTTATCCGTGAATTACGCGACAAACTGCGGTCACTACGGAGGCCATCCCAAGCTTGCCGTGCAAGGGCCTTGGGCATCGCCGAGGGGCACCTCGTCCCGGCAATCCGGGCATGCGAACGGCGCGAGGGCCCGCCTCAGACGAAGGCGTCGTCAGATCCGCCGCCGCCAAGCTGGATCTGGCCTTCCTCGGCGAGGCGACGGGCTACCTTGAGGATTTCCTTCTGCTCATTTTCGACCTCGGAAAGCCGCACCGGACCCTTCGATTCCAGATCCTCGCGCAACATCTCTGCCGCACGCTGGGACATGTTCTTGAAGACTTTGTCGCGCAGTTCCGGCGAGGCGCCCTTCAGCGCGATTATCAAGGCATCGGACTGGACTTCCCGCAGCAGGAGCTGGATGCCACGATCGTCGACATCGAGCAGGTTCTCGAAGACGAACATTTCGTCGAGGATCTTCTGCGCCAGATCGGGGTCGTATTCGCGTACGTTGTCGATGATTGCCGTTTCGTTCGACTGGCCGACATAGTTGAGGATTTCGGCGGCGTGGCGGATGCCGCCCATGGCGGTTTTCTTGACGTTGGCCGCCGAGCTGGAAAGGATCCGTGTCAGGGCCTCGTTGAGTTCGCGCAGTGCAACCGGCTGAACTCCGTCCAGCGTGGCAATGCGCAGCAGCACGTCATTGCGCAGGCGGTCGGTGAAGTGCTTGAGGATGTCGCCGGCGTGGTCGAACTCAAGATGTACGAGGATGGTGGCAATGATCTGCGGGTGCTCGTTGCGGATCAGGTCGGCAACGCTGGCCGCGTCCATCCACTTCAGGCCCTCGATGCCCGCCGTGTCGTTGCCCGACATGATGCGGCTGATCAAGGCGGCGGCGCGATCGTCGCCCAGCGCCTTGGTCAGCATGGCCTTAATTGACTCATTGTCTACGGCGACGGGCGCACCCTTGGACGCATGCTGCGAGAACTCGTCGATCACCGATTCGACACGTTCGCGGGGAACCTGCTTGAGCGCCGCCATGGCGTGGCCGAGCTTCTGTACCTCCTTGGGACCGAGATTCCTGAGTACTTCTGCGGCCTCGTCCTGGCCCAGCGACAGCAGCAGGATGGCGCTTTTCTCGATGCCTTCGTCAGCCTTCACGGCCCACCCAGTCCTTGATCATCGCCGCGACGGCCTTCGGATCCTGTTTGGCGATTTCCCGCGCGGCCGCGAGCTTGGTTTCATAGCTGTGCTGGTGCTGGACGGCGGGTGTTTCTTCGACCGTGGCAGCGGCCTGTTCGGCGGCTGCCCGCGCGGCAGCCTCGGCAAAGCTGGTCAGCACCGGCTTGACGATCCGCGACCATAGCCAGAAGCCGACAATCGCGATCAGCAGATAGCGGGCGTATTCGAGCACGGTCGAGATCAGTGTCGGGCTTTGCCAGATCGGTGCGTCGGGAATGACTTCCTTCTCGACCGGCGAGAAAGGCGCATTGGCGACATTCAGCGTGTCACCACGTTCCTTGTTGAAGCCCATGGCCTCGCGCGCCAGCTCGTTGATCTGCTTCAGATCATTCTCCGAAAGCGGCGCGGGCTGGGCTTTGGCCGCGTCCTTGGGATCCTTGGGAGTGTCTTTCCGATAGTTGACCACCACGGCCACCGACAGGCGGCGCACGGATCCGGGTGCGCCCTTGGTATGGCGCACGGTTTTGTCGATCTCGTAATTCACCGTGGAGTTGCGGCTGAAATTCTGGTTGGCCGCGGCCGCGGCGGCCGCGCTTTGCGCCGGTTGGACCAGCGGTGCGGTCGCGGGCGCCGGGGGCTGGTTGCTCAAGGCGCCGGGAATACCCGCGGCGGAGGGGGTGCCGCTGCCCGTCTCCGAGGTCAGTTGGCTGCGGATTGCGGTGGCTGGCGTCGGGTTCGGACGGTAGGTTTCAGCCACCTGATCGGTCTGCGAGAAGTCGATATCGGCCGCGACCTGCGCACGGACATTGCTGTTGCCGACGATGGGCGCAAGGATGGATTCGATGCGCTGCACGTAGGCGTTCTCGATTTCGCGTACGAAGCGGATCTGAGCGGCATCCAGGCCCGCGTCACGGGTCGGGTCGATCTGCTGCGAGATCAGCTTGCCTTCCTGATCGATGACACTGACGTTCTTCGGATTCAGCTGCGGAACGCTGAAGGCCACCAGATTGACGATGCCGGCAACCTGGCCCTGATCCAGGTGGCGGCCGGGTGCGAGGCTGACCAGCACGGAGGCCGAGGCTTTCTGGTCTTCGCGCAGGAAGGCGGATTGCTTGGGTATGGCCAGGTGCACCCGCGCACCCTTGACCACGGCCAGCGACTGAATGGAGCGCGCGAGTTCACCTTCGAGTCCGCGCTGATAGTTCACCTGCTCGGCGAACTGGCTGATGCCCATCTTCTGGTTTTCCAGCAGTTCGAAGCCGGCCAGCCCGCCCTTGGGCAGGCCTTGCGCGGCGAGCTTCAGGCGCGTGTCATGGACCAGCGTTTGCGGAACCAGGATGGTATGTCCTCCCTGGCTGAAGCGATAGGGGATGTTCTGCTGCTGCAAGGCGGAGACAATATGGCCGCCGTCCTTTTCGTCCTGGATCGAGAACAGCACGGCGTAGGAGGGCTCCCGCGCCCACATTGCGCCGGCGATCAGCACCGCTGCCAGCAGGGCGAGCGCCAGCAGGCTGAACAGCTTCTGGCTGAAGCCCATGCGGCCGAAGGCCTCCGGAGATAGCGGAAAGGATGATGCGGCCGCTGCGGTTTCTGCCATGTTTTCTGAGGGTTCCTGTGTGCCCGCACATTTCGGGTCGATACACCCGCGTGCGCAGTATGGACTGCGCTAGCAAGAGCGGTTCCACGAAGAAGCGGCAATTTTTGCCGGCATATCGGCCGGCGCGTTTCTTGTGGGCCGCTGCCGATTCTGCCATCATCCGGCCCCATGCAAATCCCCGCGCCCATTGTTCCCGCCGTGTCGGCTGTTCCGGCCGCGACCGGCCAGATGGCACCGGAAGAGGCGGTGCGGCTGGCGGAAGCCTTCCGCATGTTCAGCCGCGCCTCCGAGGAACTAAGCGGGGCCTATAGTGAATTGCAGGGCCAAATGGCCCGCCTGACCGGTGAACTGGAAGCCGCCAATGGCGCGCTGCGCCAGCAATACATGGAGAAGGCCGCACTTACCGAAAGGCTCAGTACCCTGCTGGATGCGCTTCCCGCCGGGGTCGTGGTGCTCGATGATGCCGGCAGCGTGGTTCAGATCAATCCGGCGGCTGAGGAGTTTCTCCGCGCCGCGAAAGTCGGCGACAGCTGGATGGCGATTTACGGCGATACCTTGGTGCCGGGGGAAACTCCCGGTGAATTCATGGTCGCAAAGCGCCACCTGGCCGTGGACGTAACGCCGCTGGGCACCTCGGGCGGACGCATCGTGCTCCTGCATGACATCACAGAGGCGCAGGAGTTGAAAGGCCAGGCCGAGCGCACGCAACGCCTCGCTGCCATGGGCGAGATGGCGGCCCAACTGGCTCATCAGTTGCGAACCCCGCTGGCCGCCGCGCTGCTGTACGCGGGCAACCTGGAAAATCCCGAATTGCCGGCTGCAAGCCGCGGTGCAATCGCGCAAAAGACCGTGGCGCGGCTCAAGCATATCGAGCGCCTGATCCAGGACATGCTGCTGTTCGCCCGCGGCGAGGCCCTTGGCCAGGACCGGTTTGCGGTGGCGGACTTGCTCGCCGAACTGGCACAGAATTTCGAACCTCTGCTGGCGAAGACGGCTGCACGCCTGGTGGTCGGGGACGAAACCGGCGAAGTCCGCCTGACGGGAACCCGCAAGTCGCTGGTCAGCGCGCTCACCAGCCTGTTGGAAAATGCGCTTCAGGCCGTCGATGGCGTTGCGGATGCGTGCATTGAGCTGGCCGCACGCTATGAAGACGGCTCGGTGCTGATCTCGGTGCGCGACAACGGAGCGGGCATGGACAAGGCGACCGCGGCCCGACTGTTCGAACCTTTTTTCACCACCCGCAGCGACGGTACCGGGCTCGGGCTGGCGATTGCCCACGGCATCGTGCGCGCTCACGGTGGCAGCATCGATGTCGTTTCCAGTCCCGGCGGCGGCGCTGAATTCACGGTAACTCTGCCATGTCGGAAAAACTGAGCATCCTGGTCGTCGAGGACGATGAAGCCCTGCGCGACGCCTTGCAGGTCACCCTTGAAACCGCCGGTCACGATGCCGATGTCGCCGACGGCGGACCGGCGGCGCTGGAAGCCCTGAAGCGCAAGGGCTACAACATGGTGGTGTCGGATTTGCGGATGAGTCCGATGGACGGGCTCACGCTGCTGGGTGAAATCCGCAACCGCTTTCCCGGTTTGCCGGTGCTGCTGATGACGGCCTTCGGTGATGTGGATAAGGCCGTATCGGCCATGCGCGGCGGTGCCTGTGACTTCATGCTCAAGCCCTTTGAACCCAAGGCGCTGCTGAAACAGATCGAGCGCTATGCCACGCCGCCGGCCCCGGCAGCCGGGGTGGTCGCCGTCGATGCCAAGACCCGCGCCACGCTGTTGCTGGCATCGCGCGTGGCGCGCACCGATGCCACGGTGATGTTGACGGGGGAGTCGGGAGTGGGCAAGGAGGTCTTTGCCCGCTATATCCATGAGCAGTCGGCCCGCTCGGGCGGCCCCTTCGTTGCCATCAACTGTGCTGCGATTCCGGACAATCTGCTCGAAGCCACACTGTTCGGCCATGAAAAAGGTGCGTTCACCGGTGCCCAGGTCGCCCAGGCCGGCAAGTTCGAACAGGCCAATGGCGGCACCTTGCTGCTTGATGAAATTTCCGAAATGCCCCTGGGCCTGCAGGCCAAACTGTTGCGCGTATTGCAGGAACGCGAAGTGGAACGCGTCGGCGGCAAGAAGCCCGTGCCGCTGGATATCCGTATTCTTGCGACATCCAACCGCGACATGGCGGCTGAAGTTCGCGCCGGGCATTTCCGCGAAGATCTGTATTACCGCCTCAACGTGTTTCCGCTGGAAATTCCTTCGCTGCGCGAGCGTCCCGGCGATATTGTTCCCCTGGCGCGCAAGACTCTTGCGCACCTTGCCGCTGCGACCCACCGGGCGGCAAGATTTGCCGCCGGGGCTGAACAACGCTTGCAGGCCTACGCCTGGCCGGGCAACGTTCGCGAACTTGAAAACGTGGTGCAGCGCGCCCTGATCCTTGAGGCGGGTGATGTCATCGAGGCGGATGCCTTACCCTTGCCGAATGCGTCTGCCACCGCGCCGCCGGCGGAATCTCTCGCCCCGGCCGTCGTTCAAATCGCCGTGCCACCAGCGCCGACTCCCGTGGCGACAGGCACTGCAGGCGGCCCGGCGGCCGACATGAAGACCCTCGAACGGCAGCATATCCAGGAGGTTCTGGCCAACGTCGGCGGGTCGCGCAAGAAGGCGGTGGCCATCCTGGGCATTTCCGAACGCACCCTGCGCTACAAAATCAACCAGTATCGGGCCGAGGGATTTGCGATTCCCGGCGACGATGATTAATCGACTTGAAAGCTGGCACGCCGATTGCTGCTTTGACGGCAGGTGCATAACAGCGAGGGTTCATCATGGCCATCGATACACGACAAATTGACCAAATGCTGGCCGAGCTCAAATCGGCTTCCGCCCTGACCGGTGGCAACTCACCGACAGCGGGGCAGGTGCCGGCGGGAGGCCCCGATTTCGCGGAGGTGCTGAAAAGCACCATCGATCAGGTGAGTGCGGCGCAGGCGGACGCGCAGAAAATGGCCGAGGACTTTTCCAGCGGGCAAAGTGATGTCAATCTGCAGGATGTCATGATCAACCTGCAGAAGGCCAGCCTTTCGTTTCAGCAGATGGTCCAGGTGCGCAACCGTCTGGTGTCGGCCTATCACGACATCATGAATATCCAGGTCTGATAGATCCCCTCGTGCTTCGGCACGGCCGGGCCCGGTATCGATAAAGATTCGTCCGGGCGTGCCGTTAACGACGAGAAGTCGAACAGGGTATATATGTCTTCCAAACGTATCGCGCAAAGCGCTTGCGCCGTTGTCGCGCTGTTGCTGGCCGGTCCCGTTGCCGCAAACTCGTGGCGCACGGTTCATGCCGGTAACAGCGAGACCGTCGAGATCGATAGTGCCAGCATCGCTCAGGGATTTGACGGCATCACCGCCTGGAGCCGGGTCAGGCTTGATCGCCAGGTGGTCGATGGCGGTGGCAATTACGACACGATTCGTGCGCAGAATCTTTACCACTGCGGCCAGCGCCGATTCACTACCGTGCGCCGCGCTTTCTTTCTGGGCGAACGCCTGGTGCGCGAAGAAGACGTGGTACGCAAACGTGCCAACCCGGCTCAGGTCGGCAGCCTCGATGAACGCTTGCTGAATGTGGCCTGCCAGCGGCGCGAGGCGGAGCAGCTTGCCGCCGTGCCCGATCGCGAGCAGAAAGCCGTGGCAACCGGGGGCGACCGCCCGACCGCCATGCACGCGGACATGCGCAAGGCAGGCGATGGAGAGGGGCCCAAAGTATTTGCGGTGGCGGATTCGTCGGCGGAAAAGCCCAAACTGATCCAGTTGCCCCAGATCGACAAGGCGGCGCTGGCCCAGGCGGCAGCGGCTCAGGAAGCGGCGGCACGCGCCGACTCGCATGGCAAGCCGGTGGCGGCCCCATCCGTAACGACGGCCGGCAAAGCCAAGGCCGTCAAGGTCGAGACCAAGGAACCCGAGGCCTTGACCGAGAAGCGTATCCGCGAACTGCATTACGCCAACTCCGGTCCGCCGCGCACCGTCCGCAAGAAAGCCGCGGCGGCGCCAGTCGTCCATGAGCCGGAGAATCCGGCGGCAAGCATGCACACGCACTGGAGCTACGAAGGCGAAACCGGCCCGGCCAACTGGGCAAAGCTGCGACCCGACTATGCCGCCTGCGCTTCGGGCAAGCGTCAGTCCCCGATCGACATTCGCGACGGCATACGGGTCAATCTCGAAAATGTCCGCTTTGACTACAAGCCGATGCAGTTTCGCATCGTGGACAACGGGCATACCGTTCAGGTCAACACCGGCGAGGGCTCCAGCCTTTCCGTCATGGGCAAGCGCTATGCGCTGCAGCAATTCCATTTCCATCGCCCCTCCGAAGAGCGGGTGAATGGCCGCATGTATGACATGTCGGTGCACCTCGTGCATCGCAATGACGAAGGCCAGTTGGCCGTGGTCGCCGTGCTGCTGGAGAAAGGCGCCGAACATCCCTTGATCCAGACCCTGCTCAACAATCTGCCTTTGGAGCAGGGCAGCGAGATGGCGCCGGAGGAATCGATCGATCCGTCCCGGCTGTTGCCGGAGAATCGCGCCTACTGGACCTACATGGGGTCCTTGACCACGCCGCCATGTACCGAAGGCGTGCTGTGGATGGTACTGAAGCAGCCGCTGCAAGTGGCAAGTGACCAAGTAGCGATTTTTTCCCGTGTATTCCGCAACAATTCGCGGCCAATACAGCCTCAGAACGGTCGCTTGATCAAGGAAACACGTTAGCCGTTCCGGCCGAAAGCGGCCGGTGTTCGGGTAAAGTATCGGTCTCGATCTGCCAGGCGGCCATATGACGGCGGTTCGACCCGATTCAAACACTCATTCCCGATGAACAGGCCTATGACAACAGCGGCGAATCCCGGCAGGGGCGGTGTGCGCCTGGTACTTTGTGGATTGGCGCTGTTCCTCGCCGCCTGCGGCAGCAACCAGTTCGCCTACCTCGATGAGGGCGGTGGACTCTCGCTGTCGGTGGTGCGCGAACAGAGCTACCTCGGCGGGCCATGGCATTCCACTCTGGTTTCCGCCGCGACGCCGCGCTGCCAGAAGCGTCATTTGCTGGAGGGCCTTTCCGACGACAACTTCCAGCTGAAGGTTTTTCGACCCGAGCCGGGGGTGTATATCCTTAACTCCGGCAAGCGCTGGTTTGTCACCGAATTGCGCAATTGTGATTTTCAGGTGTACAAGACGCCGCCGCCGTTCCCCGGCGAACCTGTCGGCCGTTTCGAAACCGCGAGTCAGGCGCTGACATTCATCGCCGACAAGCCGGCCAAGCGTTGAGCGAGTCAGTTACCTACCTGGAATCGTGACCTTCCCATGTTGAAAAAAGTCGGCGTCGAGAACCTGCGTCTCGGCATGTATGTCCATGAACTGTGCGGCTCGTGGATGGATCACCCGTTCTGGCGCACCCGCTTCGAACTTGTGGATCCCGAAGACATACGGCGCTTGCGGGAGAGTGCGGTGACCGAGGTCTGGATCGACACCAGCCGGGGCCAGGATGCCGCCGTGCATGAAACACGGGCGCAAGCCAACGATGAAACCGAGATGGCCGCCGAGGCCGACCGTTCGCTGATCGAATCCGCTGAAACCGAAGCGACACCGCGCCTGGTGCCGTTGGCGGAAGAGGTGGCGCGTGCCGCCAGGATCTGCGCCCGCAGCAAGCAGGCCGTGGTGTCAATGTTCCAGGAAGTTCGCATGGGGCGGGCTGTTTCACCCGAACTGGCCGGCGCCCTTGTAGAAGAAATCTCCAATTCCGTGGAACGCAATCCCGGGGCATTGATCAGCCTGGCGCGGCTCAAGTCGGCCGACGACTATACCTACATGCACTCGGTCGCCGTCTGTGCCCTGATGGTCGCGCTGTCACGCCAGCTCGGGCTGGATGCCGCGACGACGCGCGAACTGGGGCTTGCCGGCTTGCTTCACGATCTGGGCAAGGCGCTGGTGCCGACCGAGGTGCTGAACAAACCCGGCAAGCTGACCGACGAGGAATTCGCCATCATCAAGCTGCATCCCGTCGAAGGGCATCGCCTATTGGTCGAAGGGGCTGCGGTCGGGGAGATCCCGCTCAACGTGGTCCTGCACCACCACGAGAAGACCGATGGCACAGGCTATCCGGACCACCTCAAGGATGAGCAGATCAGCCTCTATGCCAAGATGGGTGCGGTTTGCGATGTCTATGATGCGGTTACCTCGAACCGGCCCTACAAAGCCGGCTGGGACCCGGCGGAATCGATCCGGCGCATGGCGGAGTGGTGCAAGGGACACTTCGACGAGCGCATTTTCCAGGCGTTCGTGAAATGCATCGGAATCTATCCGATCGGCTCCCTGGTCAAGCTCGAATCCGGGCGATTGGGTGTGGTGATGGAACAGTCCGGGCACTCGCTGCTGACGCCACGCGTCAAGGTATTCTTTTCGACCAAGTCGATGGCACAGATACCCCCCGAGATCATCGACCTCTCGCATCCGGCGGCACGCGACAAGGTCGTCGGTCGTGAGGAGGCCGCGAAATGGGGGCTCACCAACATCGAACGGCTTTGGGCGCCCTGAATCTGGCGGAGCGTCACCCCTTGCTGCCCGCGCTGGCGGCTCAGTGTTTCGGTCTGCTCGCGGTTGGCCTGCCTACACTGCTGTTTTTTCCCGCGTTGTTGAAGCAAGTTTTCCTGCTGGCGATGCTGCAGGGAGGATTCGCGGCCCTGGCAGCACGCTGGATGCATGCGCCACCGTGGTGGCCACCGATTCACCTCGGCTTCATGCCCTTGCTGGTCCTGGTCCGCATGCTTGAGCTTCCGGGCTGGATCTGGCCCGGCGGCCTGGCCGTGCTGTTGCTGGTGTTCTGGCGCACGGATCGCGGCCAGGTGCCGCTCTACCTGAGCAGCCGTGGGGCGGCCGACGCCTTGTTGCGGCTGCTGCCGCCGGGACCTTGCCGTGTGATCGACCTGGGCTGTGGCGACGGCGCCCTGCTGCGGCACCTGGCCGCAGCGCGCCCGGAGTGCCGCTTCGTCGGCATCGAACACGCGCCGCTTCCCTGGCTCTGGGCGCGCATGGCGTCCCGCTCCCTGAGCAATCTGACCATACTCCGGGGGGATTTCTGGGGGCATTCCCTGGCTCCCTACGACGTGGTCTACGGCTTCCTCTCGCCGGCGCCGATGCCGGAGCTGTGGGTCAAGGCCAGCCAGGAAATGGCACCGGATGCGCTTCTGGTGAGCAACAGCTTTGCCGTACCCGGTCAAATGGAAAGCCAGCGGGTTGCGGTCAACGACAGGGCAATGACGTATTTCTACGTATATCGGCCGGGTTGCATGGCGGTCTAGAATGATCCGCAGGATGTTACCTGCCCGTCCAAGGAACGATGGGAAAGGCGGCATGTATGTTGCATTCGTGAATGCGGTAACCGTTGTCATAGGGTGAACCATGGCTGACTCCAAGCAATTGTCTGAAGCTGAAATCGCACGTGAGACCTTGCGCCTGCTTGCCACGCGGAAGTTGCAGCCGACCCCAGACAACTATCGGGCGCTTTACTTTGAAATCGCCGGCGTGGCGCCGGGAGCTCCGTTCCCCGAGCGCGAACTGAAAGCCGTGCAGGCCGGCCTGCCACGTGCCAGCGCGGATCAGTTGAAGTTCGCCCGCCAGTTCGAAGCGGCGATTGCCAAGGGCAGCTGGGACGGCATTTCCGCAACGATCATCGAATACCTGGCCAAGAGCGGTGAGCAACCGCAGTGGTCCAACATCATCCGCGACATGCTGACGCAACTGGAGACGCATCACACCGGTCTCACTGCGGCGAAGAAGAAGGATGCCCTGGATCAAGTGCTTTCCGGCGCAGGTACTCCCGATGTCCTGGTGACCCGCTTGCAGGCGCTGATCCGTTCCTGGAGCCAGCAAGCCCCTGCCGAGCGCACCAGCCTGGCATCGACCGAGCCGCTTCCCTTACCTGCTGCCGCGAGCGCGGCGGCCAACACCGCACCTGCCGCCGCCACATCCAACTTGCCCGGAGTTGCGGCGCCCTGGCAGGGCGGCGTGCTCGATCTTCGCGACATCATCGCGCAATTGCTCGACAACACGCTTTCCATTGTCCTGCGTGATACGCCCGACCTGGCGAGCGAAGCCACGGCGATTTCGGCCGCGGTGCGCGCCGCAAGGAATGGCGACGCGCTGGTCGGACTGTCCGAGCGGCTGAAGAAACTTTGCTACCGCGCGCTGTTTGTCGCCGAGGATCAGTCGGAAATGGGCAGCGCCTTGCTGCATTTGGTGCAGTTGATCATCGACAACATCAGCGAACTGGTGGTCGAGGACAAATGGCTCAGCGGCCAGATCAAGGTGGTGCGCGACCTGATTCAACAGCCGCTCAGCCTGCGCCGGCTGGACGACGTCGAACGGCGCATGAAGGACGTGATCGTCAAGCAGAGCGCGCTGAAAAAGAGCCTTAACGAAGCCAACGAACGGCTCAAGCTGATGCTGGCGACCTTCGTTGATCGGCTGGGCGACTTCTCCGAAACCACCAGCGACTATCACAACAAGATCGAAGGCTACGCGGACAAGATCAGCAAGGCCGGCGACATCACCGAACTGACCGACGTGCTGGATGAGGTCATGCGCGAAACGCGCGTGGTCCAGGTCAATGCGGCCCGGTCGCGCGACGAACTGGGCAGCATGCGCGTGCGGGTCAGCGAGGCAGAGGAAGTGGTGGCGCGGCTGCAGAACGAACTGTCGAATGCCAGCGAACTGGTCCGCCATGACCTGCTGACGGGGGCGTTGAATCGCAAGGGCCTGGACGAGGCCCTGGAAAAGGAGATCGGTCGCCTGCGGCGCCAGAGTGGCACCCTGAGCATGGCCTTGCTCGATATCGATAATTTCAAGAAGCTCAACGAGGCCCATGGCAGTCTGGTCGGCGATGCGGCCCTCGTGCATCTATCGAAAATCGTGCAGGCCACCGTGCGGCCTCAAGACATGCTGGCGCGCTACGGTGGCGAGGAGTTTGTCGTGCTGTTGCCGAACACCCCGATCGACGATGCCGTTGGTGCCATGACGCGGGTGCAGCGCGAATTGACGCGCGAATTCTTCCTCACCAACAATGAAAAGGTGCTGATCACCTTCAGTTGCGGTGTCGCCGAGATCCGTGACGCCGAGGATCCCTACGAGGCGCTGAAGCGGGCCGACGCCGCAATGTACCGCGCCAAGCGCGCGGGCAAGAACCGGGTGATTCCGGCCTAGCCATACGCATCCGCGGCTACGTAGGTACCGCAGTTTGCAGCGTAATTCACGGATAAACAGGCGGGCCGCATTCTGGGAACATCCCCACAGCCGGGATGAGCATTTTCCAGCCAGGCATCCGGCCCGCTGCCTCTTGGGCGCGAGCCGCACCGATGGACATATTCGATAGGAGCAAGCGATGTTTTTCGGCTCTGCCAGGCGCGAGGAACTGGAGCAGGTGCGCCAACAGTTGCAGCAATGCCAGTCCGAGGAAGCCAATGCCCGCAACCAGATCGCTGCACTGGAGTCGCAACTCGCGGCGTCCGCCGCTCGCGCCAGGGAACTCGAAAGCAGGATTGAAGGCATTCAGACCCTGAACCAGCAGCTTGACAACTTCGGCAGCTCGATCGGACTTTCGCAGCAAAGCCTGGGCCGGCTGGCTGAAAACATGAGCGCCGAATGCGGCAGTGCCAGCGAGACCTTCGGTGTTGCCCAGGCCAACCGCGACGCCATTGATCGGATTTCCGGCACTCTCTCCCAACTCTCGGCAAACTCGGCGACCGCGGCCGACAAGGTGACGGCCCTCGGCGAGCGGGCCATCAGGATTGTCAGCATTGTCAATCTGATCAAGGAAATTGCCGACCAGACCAATCTGCTTGCACTCAACGCGGCGATCGAGGCCGCCCGGGCAGGCGAGCAGGGCAGGGGCTTTGCCGTGGTGGCAGACGAAGTACGCAAGCTGGCTGAGCGCACCACCAATGCCACCGCCGAGATATCCACCCTGGTGGGCCAGATCGGCGAGGATTCGGGTGGTGCCACCGAAAGCATGGCCGTGCTGTCCCGGGAAACCCAGCGCGCCAGCCTTGAAGGCGGCTCGGCCAGCGAGAACATGCAACGCCTGTTGGACCTGGCGACACGGATGGAGCAAACCATTGCCGCGTCGACCCTCAACAGCTTCGTCGAAATGGCGAAGGTTGAGCATGTCCTTTTCAAGTTCGATGTCTACCGGGCCTATCTCGGCCTGGGGAATGCCGAATCCTACGAGATGTCCGACCACCGTCGGTGTCGGCTGGGGGCCTGGCATGCCAATGGCGAAGGTCGGGAACGTTATGCGCACCTGCCGGGGTATCAGGCGATCGAGATGCCGCACGCGGCGGTGCACCGCGCGGCTGCCGAGGCACTGGAATCCCTGCGTGCCGGCAACCTGCCGGCCGGGATCGGGGCGATAGGGCGGATGGAAGATGCCAGCCGCGATCTGGTCGATGCACTCGACCGATTGGTCGCGTCGGTTGACGGGGATCGCAGCCTGCTCTGTCGCCAGGCTTGAGCCGGAACGCCCGTAGTGCGGGTCTTGTGGCGGGTTCGACATTGGCGATGAATACCGGCCTGGCACCGCTGGCGCCGGCCGCGTTGCTGGGAATATTTCGCGGTGAACTCGAAACCCCGCTGATCGTTCGCGGCGCAGCGCAGGGGGTCGAACTGCTCGGCGGCGCCGAGTTCTGGGCCTCGTTGTCGATGCTGGACCTGAAGCGCATGGCGCACGGCGGCAACGGCAAGGCGCAGGCCGAGCTGGCATGGCGCTTTGCCGGCGGTGGCGGACACGAAGCCAAGCCGGCCGATGCGCTGCGCTGGGCATTGAAAAGCGCCGAGTCCGATTGTGTCGCCGGAATCGCCATCCTCGGCTGGCTGCTGCATAAGGGCCTGGGGCTGCCGCGCGATGACGCCGAGGCGGCGAGATTGTTTGCCATCGCCGCCGCCAGGGATTCGGCCTTGGCGAGTTTCGCCCTGGGGCGGATGCGCTATTTCGGCATCGGCATCGCCCGCGATTTCGCGGCGGCGGTACCCTTGCTGCAGCGTGCCGTTGCCGACTTTCCGGAGGCTATGGATCTGCTGGCGCGTTGCCATTTTCATGGCCGGGGCGTGCCCGAAGATCGCGGCGCGGCATTGAAACTATGGCGTGCGGCGGGACAGGCCGGCATTGCCGCTGCCAGCTATTGCCTGGGCATGTGCCTGCACGTGGGCGCCAAAGGGCACCCGCAGGCGGTTGAGGCCGTCGGCCATCTGAAAACCGCTGCCGATAGCGGCATTGCCGGGGCCATGTTCCTGCTTGGTCAATGCGCCATGTTCGGCACCGGCATGGCGCGTGATCCCGATGCGGCGCTGGAATGGTATCGGCGGGCCGCCGCCTGCGGCAGCAGAGATGCCGAATTCGAACTGGGCGAATGCCTTGCCCTTGGCGTCGGTAGCACCTCGCGCGATGCCGTCGCGGCGGTAAGGCACTGGCAAAAGGCGGCGCGGGTCGGGCATGTTCGCGCGCTGTTGAAGATCGCCCATGCCCATCGCAGCGGCGACGGTGTCGTCGAGAATCGTTCCGAGGCGCTGCGTTGCTACCAAATGGCTGCAGAGATGGGCGAGATCCAGGCGTGGGTCTGGCTGGGCGAAGTGCTTGAGCTGGGTGACGGGGGGCTTCCGGATCCGGCGGCGGCACGGCGGGCCTATGCGCGCGCGGCGCAGGCAGGCGATGCCCACGGCCAGGCGGAATACGGACGCTGCCTGCTCCATGGCATCGGCGGGCCGGCCGATGTCGCGCTTGGCATATCCGAGTTGGAACAGGCCTTGCAGTCGGGTTGGGAGCAGGCGCGGGGCGAACTGGAGCGCTTCTGGTTCGAACGCGGCATGGCGCTTCTGGGTGCCGCCAACACTGCCGATGATGCGCGCCTGGTCCAGGGGGTAGACAGCCTGCGGCGCGCTGCCACCAGTGGCCACCGGCGGGCGGCATTCATGCTGGCCGAGTGCTTGCGTCATGGTACGGGGGCTCCGATCGATCATCCTCAGGCCTTGGTTTGGTACCGCCAGGCGGCCGTTCTGGTCGATGCCCAATTGATCCTCGGCGACATGCTGTACTTTGGTCGCGGCGTACCGCGCGATGCTGCGGAAGCCTTCAAATGGTATCTGCGCGCTGCCATACAGCATCAGGATGCCTACGCCATGTACAGCTGCGGCTTCTGCCTGCTGCACGGTGACGGGGCCGAGCAGGACGCCGCGACTGCCCTGCGCTGGCTGAAGCGTGCTGCGGCCCAGGGCGACGCCAACGCCTGCCACGAACTCGGAAGCTACTATCTGCGGGGCGGGTCAGAGACCGGGGCGCCACGCCAGGCCTTGCGCTGGTTGCGCGCTGCCGTGCGCCTGGGTCATGTGGCGGCCACCGAACTGCTGGCGACGCTGGAGCGACGAATCCGCGCCGGTTGAGCAGAAGGTTTGCGTCAAGACGCGGCTTGCCGCAATTCCGTGATTGCCGATTCCAGGCGCGCAGCCATTTCGCCAAGCAGGTCGCGATTCTGGCGCCTGGCCTGACGTGCCGCGATGAACAGCTCATACAGCTGCGACCCGAAAAGTCGATGCAGTTCGCCCTCGATCCGTGACAGACGGGCGCGCAGGCGCTGCAACTGCGCCTGAAGCAGGGATGCACCCGGATCGCCGGTGCCGCGGCGGCTCGCAGGTTGCTCCTCCCACAATGCTGCGATCTCGCGCAGGCTGCGGGTGTCACCGTGCCGGTAGGCGCGGTTGGCTTCGCTCATGAGTTGTGTACGCCAGGCCCGGTCGTCTTCGTCGAGCGCCCGGTCCGGATGGATCTGCTGCGCAAGGCGGCGGAACATCTGCTTGGTCTCGCCATCCGGGTTGAAGGCGGGCGCATCCGGTGCCAAGGCTTCGGCAAATCGACCGGCATCGGATGCCGATTCATCGGCTTGTGCGCGGCTCGCCGCTGCCTCCGCCTGCAAGCCGGCATCGTCCGGCGCGCGTACCGCCTTGCCGGCGGCCATGGAGGCCTGCAGCGCGTCGTGCTCTGTCATCAGCGTGCCGACCCGTTGGTAGTAGTCGCGCATGAACTCGGCCAGTTCGCCCTGTACGCTGGCAAGTTCCAGTTCGAGGTCGGCAATGTCCTGGGTGAGGCGGGTGCGTTCCAGCAGCAGCGCCGTGGTTTCATCCGCCAGGGCCAGTGTTGTGCTGTCGCTCCTTGCTTTCGGTACCCCCAGTCGCAGCAGCCTTGCCACATCGGCATTCAGTTCGGCCGGCGCATCGCAGCGGTAAAGCACGGTGATTGCCTCTGGGCGCGCCGCCGCCGCCGTCCACGCGGCAACCGGCAGGATCAGTGCCGGAAACAGTGCCGCATAGTCGATGCGAACGGAATTTTCGGCCACCGGTTGCGCGATCCAGGCCTGTGCGTCGTGCCAGAGCGCGGGTGCGGCAGCGAGGCGCCGGCGCAGGGCTGCCCAGGATGCGGAACGGCTATCGTCGCCGTCCCGCCAGAGCCGACTTTTGAGCAGGGATAGCGTGGCCCGCAGGGCGATGCCGCGGGCAAAATCGGCCTGTGGCAGTACCAGGCAGAGCGGACGGATGGCGAGATCCAGCGCGTTCGACAACTCGGGCAGGACCGCGTCGTCGGGAACCAGAATCAGCAGTTCGTGCCCATCGGCCAGGGCCTTGGCGGCAAAGGCGGCGATGCTCGCCATGGGGCTCGCCGGCACGTCGGCCTCATGGGGCATCTGCGCGCGCCGGGGGGCCTTGAAATGGGCATACCAGGATCCGGCGATTGCACCGGAGTCGTCCGGACTTTCCGACACGTGTCGAATCAGGCGGCCAGTTCCTGGGGAATCAGAAAGGCCGAACGGGGCACGCCACGTCCCGGACTGCTCATGCTGAAGAGCTCCTTCATGTCCAGGATCAGCACGATTTTGCCGTTCGACAAGGTGGTGACACCGGAGACTCCCTTGGGCCGGAAGTCGTCAAGCGATTTGACCACGGCGTCCTCGCGTCCCATGAAGCCGTCGATGGCGAGAATGAATGAGGACTGATCAAGCCCCTGCATCAGGACGCCGAATTTCGGCGGACGCTCGGCCGGCCAGCCCAGCAGATGGTTCAAGGGATACATCGGCATCACTTCGCCGCGCACCACCATGGTGGCACGACCACCGATCTCCTGAATCGCGGAAAGCTGGATCGGGATGATTTCGCGCACCATCGACAGCGGCACGGCGAAAGGCTGGCCGCCCAGATGCACCAGCAGCACCGGCAGGATGGCCAGGGTCAGGGGTAGTGAGATGATGAAGGTGGATCCGCGCCCCATCGTGGAGCGGATGTCGATGCTGCCCTTCAGTTTCTGGATGTTGGTTTTCACCTCGTCCATGCCGACGCCGCGCCCGGATACATCCGAGGCCACGTCCTTGGTCGAAAAGCCCGGCAACATCACCAGTTCGAAGCTCTGCCGTTCATCCATGGCATTGGCCTGCTCCATGGTGAGCAAGCCCTTTTCGATCGCCTTGCTGCGCAGCTTTTCGGCGTTCATGCCGCGACCGTCGTCGTTGATCAGGATCACGATATGGTCGCCTTCCTGACGGGCTTCGAGGCGCACGTGGGACTTTTCCGGCTTGCCGGCGGCGCGCCGCTCCTCGGGTGACTCGACGCCGTGATCGACGGCATTGCGGATCAGATGGATGATCGGGTCGCCCAGATCCTCGATCATGGTCTTGTCGATTTCGGTGTCTTCGCCGACCAACTCGAGCTCGACGTCCTTGCCCAGGCTGCGGGCGAGGTCGCGGGCAATCCGCGGGTATTTCTGGAACAGGCGCCCCACCGGCTGCATGCGGGTCTTCATGACCGCGTTCTGCATGTCGGAGACCAGAAGGTCGAGCTGGCTGACCGCCTGGTCGAGGGCGTGCAGGGTTTCGGTATCGGTATGGCCGTTGAGGATGTCGGAACGCAGGGCGTTGAGGCGGTTCTTGGTGAGGCCGATCTCGCCGGAAAGATTGAGCACCTGGTCGAGGCGCGAGGTATCCACGCGAATCGAGCTGTCGCGCGCCTTTTCGTTGTCGCGACGGCCAACCGGTGCTGCGGCTCCCGGCTTGTCGGTGGCGCGGCGGCCGATTGCGGCGGCAATCACCTGTTCCGGCTTGACACCGGCGACATCGTGGCTGACCGGCAGGGCGGCGCTGGTAACGCCGGCGGCCGGGGCGGAAGGCACTGCTGCTGGTCCCGCAACGGCCTGGAACATCGCATTCCAGTCGGGGCCGGCAGTCGGTAGCGTCGCGGCGGCGGCTGGCTGCGCAAGGACTGGCGCTGGCGTGGCCGGTTTGGCGACGGCCGCTTCGCCGGCCAGGACCTGCCTCAGGGCAGTAATCACCGCGGGATCGGCGGCGCGAGGCTGCATGCCGCCTTCAAGGGTGTCGAACATGCTGCGCACACCGGCCGTGGCGGACATGATGACGTCCATGATTTCCGGCGTCAGTGTCATCTGGTTGTTGCGCAGCTTGTCGAACAGGTTTTCCGTCAGGTGGCACAGGGTGACGAGTTCCGTGGCATTGAGGAAGCCGGCGCCGCCCTGGATGGTGTGGAAGCCGCGAAAGATCTCGTTCAGCAGCGTATGGTCGCCGGGACTCTGTTCCAGATCGACGAGCTTGTTGTCGACGCCGGCAAGGAGTTCACCCGCCTCGACGAGGAAGTCCTGCAACAGGTCTTCCATTCCTTCAAAACCGCTCATGGCATGCTCCTTGGTGGCTTCATGGCTCAGAAGCCCAGGCTTTCCAGCAGGTCGTCGACCTGCGTCTGGTTGGTGACGACTTCGCGGCCGGCGGCCTTGCCGATCACCGGGCCGTTGAGCAGGCCCTCGGGGGCTTCCGCCTTGCGTTCGGCCGGCATGGCTTCGAGCAGGACCGTCAGGAGCTGGGATTCGAGTCCCTGCACCAGTTCCACGATCTTCTTGATGACCTGGCCGGTCAGGTCCTGAAAGTCCTGGGCCATGATGATCTCCATGAGTTGGTCGTTGGTCAGCTTGAGCTGGCCCGGCGCGTCGGAAAAATAACTGCGGGTGTCGTTGGCCAGCAGCTTGAAATCGTCGACCGACAACTGGTTGGCGTACATGCTGTCCCAGCGCTGCGACAGCGCCTTGGAGCGCGAGATCAGACCGTCCTGGATCGGCTTGGCAATGTCGGTGGCATTGAGCACGCGCGAGGCGGCCTGCTCGGTCATTTTGGCGATGTAGGCCAGGCGATCGCGGGCATCGGGGATCTGGCGCGCCGAATCCTCGATCAGCTTGTCCATGCCCAGGCCGCGCAGGCTGTCGTGCAGCTGCCGCGCCAGGTTGCCGAGGCGGTTGAAGACGACCTCCGGGTCGGAGCCCTCGGGAGTCGGCGCTGGCGACACGGCGATTGCGGGTGCTGCCGCCTGACTGACACTGTCGAACAGGGCCTGCAACTCGTCGTTGTCACCGGTGGACAGCTTGGACGCAGGCGCCGCAGCGGCGGGCGGCACTGCGGTGGCGGCAACGCTGTCGAACAGTGCCTGCAAGTCGTCGGAATCGCCGGTTGCATCGATGGACGGAGCGGGAATCGGCCTGGCGGCGGGCGCGGCCGTGGCGGCGACACTGTCGAACAGGGCTTGCAGGTCGTCGGAGTCCTGGCCGTCGTCTTGTGTGCTGAGGAGGGTCATCGTTGCGCTTTCAGGTGGTGGGTCCGGGGGGGGCACAGGGGGCCATGAAGGCCGCATGCGGTCGATCAGGCCGACCAGCCCAGTTTCTCGAAAATCTTGGCCAGCTTCTCACCCAGGGTGGCCGCGGTGAAGGGCTTGACGATATAGCCCGAGGCGCCGGCCTGGGCCGCCATGATGATGTTCTCCTTCTTGGCTTCGGCCGTAATCATCAGCACCGGCAGGGCCTTCAGCACCGGGTCGGCGCGTATCGCCTGGAGCAGGGCAAGGCCGTCCATGTTGGGCAT
>SXGU01349893.1_pt1 | contig 21119 bp, 23 predicted proteins | sample 3174531 | NCBI WGS metagenome assembly SXGU01 (sample SAMN11356863, study PRJNA531348) | freshwater metagenome | isolation source: freshwater sample F1-140 | place: China: Fuxian Lake, Yuxi | collected 2017-12-25 | reverse complement strand
TCGTATAAAATTATCGCGGTGCAAAGGCGTTTCATCAAAAAGACGAATTACAATTTCGCCCATAATTGTTTGTAATAGAATATTTTTTTTGCGATCTCTTTTTTTTACAATGCCTACCTCAAGAAGTTTGACATACATCAGCTCAAGATTGACCGGTCGTTCGTATCAGACATCAACGATAACCAGGACAACGAGATCATCACGGCCGCGATCATCGCAATGGCACGTACGCTGAAGCTTGAGGTGGTCGCCGAAGGGGTCGAGACGGACGCACAACTCACCCTGCTGCGCACTCACGGTTGCCAGACGATGCAGGGCTACCTCTTTAGCAAGCCGGTTCCGGATGCGGTGTTTCGCACCCTGCGACGACAGTTTGTCGCACCGGCCGCACCATCCACCACGCCTTTCGTCAGTGCGGCTCCACCAATGCCGGGTGCCTCTGAAGGCATGAACTGCCGGGGGCCCAATCGTCACGCAAGAAAGTTGAACAAGCTCAGCTTGGCGAGGCGCGCAAAGGTTTCCTGATTGGCCTGCATCATGGTCTGCTTGCGTGTCAGGTCTGATGCCGCCGCGGCATAGTCGAGGTCTTCCAGTTCGGACAGGCGCCTCTGGTGCTCGATTTCTGAGGCGCTGTTGACCGCCTGCAAGCGGTCCAGTTCGGCCATGCGCGAGCCCACTTGCGTGCGCGTTGTCAGGATATTGTCAGCGGCACGATCAAGATCCATGACCGCCGCATTGATCTGGTTGGTCACCGGCGCGGTGCCCGCGGCACCACTGGTCGCCGTACTGAGCGCGGTGATGATCGAACGCAAGGTGGTGAACACATCCTGCTGCACGCTGGGTGCAAGGTCAAAGCTGTCTCCCGGTGCGGGCTGTCCGGCAATCGTGGTTTGCATCCCGGCCACGGCAATGGCAGTCCCGGGTGTAAACGTGTTTGCGGTCGATACCGTCGTCCCGGCGGTCACATCGAGCAAGTCATAGGAGGCGGCACCGGTGAACTGAATCCGGTACTGGTGCCCGGTCAACGCAGCCGGGTTAACCACCTGCCCGGGATCGATCACGCCGGAACCGGCATTGGCGCCCCCTGCACGCGCGGAAAACACGCCATTCCCATTCGGGATGCGCATAAAGGTCGCCGCACCGCTGGTGGTCACTTCCATGCTGCGCTGCGGCGCCACTTCGACCTGACGTTCGCCGTCGTCGCCTGTGTACACGCCCCCCGTAGCACTCAGCGCAAAAGGAGGCAACTCGTCCTTGAACCCGCCGAACATGTAACGGCCGCCGCCATCGCGCGCATTGGCAATACCGGTCATTTGGCTGAGCAGATTCTCGAGTTGTGTGGCAATGGTGCGCCTGTCCGCGTCCGTCAGCGCACCGTTGTTGGCCGACAGGATCAGTTGCCGTGCATCCTGAATCGTATCGCCCGCGGCGCCCAGCGTGTTCTCTACCAGGCCCAGCGCGTTGCTCGCTGCGGTCTGGTTCGCCGCATGTTGGGCATTGAAATGCAGAGCCTGCCGTGCATTCAGGATCGCGCTTGCGGAAACCGGATCATCAGCCGGCGTCAACACCCGGCGTCCGGTGGCCATCTGCTGCTGGATCCTGAACAGGTCTGTCTGTTGTGCGCCCAGCGAGGTCGTTCCGGCCTCGTACAACGTTTGTGTGCTCATTCTCATGGATACAATCCTTTACCGCATGATGCTCAGAATCTCTTCAAACAGGGAATTGGCAGTGGCAATGACTTTTCCAGCAGCCTGATAAGCCTGCTGATACTTGAGCAAATTGGCGGCTTCCTCGTCCAGGTTGACACCGGACACGGATTGCTGTGCCGCCTGCGCCTGCGCCACAACCGCCGAATACGCCTTGACATCTACTCCAGCGCCATTGGTGACGACACCGACCCGACTGACCATCTGGGCGTAAGCATCGAGGATGCTGCCGCTGGCGCCATCCAGGAGACGTGCGCTGTAGACCGCACCAAGTTGTTCCAGATTGCCGTTATCGCCAACGCCAGCGACGTTGGGGACAATGGTGAAGACATCACCGGCCTTGGGCGCACCCTTGAAGGAGGCGGTCCATCCATTGTAGGAAACGGCTTGTCTGGCTGAAAACGCGACGCCAGATGGATTGCCGGTTCCGACGCCAGACACATCAAACGTGCCTGAGGTGGTAAAGGTCAGCGTCACAGGTTGGGTCAGGTTGGCCGTGGCCGGCGGCGTCACGCCAGTCAGTTGCAACGTCGACTGACTGGTGTTCGCGGCGGCGGCTTGCCCGCGCATGGGATATCCCGCGGCAATCGCGCCGGTATCGCGAATGGCCACGGTGAAGTTGCGGGCGGCATCCCGCATCGGCTGAATCAGGAAGCTGTCGCCGGCTGCCGGGGTGCCGCTGGCGACCGAAAGCGCGATGCCGCCGACCGTCTGCGGCATGGTGGCAAATGACTGCACGGAGTTATCGGACAAGTTGCGCACGTCAAAACCGGTGCCGGTGTAGGTTACCCGGTAGTCGCTGGTGGAAACCGCATTGAAGCTGGAGACACTGGCACCGAATACGGCATTACCGGTATTGTTGGCATTCGGGTTGACGATCGGTCCGCTGCCTGCAACGAAGAACTGGGTACCGGCGTTGCCGTTCCGATCCATACCAACCATGTGCTGCGCATTGAAGGCGCTGGCAAGTGTGGAAGCCACTCGTCCCAGCGCGTTTTCCGTGCTGTCAAGGACCGTGCTGCGGAATGCCAGCAGACCACCCAGGTCACCTCCGGAAAGATCCGATTCGCGCAGCGGCTTGAAGCCAGCCGTAGTCTGCAGGCCGATCGTGGTATTCGCCGGATCAGCCGGATCCCCCTGGGCCGAAAGCGCTACAGTCTGGGTTCCGAGAACGATGCCCAGACCATTCGGCATGAACGCGTTGACAGTACCATCGGCGAGTGGCACTACGTTGATGCGCACCTTGGAGGACAGATCGCGCAAGATGGCATCCCGCTGATCCAGCAGGTCATTCGGCGTTTGTCCGGAGCCCAATGCGGTGCGGATCCTGTCGTTGAGCTCGGCCACGTGGGCAGCAGAACCGTTGATCGATTCAATCGAGGTCTGAATACGCTGGTTGATATCGCGGCGCGTGTCCTGCAGCGTATCGGCGAGCCCGCGAAACCTGCCTGCCAGCGTTTCGGAGGCGCTCAACACCTGCTGCCTGGATGCACTATCGCCGGGATTGGCCGATAGCGTATTGACGCTGGCGAAAAAATCGTTCATCGCGGGTGTCAACCCCGTCGATGGGTCGGCAAACAGGTTGTCGATGTTCGTCGACTGCTGATGCAACGCCTGAACATGGGCCGATTGCGAAGTCGCTTCACGAACCTGCGCCTCAAGGAAGCTGCTGTACGAGCGCCGGATCGTCTCTACCTGGGCACCCTGTCCCATGTAGCCGCCACCGGTAAAGAGCGGATTGGCCGTGCTTTGCACGATGCTCTGGCGGCTGAAGCTGGGGGTGTTGGCATTGCTGATGTTGTGGGACGTGGTCGTCAGGCCGGTCTGAGCCGCGCTCAGGCCCATGATGCCAATGCCAAGAATCGATGCGGCCATGGTCAGCCCCCTTCCTTATTCAATTGCAAACAAAGGGCATCGGCGCGCATGCTCAGCCCACCGCACGAAGGGTCTGGCCGATCACGCGTGAAAGCTTGTGCGCGTAGAGCGGGTCCGTCGCATAACCGGCATCCTGCAGGCTGCGGGCAAACCGATCGGCATCATTGCCCGACTTGAGCGTTCCCGCGTAGCGCGGGTTGTTGGTCATCAGGCGGGCGTAATCGGCGAAGCTGTCGGCATAGGAGTCATAGGCGCGAAACTTCTCTGTCACCTTGCGCGCAACCCCACCAACGTATTCTATCGTCGCCGCATCGACAGTGGCCCCCTTCCAGCCGGGCCCCGCCTTGATGCCAAACAGGTTGTGGCTGGTAGCGCCATCAGCATGGCGAATTTCCCGCTTGCCCCAGCCGGAGTCCAGCGCTGCCTGCCCGAGGATGAACTGGGCCGGCATACCTGTGCTGCCCTCCGCCGCACGCGCGCTTTTCCACATGCGCTGCACAAACTCCTTGGGTGCCCCGCTGATGTTCCCATCACCGGTACTGGACGCTTCCGCCGTTGCTGATTTGATCTTGTCCAGTGTCGAGGGGGTAGTTGGCGCCTTGACGGCCGGCATTGCGCCGCCACGGGCTTCCACCTGGCGAACAATCATGTCCGCCAGCCCGACGCCCTTCTCCGAGATTTTCTGTGCCAGTTGCTGATCGTACATGCCGGTAAAGGTACGTGTGGATTCGCTCTCGAACACGCCATCTTTGGGCAATGAATCGCGCATGCTCTTCAGGAGCATGTTCATGAATACCGCTTCGAACTGCCCTGCCGCCTGCCGCAGCGCCTGCTTCTGCGAGTCGCCATTCGAGACGTCGCGCGCCTTGCGCTTGAGCTCATCAAGCCCATTGCCATCGAGCGCAAAACTGGTACCGAGTGAGCCGTTCAGGGCAGTCATGTCAGATGATCTCCAGCTCGGCCCTTAGCGCACCGGAAGCCTTCATGGCCTGCAGGATGGCGAGAAGGTCCTGTGGTGTAGCGCCCAGAGTGTTGAGCGCCTTGACGACATCGGCCAGACGTACCCCGGCATCGAGCAGGATCATCTTGCCGCCATCCTGTCGGATCTGGATGTCGGCACGCTCGGAAACCACCGTCTGTCCGGTCTGCGAGAACGCGTTGGGCTGGCTGATGACCGGCGTCGAATTGACGGTCACTGAGAGGTTGCCGTGTGCCACCGCACAGGTCTCCAGCGTGACCGATTGATTCATGACTACCGAACCGGTACGTGCGTTGACAATCACCTTCGCGGCACCGGCAACGACGTCCACATTGAGATTTTCCAGTTCTGCCAGAAAGCCGACACGGGCATCGATTCCCGCAGGCGCCTGCACCTGAATCACCCGGCCATTCAAGGCCTGCGCAGTGCCTTCTCCCATGCGCGCATTGATCGATTCGACCACCCGGCGCGCCGTACCGAAATCCAGCGTATGCAGTTCGAGCCGGAGCTGGTCACCGAGCGCGAAGGAACTGGCTACTGCCCGCTCCACCGTTGCGCCGCCCGGAATGCGTCCGGCACTCAGATGATTGATCTGTGCCTTGCTGCCCGCAGCCGATTCCCCGGCGCCCGCGACCACCACATTGCCTTGCGCCATCGCGTAAATCTGGCCATCTGCACCCTTCAGCGGGGTCAGCAGCAAGGTGCCGCCACGCAAGGACTTGGCGTTCCCCAGCGAGGAAACTGTAATGTCGAGCGGCTGCCCCGGCTGGGCAAATGCCGGCAATTGCGCCGTGACCATCGCCGCCGCCACGTTTTTCAACTGCAGGTTGGTACCGGGCGGCAGGTTGATGCCCAGTTGCGACAACATCGTCGCCAGGCTTTGTACCGTAAATGGCGTCTGAGTGGTTTGGTCACCGCTGCCATCAAGGCCAACAACCAAGCCATACCCAAGCAACTGGTTGCTGCGCACGCCCTGAACACTTACCAGATCCTTGATGCGCTCGGCACGCGCCTGCCCCATGCCAAGCATGATCAGGCCACAGGCTGCCAGAATCAAGGCCAGTGCTTTGCGCAAACCCATTCTCTGCAACATGCTCAGCCCCTCAAAATGGCAAAAAGGTGAGAAAGAAACGTCCTAGCCAACCCATGACCTGCGCTTCATCCACCGCGCCCTGGCCGCGCAGTTCAATGCGGGCATCGGCGACCTGCGCAGAACTGACCACGTTGCCGGCGAGGATGTTGGCTGGGTTGACCACACCGGAGAAGCGGATGGTCTCGACTTCCCGGTTCGTGCCAATCTGCTTCTCGCCGGAAACCACCAAATAGCCGTTCGGCAGAACTTCCACTACTGTGGCGGTGATGGTGCCGGTAAACGTATTGGTACTACCGGTTTCCCCCTTGCCCTCAAACTTGTTGCTTGAACCGCCCGATACGCCAACGCCGTTGAGGCCCTGAAACACGCCAATCGGCAGTTGCACGTTTATCGGGTCAGTCGAGATGCTGCCGGTCTTGCTCGCGCTCGAATTGCGCTTCTGGCTCGAGTTGAGGTTTTCCTGGATATTGATGGTCAGAAGGTCACCAACGAAGCGGGGACGGGCATCTTCGAACAGTGGCCGGTAGGCGACTGCCTGAAAGATTGCGCCATTACCTGCTACTGCACGCGGCGCCGGCGCTGCCCGCGCCGTGGTTGGTTGCTGGACATCCACTTTGGGCAAGGGCGTGCACCCTGATTCGAGCAGGCAAAGGGACAGAATCAGCACAACCGGCAAGGCGACTTCGCATGCTCGCACCAAGGCACCGCGCAACCAATCTGGAACAAATTCCCGCATGCGGCCGGCTTCCTGCACGGATGAGTATGGAGACAGTTTCATGTCAAGTTCCTAGAGTTGGGACAAGCGTTGCAACATCTGATCGGAGGTCTGGATCGCCTTGGAATTGATCTCGTAGGCGCGTTGCGTCTGAATCATCGACACCAGCTCTTCCACCACATTGACGTTCGATGTCTCGACATATCCCTGGTTGAGGAGCCCCACCCCGTTAAGGCCAGGCACGCTGGTTTGCGGGGCACCGGAGGCGGCAGTTTCCTGATAGATGTTCTGCCCATGCGATTGCAGCCCGGCCGGATTGACGAAGTTGGCTAACTGGATGGTGCCCACCTGCTGCTGGGCGGCGCTGCCCGGCACGGTGATGTTGACCGTGCCGTCCTGCCCAATCGAGACCGAGAGCGCGTTGGCCGGAATCGTAATGGCTGGTTGCACATGAAAACCGTTGGAGGTCACCAGCCCTCCCTGCGCGTCCCGGTGAAAGCTGCCGTCCCGGGTATAGCCGACCGTACCGTCCGGCATTTGTACCTGGAAGAAGCCTTGGCCGTTGATCGCCACGTCGAGGTTATTCCCGCTCTGCTGCAGATTACCTTGCGTAAAGACGCGCGCCGTCGCCACCGGTTTTACCCCGGTGCCCACCTGCAAACCGGTAGGCAGCTGGGTGGTCTGAGATGATTGCGCCCCTGGCTGACGCATGTTCTGATACAGCAGGTCCTCGAAGACGGCACGCGAACGTTTGAAGCCGTTGGTACTGACGTTGGCAAGATTGTTGGTTATCACGTCCAGTTGGGTTTGCTGTGCATCCAGCCCGGTCTTGGCAATCCAGAGCGAACGAATCATGGTGTGTTATCCCGTTTAGCCGTTGACGGAAAGCAACGACGACGCCTTGCGCGCATTGCCTTCCGCAGTTTGAAGAAGTTTCATTTGTGTCTCGAATTGACGGGCCAGACTGATCATCCCGACCATCGCCTCGACCGCATTGACGTTGCTGCCTTCGATGGCACCGCTGGTCACCTTCACCAGCGGGTCGGCATCCGCAGACGAACCGTCGCGCATGCCAAACAGGCCGTCGGGGCGCCGCACCAGTTCGGCATCCGGCGGGTTGGCCAGCTTGAGCCGGCCAACTGCGGTCACCGCCTTGCCACCGCCCTCCGGAATTCCGGAGATGATGCCGTCTGCGCCGATCGACACCTTTTGTCCAGCGGGAATCGTGATCGGCCCGCCATCTCCCAGAACAGCCTGGCCTGCGCTGGTCTGGAGCTGGCCCTGTTCGCTCACCTGAAAACTGCCATTGCGGGTGTAGGCCTCTGACCCATCAGCGCCCTGCACAGCAAACCATCCCTTGCCAGGGATCGCCACATCCAGCGGGCGCCCGGTCGACTGGATGGTGCCCGCCTGAAAATCGGCACCAATAGTGGTTTCAACTGAAAATGCCCGAGTCGGCAGTTCGGCACCTACCACCGGTGCCACGCGAAACGCGGCCGTGGCAGCGCGGTAGCCGGGCGTGTTCAGGTTGGCCAGGTTGTTGGCTACCGTCTCCTGGCGCTGCATCAGGTTCTTCGCCCCTGACATTGCCACGTAGATCATCCGGTCCATGACGTCACACCCCTAAAGAAAGAGATCAGCGCAGGTTGACCAAGGTTTGCATCACGGCATCCTGCGTCTTGATCGATTGCGCATTGGCCTGGTAAACACGCTGTGCGGTAATCATGTCAACCAGTTCGGCAGTCAGGTCAATATTCGATTCCTCGACCGCGCCAGACTGCAGGACACCCAAGTTGCCCGTACTCGGTGCGCCGGTAAGCGCCGGCCCGGAGTTGGCTGTCTCACCCCACTGGTTGCTGCCGAAGGACTGCAAGCCCTGCGGATTGGTGAAGTTGGAAAGCGCGATCTGACCTTGTGCCCGGGTCTGCCCGTTCGAGTACCGGCCCTGAATGGTGCCGTCCTGGCCAACTGAGAACCCTGTGAGCTTGCCGGCGCCGTAACCGTCCTGCTCCAGGGAGTTGACGCCGAAGGTGCTGCCAAACTGCGTGCTGCCGGCCAGGTCGAGTGACACGCTGATCGCTGCCGCGCCAGTTGTAACCGGAATGTTCAAGGCATACGGACCACCCGACGTCAGCGCACCGCTGGAGTTGAACGCGATGGAACCGACGGCTGTGGCGCTGACCAAAGTGCCGTCACTGGCGGCAAACACATCCCAGCTGTTGGCGGCCGTCTTGACGAAATAGTTCGACATCGTATGTGAGTTGCCCAGGCTGTCATAAACCGAGACCGAGGTGGCGCCGTGATAAGTTGCCGGGTCATTCGGGTCGAACGCCGCCGAAGACAAGGCAGTTGCACGCGAATCCAGGTTGACCTTGGCCTTAGCCGAAGTACTCGCGGAAGGCGCCAGGTCTGCAGTCGACACCTGCAGCGCCGCCGGTGCCGCTGTCGTCACGCCGCCAGAAGCGGTGGGCGGATAGCCAGTCAGCTTTTGCCCGGATGCGTTGACGATGTTGCCGGATTTGTCGAGCGAAAACTGGCCGTTGCGCGAGTAGGTTACCGTGCCGTTGGTGTCCATGCGAAAAAAGCCTGCACCATTAATTGCGATGTCCAGCGGATTGGACGTTACCGTCAGGTTTCCCTGGCCGAAAGTCTGGTTGATCGCACTCAAGCTGGTACCGATGCCAACACTACCACCGCCACCGCCTGCCAGTGAATTGGCAAACACGTCGCCGAACTGCGCTTCGCTGCCCTTGAATCCGACCGTGCTCGAATTGGCAACGTTGTTGCCAATCACGTCGAGATTCTTGGAGGCTGCATTCAAACCACTCAAGCCTTGCTGAAAGCTCATCGATGTCTCCTTTGCAAAAAAGCCGAAATAGGGGTTGCTACATAATTTGCCGCACCTGTCCCATCGGGATCAGGCCGGCATTGCGGGTCTGGAGCTGGGGGCCGCCTTCTGCGGGCACCACCCCTTCAATGCGGGTGGCGGTCAGACTGTCGACAGAAGAAGACTTGCCGCCAATTTGCGCTTTGACGTTGAACGTATAGGCACCGGGTTGCGCAGGCACACCGGCATCGGTGACGCCGTCCCACGCAAAACTGTGGACGCCGCTTTTCATCGGACCCAGATTGGCGTTGTGGATCACACGCCCGGAGGGGTCGGTAATCGACACCGACACGGCCTCGGCGTCAGCCGCCAGATCGAACCCGCCGATTCCGCTGCCTGCCTCCAGGGCCATGCTGTTGCCGGGCACCAAAGCCATGCGGTTGACCAGTCCGGCCGCCTGCAATGCCTGGCCGGCGTCGGCATTGCCAAGCAGCTTCTTGACCGTCTTGTTCAACTGGTCGATGCCCTTGACGGTGTCGATCTGGGCCAATTGCGTAGTGACCTGGGCGTTGTCCATCGGATTGAGCGGGTCCTGGTTCTTCAACTGCGCGACCAAGAGGGTCATGAAGCGGTCCTGGCTTTCGTCCGTGGCCGGCTTTGCGGCCGCAGCAGTCCCGCCGAGCTGGGCGAGCACCGTGCTCTGCTGGGGGGAGGTAATCGTGGTGGCAGTCATGGGGTATCCATCGAAAATCAGCTGTTACCCAGCTGCAGGGTCTTGAGCAACAGGGATTTGGCCGTGTTCATGACCTCGATGTTGCTTTCATATGAGCGCGCTGCAGAAATCATGTTCACCATTTCCTCGGCTGCGCTGACGTTCGGCATCGACACATAGCCTTCCTGGTCTGCCAGCGGATGCTTCGGATCGTGAACCTTGCGGCCAGGTGAGTTATCGGTCGTCACCTCGCGCACGCGCACCGACTGCACACCGTTACGCGCGGCATCCATCGGCACCGATTCAAACACCACCTGACGGGCCTTGTAGGCCTGCCCGTCCGGACCGGCGACGCTGTCCGCATTGGCAAGGTTGCTTGCCACCACATTGAGGCGCACGCCCTGCGATGTGGCACCGCCACCGGCAATCCTGAATGCATTGAAGAGCGACATGGCCCGCTTATCCCTGTACTGCGCTCAACATGGTCTTGATCTGACCATTCAGAAAGCGCAAGGCCGCTTCATAGCGCACCGCGTTATCGGCAAACTGCGCACGCTCGGCGTCCATCTCCACACTGTTGCCGTCGGTCGAGCTTTGCCCTGGCTTGCGGTAATCCAGCGGAATCGACCGTACCGAGCCAGTGTCGAGGCCCATGTGCTGCGCCGAGGTCTTGGCAATGCCACCGGCGGCAGCGCCGCCCTGTACTGCAGATTCGAGTGCGCGCGCAAAGTTGAAGTCGGCCGCCTTGAAGCCCGGGGTATCCGCATTGGCAATGTTGCCAGCGATGACTTGCTGCCGTTCAGCACGCAGGCGCAGTGCGGTGCCGTTGAAGTTCAGTGCCTCATCAAGTTTGCCGATCATCTTCCACCTCTTTGCCTGGTGCTACAGTTTTCCAATCGGCTGCCGTAAACGGTTTTGTCGGGACTGCAATACCGCCCCGCAGCTGAATCAGATGTTGGTTGCGACGCTGCCTGCAACACGCTTTGCTTGGCTTACCTTGTTGCCGCTTTTCGCTGCTTTTCGCTGCTTTTCGCTGCTTTTCGCTAATGGTGCTTTGGATGCCATTTGAGCAAAGCGGTGACGCGGCAGAAGCGTCAAACAGTCCGGTTAAAGTCCGTCTATTCGCCCTACCGTCGATCCGGTTCGGGCGCTATCGTGCTTGTCAGTTCATCGGCCTTGCATGGAGCGCCCATCATGTTTCCCCGTAATCCAGTACCGGTCTGGTTGATGCATCTGCTGCTGATTGGCGCAGCCGTGCTTAGTTCCGCCCCGCTGCGAGCGCGCTCTGCTCCGGCCGAGGGCCCTGGGCAAATGCTCAAGATCTATCTGGAACGTGCTACCACCGGCCTTCCGGGACGGGTCGAGGTCAACGTGGGCACCCTGGACGAACGCGTCAAGCTGGCTCCGTGCAGGCAGGTAGAACCGTACGTTCCGCGCGGATCGCGCTTGTGGGGGCGCTCCTCGATCGGCTTGCGCTGTCATGATGCTGCCGGATGGAACGTTTTCCTCCCGGTTGACATCCGCGTCTACGCCAAAGCGCTCATCGCCAACCGCAGCATCGGTGCCGGCCAGGTACCTGTTGACGCCGACGTCCGCGAGGAGGAGATTGACCTGACCCGAGAAGGCGGGATGTTGGTGTCCCAGCTGGTCCAGTTGGCCGGCAAAACGACCAGCCGGCCGCTCGCTGCCGGGCAAATCCTCAAACAGGAGTACTTTCGCGCACCTGCCGCCGTCGACGCCGGCGATACCGTCCGGGTACAGTTCGTCGGCGCCGGTTTCGCCATTTCCACAAGTGGCCGGGCGCTATCGCAAGCCGCCGAGGGTCAACCGGTACGGGTTCAGACCGATACCGGGCGTTTCCTGCAGGGAATTGCACGCAATGGCCGAATTGTCGAACTACGTTGATCGATTCCTCTCAAGTTTCGCAAGGACACGCCGTTACCTATTTCGAACACCCGAAAGAACGCCCATCCCGGTTCGAAATGACAGGAAAACATCATGAAAATCAATTTTTTATCTGACACCTCCCGACTCAGTACCGTGCAGGCTAACGGTACCGGCAAGGCAGCGGATGCCGCTGTCGTGGCCAAGCCCGCGAAACCGGGCGTCACCACCACACTGCGCCAGGAAGGTGACTTTGACGCCAGCAAGGTCGCGGAAATCAAGGCCGCCATTCTTGAGGGCCGTTTTCAAGTGAATGCCGAAGTCATTGCCGGCAAGCTCCTGGCCAGTGCCAATGAGCTCCTGGGCCCGCGTCACTAGACGACATGATCACCGTGCGCACGGCACCGGCCGGCAACGCCTTCTCCGAAGAGAGTCTGGCATCTGAGCTGGAGTGCGCCCAGCGTTTCAGGGCAGTGCTGATGGCAGAACAGGCCGCCATTGAGGCGGCTGACACCTCGCGATTACCCCAGTTGGCCGCCCAGAAGGCGAGCCTGCAGGCGACGATGGTAGCTGCTGCCCGGCTGCGTGAAGCGGATATGAAACGGGCAGGCTTGAAACCAGACTGGAACGGCCTGCAAGCCTACCTGGCAACCTTCCCCCCATTGTCGTCACCTCGGCGCACCCTCATCAAGCTGCTGCAGGAGTACGCCGCCTTGCGCAACCTCAACTTGGGAATCGGCCGCTTGATGGAGCATCAGCTAGCGTATCTGCGCAGCCGCCAATCCGGTCTCATCCATGCTGCCGGCAGAGATGCCGGGTACAACATGGCCGGCACCGCCTTGCCCTACAAACCCGCGCCGACGGCGCGCGTCTACGCTTAGCATGGCGCACCAGGGAGCACCATGTCAGGTACGCAGATATTGATGGTGGACGATTCGCTGCTGACCGTTGCGCAGCTTCGGCGCCACATTCCGGATATCCAGTTCCGCCGCGTCGACACCGAAGAGACCATGCGCCATGCGTTGGCTGCCCAGGATTGGGATCTGATCCTGTGCGATGAAAGCATGCCTGCCTTCAATTCGGCCAATGCCCTGAGCGTCCTCAAGACTTCCGGGAAAGCCATTCCACTGCTGATCTACTCCGGGCACTTCACGCAAGCGAAGTGGGCTGCCGCCGCCCTCGCGGGGGCTCGTGCATTCGTCGACAAGAATCGCACGGAAGAACTCGCCACCACGGTGCTTGCCGAAATCCAGGCAGCGCGCCGCAGCACCGATGCGCCTGCGGCTGCCGAAGGCTCAGTCGCGGTCTGAAATGCGGTTGAAGCGCAACCAGTAATGCCCCAGGCGTCCGACGGCGTCGACAAACTCCTCGAACTCCACCGGCTTGACCACATAGCTGTTGGCGCCGCTCTCATAGGCGTCGGCGATGACGCGCGCCTCAATCGAAGAAGACAGGATCACCGCCGGCACGTGCCGCAACGCCGGCGCGCTGCGAATTCGCTTGAGGACTTCGATGCCGGTCAATTTGGGCAGCTTGCAATCGAGCAGGATCAGCTTCGGCAGCGCCGCCCCGTGCCGTGCCGCGTGCTGGCCTGTACCCATCAGGAAATCAATCGCCTCGACGCCGTCCTGCGCATGCGAAACCGATACTCTCAAACCGCTGCGCTTGAGTGCCCGCACCACCAATTCAGCGTCGTTCGGATTGTCTTCGACGAGCAATATCTCGTCAGCCCCCGTACCCGCGTCTGCCATTGCCGTCACCGCTCCCGCCATCACCACACTATTCTGATTTCAATTCTAAACCTCTGCGGCCCGCTATGCCGTCGGCATGCCGTCACTTCCGCGCGGAAGTAGAAACCAGTAGGTCGCGTCGCCCTCATCGGGCGAATCGGCACCGACTGAAGCCCCGGTGTCGCTCAACGATCCGCTTGACGATAGCCAGCCCCACTCCCGTACCCTCAAATTCCAATGTGGTGTGCAGACGCTGGAACACGCCAGACAGCTTGCTCGCGTAGCGGGCGTCAAGCCCGCTGCCATTATCGCGCACATGAAACACCTGAACGTCCGGGCCCAACTCACAGAATATCTCCACGCTGGGCGCATCTACCTTGGCGCTGAGCTTGACGGCGTTGCTGATCAGGTTGGTCCAAACCTGGCGCAACATGCCGGCATCGCCCCAGCTATCCGGCAGTTCACCGATGCGCACCGCAATTTTCCCAGCACCCGGCATCTCCTGCAACAAACTGTCAATCATCCGCCGGGCCAGCACCAACTGCCGGGCAAAGCCGGTACGGCTCAATAGGGAGAAACTGAGCAGCCCCTCGATCAACTCGCCCATCTTGCGAGAACTCCACCAGCCGACGGTAGCGCTCAGCCGCTTCTTCCGCCATGTCGGCGATGCGCGCGCTCCACCACCAGGACAAACAGACGCACAAAGCGTTCCGGCCAGTCCAGATCGGAACTGGAAGGCAGCTCTGCCGCGGGAGCGTAGACGCACACAATGCCCAAGGCGATACCCAATCCGTCGCGGATCGGCACTACCCATAATGAAACCGAACCGGCTTGACGCAAACGCCCATGCCGCTCGTTTACCCCGTCATCGGGAAAGGGCTCGAAGAACAACGGGGAACCACTGCGCATTACATCTTCAAACGCAGTCTGCAGGTCTGCTGCCTCCGCGGCCCGGATCAGTGCGGGCGCCATCGGCGTGCCGCCCGGCTCCGCTGCCATCGATTCCCATCCGGCCTTACCGGGCTGCAAGACAACGACCTCGGCGGCTCGCTCCAGCACGCCCGACAAGCCTTCCGCCACAATATCCACCAGGAGCGCTACGTCGGCCCCCGTAGCCATGGATTCGAACAACTCGCGCTCCACCATGCGAATGCGGTCTGCGCGAAATCGTTTGGAAATATCCACACCGACGCCGCAGTAGCCGGAAAAGTTGCCGGCAGCATCATGGAACGGCGCCCCCCGATTGGAGATGTAGGCCTGCCGGCCGTCCGGACGGCAATACTCGACGACGGCTTGCTCAAACGGTTCGCGCCGTTCGATACGCTCGAAAAACCGCGCCCAATCCTCGTTGATCAGCGTCTTGTTTCCCGAGGCCCACGGCGGTTGCCCGAGCAGGGACGGCGCGTCCAGAAGGGCAGGCTCCTGCCAGGAGTGCAAGTTCGTCAAGCGGAACTCGCGGTCACGCTCCCATTCCCAATCGGATGCCAGTTGTACCAGGTGGCGGAATCGCTCTTCGTTCCTGGACAAGGTCTCACGTGACTTGAAGCGGGAGAATATCAACGCCGCCTGCTGCGCTGCCATGCGCGTAAATTCGAGCTCTGCTTCTGCCGGTTGGCGTACCCGATCGACATAGGCTGCAAATGTCGCGACGACCTCGCCCTCATCGCCATGAATCGGCGTCGACCAGCAACCAGCCACCTGTGCTGCAACCGCCAGTTCGGTAAATCTCCGCCAGGCGTCACTTTCGAGCAAGTTCTCGGTCACCAATTCGCGATTCTGGAATGCGGCAAGGCCACAGGTACCACTTTCTTCGCCAACCGTCAGGCCGTCGGCGGCCTCGATCAACACATCCGCAACGTGCGGCGCGGCACAACGGCGCAGCTTGCCATCAATGATCAGGTTGACCGCACAACACGCCCCTGCTTCGCACACCGACTCCACCGCTTCACAAAGTATGGTCATCAGTTCCGCCAGACCTGCACCGGCGGCCAGCGACTCGAACAATCGATGCTCTGCCTTGCGCCATAGCTCCTCGCGATACGCCACTGTCACATCAATGGCCATCGCAATGGCGCCGGCATAACCGCCCTGTGCATCGCTGATTCGCGCATTGCGCCACTGGCAAAACACCATCTTGCCGGAGCGCGTCACACTCCGGTTGAACCCTGTCACCATGGCCTGCCCGCTATTCAGTTCGTCGTAACGTGCTTTCACTGTAACCAGATGATCCGGCGGAACATGGAGATTGAAAGGATCTTGCCCCAACGCCTCTTGTTCGGATTAGCCGAACATGCGTTCGGCTTCCGGATTCCACATGATCCGCCGATTCTGCGCATCCACCTCCGTGAAGGCGATTGGCATGCTGCGCACAATCAATTCCAGCCGGTCCAGGGCCACAGCATTTTCGGCTGCCATCCGCTCCAGGGTTTGCTGGCCGTTGACCCGCGCAGTAATGTCGCGTGCAATGCCGCGATAGCCGCAGTAGGCACCGCTGGCATCAAAGCGCGGCTCCGCCACCACCTCGAGGGTGCCCGAGGAAACACTGCCGTCGCGCAGGCGGTAGGCGAGGGTTTGGCGATACGGCTCGCGTCGGCTCTGCGCCGCCTTGACCTCCTCCCAGCCCAAGGAAATCGGCACCAAGCCCTGGCTGTCCCAAGGCAGAATCCCCACCAGTGCTGCCATCCCCTTGCGTTCGGGCGCCGACCCGCCACCTTCAACCCGCACGAATCGGCCGTCCAGCCCCGTCTCCCAGAACCAATCGGTCGACAGCCTGGTCAAGTGGGCAAAGCGGGCTTCCCGCTCCTGAATCGACGCTAAAACTTCGCGGGCATAGCGTTCGCGCACCACAACCGCACCAAAGCAGATCAGACAACCGGTGGCAATCAGCGCGCCAACCGCGCGTAACCAGCCTGCGACCACGCCTGGTTGGCTACTCGCGGCTCCATCGGATACGAACAACCAAGGCAGCAGGGCCAGGGCCATTCCGAATCCCCCCAGGAGGGCCAGCGATACCAGCAGCACGTTCCGCAAACGCAGCATCGGCTCGGCGGAATCTTGTGGCTGTGCCTCGAACATCAAAGACCTTGCGCCCGCAAAGAGCGGAAAATGGGTTGGCCCGATCCGGGCAGGAATTCATTCTATGACATTTGCATTTATGCGAATCGGCAGGCGCTACCAATCCTTGAGCTTGTTGCGTAGTCGTGCCACTGCCTGGGTATGCAGCTGGCACACGCGTGATTCGGTTACGCCCATGACGGCGGCAATTTCCCGAAAATTGAGATCCTGCTCGTAATAAAGGCCCATCAGCAGCTTCTCGCGCTCGGGCAAATTCCCGATCGCCGCAATCAGCGCCTGGCGCGCCCGACCTTCCTCCAATTGCGCCAGCGGGTCGCTGGTTTCGTCGACACAATGCCTGTCGATGAAGGCGTCGCCGCCGTCGCCTTCACCATCGAAGTCTTCGTAATACACCAGTTGGCCACCGCGCGCTTCAGCGAGCATGCTCTGATAATCAGCCAGGTCCACGCCGATTTCCCGTGCCGCCTCGACTTCAGTGGCGGCCCTGCCAACCCTGTGCTCCACACGAGCGAGCGCCGCTTCAATCTGGCGCTGGGTCTTGCGCACGGTGCGCGGCAGCCAGTCGTTCTGGCGCAGTTCGTCGAGCATCGCGCCACGAATCCGCTGGGAGGCATAGGTTTCGAACTGGGCGCCCTGTCCATCCTCGAAGCGGGCGACCGCGTCCATCAAGCCGACCATGCCGGCCTGAATCAGGTCGTCGACCTCAACCGAGGCAGGCAGTCGCGACTGCAGATGATGGGCAATCTTGCGCACCAGAGGCGCGAAATGCTCAACCGGACCGTGACGTTCAACAATGCCTGATGCGGTATACATGGAGACTCCCTTTATTGAATCGGGTAAGGTTCATCGGCGCTGGAATGCCGTGATGTGCAGGTGGCCAAATGCCAGGTGGGAATGGCAAGCGCGATTTGGGCGAGGGCTTTGCGCCCAGCGGGGTTCGATGCGCGATGCCCCTGGCCGAAAAGGGGAAATCCGGGTACCAATGGCAGCCAGCCGGCAAATCGGAGGCGCACCCCAATGAACTCGCGCGCCGTGGTTGCCAAACTCCGGTAGACCGCCTGGGCCTGGGCTTCGTCGGTGGCACCGTTGACCAGGACGCGGAATACAGCCTGGGCGTCGCTGGCTTCGGCAAGCTGCTTGATGCGCGCATAAGAAGCCGTCAGCGCAGCCGGCCTCGGTGTCGCCACAATCAACACTTCATGTCCGGACTGGACAATCTCGGGCAGCGTGGCGGATGCCGAATCGAGCAGCATCACCACCATGTCCGCCGGATCAGCCACGCGCAGAAATCCGCCAAAGAAATCGGCTCCGGCCTGACCGGCCTCCAGCAGTCGGGTCAGCCCCTCACGGGCGTTGACGGCGCGCAACTTTCCAGCGCGCTGCACCACGTCGCCAAACTCAAGCCGCCCATGCAACAGGTCAATCAGGTCCCTGCCGGGCGCCAGCCCCAGCGAAGCCAGCGCCTCGCCCGTCTGATCAAGCAGGAGCGCACGCGAAGTGGCGGCAAGCTCTTGCGCCAGCCCGGCGGCGATTGCTCCGGCCCCCACGCCTGGACCAGCACCGAAAACCGGCAGGACCCGCAATCCTTCACGCTCCACCAGGGAGCGCAGGCCCGCCGCCTGGTCTGCCAACGGCGTCGTGGCTGGCAAGCCGGTGTTCTGTTGCCGCATACGCATCGCTTCAACCCCTCCGCGCCAGGCTTGGCAGGGTTGCCCGCATTGCGGGCAGGACGCGGTCCACCTCCGACGGGATCATCGGTGTTTCAGGCAGGGTCCATGCCTTGTGTACCAACACGCGCGGGTTTGCGCCATGCAAATCTTCCGGCACCCGCTGCCCGGTCGATACGTAGGCTAGTTCGAGGCCGTGGCGCATGCACAAATCCAGTGCCGGAGCCAGCTTGACCGCCTCGTCGAGCTTGGTCAGCACGGCTGCGCGCGGCTTGCCGGGCGCTGACGCAACGCCGTAACTCCTGAGCACGTCGTCCAGGGTCTCGCGCTGCGCGGCTGCGTTGAGCAGGACCACCGGACGCACCTGCGGTAGATCAAGCATGCGCAAGTGTTCGCGCACGCGCGGGTCGCGCTGGCTCATGCCGGCGGTATCGATCAGTACCAGGTGCTTGTCACCCATGGCGGTGAGCGCTTCGCGCAACTCGGCGGCAGTATGTGCGGTATGCACCGGCACGCCGAGGATCCGTCCGTAGGTTGCCAACTGGTCAAAGGCGCCAATCCGGTAGCTGTCCGTGGTAATCAGCCCCAGCGCATCGGCGCCAAACTTGACCACGCAACGCGCGGCCAGCTTGGCCGTTGTGGTGGTCTTGCCGACACCGGTCGGGCCGATCAGCGCGTAGGTTCCGCCCAGCGTGACCAGATCTTTCGCATCGGGCGTACAGCGCAGGTTATGGGCAAGGATGTCCTGTAGCCATTTTTCCGCCCGCGCAGCCGAATAGTCATCGGGCACGCGGCCGATCAAGGAGCGGGCCACTGCTTCGGAAAAGCCGACGTCCAGCAATCGCTCCAGCAACTGCAGTCCCAGCGGACGTACCGGCTGGCTGGACTGCCCCGCCATTTGCGACATGTGGGTCTCAAACATCGAGCGCATTGACCTGACCTCATCCATCAGCGATGCCAATTCGGCTGGATCGCCCTGCGCCGGCATCGCAGGTGCGCGATTTGCCGGTGCGCGGCCAGCGGCGGCTTCGACTTGCACGGCGCCGGTGGGTGGCAGGTGGACCGCAATGTCGCGCAGGGTTCTCATGGGAGCAGCGGCGCGTGCAGGAGCGGCATCCGGCCCGGACTGATTGCTGACCCCCTTCGACAATCCTGGCCTCGCCGCCGTATTGGCTGCAGCCTTGCCGGCACTCCAGCCACCGCTCGCCAGGGGCGATTCCGGCGCCACATCGCCCACCATCGCCATGATCTCGATGCCCTGGGCAATCTTGCGATTGGAGATGACATAGGCGTCGGGTCCCAGCGCTGCCTTCATCTTCTGCATGGCTTCGCGGCTGGTGGCGGCAATGAACTTTCGCATCATCATGTCGGACTTCTCCTGCTTCTGACGTAGTGGGGATTAGCCGGGCAGAGGCGCACGCGCCCCCACCACGGACGAAACGCGGATCGAACAAGCTTCGGGAACTTCAGCGTGCGCAAATACCTTGAGTCGCGGCAGGGCCCGGCGCGCCAGACGCGCCAGCGGCAGACGCAGGCGATCGGGCACCAGCAACGCGACTGGTTGGCCCAGTGCTTCCAGACGCTGAGCGGCGTCGGTGAGCTCGCGAATCAGGTTTTCGGCCAGCCCGGGCTCGATGGCAAATCCATCGCCGCTGCCGGCTGCCTGCACCATGACCCGTTCCAGGGCCGGATCCAGCACCAGCATCTCCAGATCCCGCTCCGTGCCAAACTGGCCCTGGATGATTGCCCGCCCCAAGGCAATCCGCACCTGGGCCGTTAAGGTGCCCGCATCGGCACTGGCGGCGGCATGCTCGGCCATGGTCTCAATGATCGTGCGCATGTCGCGGACATGCACGCCTTCGTCCAGCAGGTTTTGCAGGACCCGCTGCAGGGTGGCCAGCGTGATCAGCTTGGGCACCAGGTCGTCGAGCAGTTTGGGCGCCAGCCGCCCGACATGCTCCACCAGCGCCTGTACCTCGGTGCGGCCAAGCAACAGCCCTGCATGGGATTGCATCAGGTGGTTCAGGTGCGTTGCCACGACGGTGCTGGCATCGACCACGGTGTAGCCGGCCGCCAGCGCCTGGTCACGCAGGCCGGCCTCGATCCAGACGGCGGCCAGGCCGAAGGCCGGGTCGGTGGTTGCGGTGCCGGGCAGGGTTGAGGTAACGCGGCCCGGATTGATCGCCATGTACATGCCGGCATAGACCTCGCCCTCGCCCACCGCAACGCCTTTAAGCGTGATGCGGTAGCCGCTCGGACGCAGTTCCATGTTGTCACGGATGTGTACCTGCGGTGGCAGAAAGCCGACTTCCTGGGCAAATTTCTTGCGGATCGCCTTGATGCGTTTGAGCAAGTCGCCCTCCTGATTCTTGTCCACCAGGGGAATCAGGCGAAAGCCGACTTCAAGGCCGAGCACATCGACCGGGGCCAGGTCATCCCAGGTCGCCTCCTGTTGCTCGGTCGTTGGTACGGCAACGGGTGCTTCAGTCTGCACTTTCCCGGCCTGCTGGGAACGCCACCAACCATACCAGCCTGCCGCAGCGCCAAACAGGATGAAGACGAAATGCGGCATGCCAGGGATCAGACCCAGCACCGTCAATACGCCGCCGGTCACCATCAGCGTATGCGGATGGTTCAACAACTGGCGGATGATCTGCGAACCCATGTCCTCGGCTTCGCCGTCCCCGCCGCCGACGCGGCTGACAACCAGGCCGGCCGCGATCGAGACCACCAGGGCTGGCACCTGGGCCACCAGACCGTCGCCAATCGCCAGCAGGATGTAGTTGTTGGCCGCCGTGGCAGCCGACAAATTGTGCTGCAGCATGCCGATGGCAAAGCCGCCGATGATGTTGATGA
>SXGU01128858.1_pt1 | contig 21120 bp, 20 predicted proteins | sample 3174531 | NCBI WGS metagenome assembly SXGU01 (sample SAMN11356863, study PRJNA531348) | freshwater metagenome | isolation source: freshwater sample F1-140 | place: China: Fuxian Lake, Yuxi | collected 2017-12-25 | reverse complement strand
TTGGTCTCCTGAACCTCGCCCGTGCAACCGATGGACGCCGCGCGCGGGTCGCCACTCTTGTCCGTGGCGAGTTCAGGGTAATAAACGCGCGGATCGCGCGCGGTGCCCTTCCAGCTCCGCCGGTAGTAATACGCCTCCGAGGAGTGTGTCTCATTCGCGGCGAGGATGGCCTGGCAGCCATGGTCGTCACACACCTCGAGCGTTTCGAGGCGCGTGCGATGATTGTCCACGAGGCAGAGCAGCCAGTCCGTCCGGTAATGGCGCAGCTTGCCCCGGCTAAACCACTCCGGGAGCGAGTGGCAGCCGAATTTTCCAGCCAGCGCCTGGGCCTTGTTCAGCCCGATCTGGGAGGCGTCGAACATCTGGCGGTTGAGGTTCTTCCGTTCGATGGTGTCGCCGTCCACCAGGGTGATGTCGCCGGGTGATTTCAGCAGGCAGAACGAGGGGACGATGGCCGAGCCGACGCCCCCGCAGCCGATGATGTAACAGTTCATATGGTTTCCTTCAGTGATGCGGCAATGGTCTTGCCGAGTTTGTTGGGCGGGTTGTTTTTCTCTTGGTAGCGCTCCAGAGCAATTGTGCTCAGGGCGAGGAGTTGCGCGCGCTCCGCCACGTTCAGCAGCCGCGCAACCTGTTCGTCATGCAGGACCAGTCCCGCCATGACCGCCGGGGCGGGTTCAGTCCCGCGCTCCCAGCCCGTGTGTTTGAACCGCTCCCAGGCTTCGAGCAGCAGCTTCTCCGAGAAACTGCTGTCGTGGGAGGGGCACGCCCTGAGTTGGGTCACCAACGGCAGGAGCGCGCCGGATTGGAAGGGGGCCTTCATAGGATGACCCTTTCCATGATGTCGGTGGACACCTTGTCGCAGAGCGTCGTCCAGTCGGCCACCGCGATGGGCAGCGTCTCGAACGACTCGTTCGTTGGCTGGAACCGGAAGAACTGCTGCGAGCGCTCCACCGTTCGCATCAGGTCCGAGTTCCACTTGGATTTGCGGAACTGCTCCAGGCAGGCGGCGACGCACTCAGCCCCGGAGGCGTAGCGGTCGTCGAAGTTGCCGGTGCAGATCAGGCAGTCGTCGTGGAGGTTGGGCAGCGGCAGCCGGTAGCCCCGCTGGTCCTGGTCGCAGGCGAAGAGCCAGTTGCCCGCAATCCGAACGCATTCGTTCTCGAACTTCGACCGGATGACAAACGCCAGCCGCACTTCCTTGGGCGCGTGCCAGACCAGCGGCAGTTCGAGGTCGGTCGCCGACGCGAACGCCGGCACCAGCACACCCTCGACCAGCCGAAACCGCGCGTGCAGCGGAATCTTGCCTAGGGCGACCGTCCAGAGCGTGTCGTGCAATCCGACGCTGGCATGCACGAGGCCCCATTCCGGGAGCGACAGGACGCTGCGCAGCTCCCGTGTCACTCCCTCCGTCAACGCGTCCAGCACCGTGGGGCCGGTGGCCAGGTCGCGCTCGCGAATGACCCTTTCCGTGAGGGTTCCGTTTTCCCGGATGATGATTTCTGTGGTTTCCATGGTGGTAAAAGGAAAGCCCGCCTCCGGTGAGGGAGGCGGGCTCTCGTGTTGGGTTGAGGTTTAGGCCTTGGTGTTGGCGGCGGTCTCCAGACGCACCGTGGCACCCGCCGGGATCACCGTGGCCCGGTCCTGCTCGATCCCGTCCACCAGCGCCTTGGTCCGATCACCGAAGCCAAGGGCGGCCTTGATCGAGTCGTTGTCCTGCAGGTCACCAAACGTGAAGTCGTCCTCGACCTGCTTGGTGATGCTGTCCACGCCGTATTTGACCGTGATGTTTTTCATACCGATTTCTGCCTTTCTGTTTTTTGTTTTGTGGGCTGCGAGACTCAGTCTCATCAGTGCGCGAACTCACGCGCAGACACCCCGGACGGGGTGTTTCGACTTGTCCGTGGAAAGGCCTGCTCTCCGTCGTTCCACGGAGAGCGGGTCTGTTAGAACGGCAGCGTTGGCGGGACCGCTGGGTCCGGCACTGATTCCTTGAACTGAAGCGTCAGCTCGCCCGGTTTGAGCTGCTGGATTTCGACCCGATGGCCGGGCTTGAAGCCCGCCCGGTCGAGCCAGCAGCCGCGCAACCGGATCAGCGGCTTGACCCTGCGCGCGGCAAAGTCGCCGACGGCCTCGATCTTGAGGCTGCGCTGGTTCAGGCCGGGCATGGTTCCTCCTCCTGATGGCGAGTGGCCAATTCGCGCAACCCGGCCTGCTGAATCAACTCCAGCAGTTGCTCGGGGGTGACGCTGTCCGGCTGGAGACCCTCGCGCGCGAAGGACACCACGCGGACGTTGAGCAGTTCATCGAGGCGGGTGAACGCCTCCGAACGTCCCTTGCGGCCAGCCTCGTCCTCGTCGAACAGCAGGATGACTTTCCCGCCGGGACCGACCGTTCGCACAATCAGGTCCTCCTGCGCCTTGGACAGCATGCTGCCCATGAGCGAGACAACCCGACGATGTCCGGCCTGCCACACGTGGAAGCAGCCGAAGTAACCCTCGACGACCACCAGTGGCAGACGCGCATCGGCCTGTGTGGCGCGATGGAGGTTGAAGAGCTCCAGCGACTTTCTGAACCCTTTGGGCAGTTTGTAGCGGGGCTCGGGATTGGGCGGTTCACCCGGCCAGCGTCCGGCGTAGGCAACCAACTGGCCTTTTGCATTGTGGACCGGGATGACCATGCGCCCGGCCATCAACCCGTTGCGACAGTAGCCGACGCCGAAGGTGCGGAGAGTCTCTGCACTGAGCCCGCGCTGCTTCAGATACGGGTGCGCCCAGTCGAGGTCGCGCAGGGTGAACGTCAGCGGGACATTCGCCTCCTGGGTGTTCGCGTTGTGAGAAGGAGTCGCTACTCGCAGCTTCCCGTTGGCGCTGCCCTTGGGCTGGACTTTGAACCAATCCTGCAAAAGCAGTGCGGCATCGCGGATGCCGACCCGTTCCTTGTGGCTGACAAAGTCCACGATGCTGCCGCCGATTTGGCAGGAGAAGCAGTTGAAACAGTTCTTTTCCAAGCTGACCCGGAACTGCGTGGGATTGTGGCCGCCGTGCAACGGGCACGGGCCGTTGAGGTTGTCGCCCTGGCGGTGCAAGCGGTCCAGGAGGCCGTAGCGCTCCAGCACCTGATGCATGGAGACAGCCGCTTTGAGCACGTCGAAACCGACGAACTTGGGAGTCATGGAGTTTCCTTTCGTTTGAATTTGCCATCCGTGGACAAATCCACCGCTCCGAGCACTCGCTCGGTGATGGCGTGCGTCGCCGGGGGCAAAGGGAGAAGCACGCAGAGCAGCGGCTAGGAAGCCGGTGCCGGCGTGCGAAGAGGTGAGTTCAGTGGTTGCCCCGGTTCCGTGAAAACGGGACCGAAGCGGGGATGACGACCGGCCTGTGAAGGTCAGTCTTCGAACTCACGTTGGGTTGACTGGGAGGAGCCGGTGACGAAGTAAAACCGCCGGTAGTTTTTGACGAGGTGGTCGAGCTTGGTGTTGATCTCGCCGAGTTTCAGGCGCAGCTCGCACAGGAGCTGGAGGCATTCCTTGGCATCATGCTTATTTTGGGGTGGGGCGGTGAGTCGCTTGGACATGCGTTCCCGACACGCCCTCCCTTAATAAGGCTGGTGGACGAAGCGTTCGGATTGTTCCGCGGCTGCGGGCGGATGGGCTGCCGGGAAGCCCGCCCCCTTGATTCCGGGAATAGGGCTGAATCAAGCTGATTCAGGCTTGATTCAGGGGTTGATTCGGAGCCGGCTCTGCATTCTAAGCCCGCACCACTTGAGCCATCCCCACATCGTTGATGTCACCGGCCGGAGGCTGTGCGTGCAAAACCGTTCAACTCTTCGTTCGTGAAAGGCATGGAACCTCGGAGTCGAAGCGGTTTGATATCTTTGAGAGAAGGGTGATCCGCGCGAAGCGCCAGGTGCGGCAGTAATTCAAGCCATGGCCCGCCTGGCTTCAGTGGGGGGGAAATGTCGAGAGCTGACATTCTGATTATCGACTGCACGAGAAGCTGTTCTGCCTCATCGCGGCTGCCTCCCGTTCTCTGCATGATCCAACCCTTCACCCCGGGGTAGGCAGCGCGGATGAAGAGACTGCTGGCCGATGTCCCCGACTCATGCTTCTCCATCCAAGCGAGGGCTCGTGGAAGTTTGCCGTGTTCGATCAGCATATGTGGGGCGCAAAGAAGCGAGTTCGCGTATCCGCGGGTGTCTCCAAGGTTCCGAAATCGCCGCATCATGACGGACATTTCTGAAAGGCCTTGTCCCAAACTCTCCCATCCCTTGATTTGCGCCACGCGGCGAGAACTGTATTGGCTTTGCATCTCCAGCGTGCGGGCCCAATGCATTGGGCCGAGACGTCGGATTGCACGGCGGTAGCAGGCATCGGCTGCTTGGGCTAAGGGGCGTGCGTTTGCTGTGTCTCCGTGTTCGAAACAGAGTGAGGCGAGCTCTCCAAGGAATCGTGGCCCGTTGGCGAGGACGAGTGACGCATCCCTCTTGAGCAACGCCTCGACTGTGAACGCGACTGCGCGGGTTTCGGCGCGCAATCCCAACGGGCGGAGGTCGCTCATGCACTGGAGGAAACTCTCGATGGCCTTCGCCCAGTCCTTCGCAATTCGCGAGCAGTGCGCCGCCCACCGTTCAAGCTGGAACGCGACGGCATACGAATCCGTTGCGCGTTCCGCTGCCGCCACGATAGCCATAGTGCCTGCCGCCCCCTGAAGCTGGTATACTGAGAATCCGGCGAGGTCCGATCTGTTAGGAAGGGGGTGCCCTGCAAGTGTTCGTGCCAGCGCCTGAGGCGCGGCGAGAAAGTGGATGATCAGGTCCGGCGTCGACACGGCGAGGATGGGCGCGGGTGCCACGCCGACGTCGTCCAACGTCGGGTTCTGCTGAATGAGAGCCTTCGCCTTTGTTCTCAGCGCATCGCCCCATACCCAGTATAAATGAGGCGGTAGTTCACAATCACCGATCCATGCTTCGAACGTCCGATTGCGCCATGCTTCAGTCAGTCGGAACTCGAAATACGGCGCGCTCCGCCAGAAGAATAGCTTGCGCAGCTCTGCGACCAACGGCTTTGGTGCCCCCTTGGGCAGGAACAGATTCTGCGGCCATGGCCGCGTCGCTGCCTTGATCGTTTCCCTTCGAAACGCTTCTACCAAGGAACCGGTTTCGAAGTGATCCTTTCCATTCAACCGGTGCGTTAGAGGATCCGACCCTGCTAGCGCGTGGAGAAAAAGCGCCGCGAGTGCGACGCGGGGCCCAGTCTCCTTGAAGGTCTTCTCCTTGTCGGCACTGTCCCCCCACCCCCGCTCCCGAATGGCATGACCTGTTGGCGGCCCATCATGAGGCGAGGTCGAATCCCAAAACTTCAACTCATCCAACGTGACCCCGTCCTCTCGGCTGAGCCAAATGACGAGTTTGAGCGGCATGTTGGAATTCTCATCCATGCGCATGGATTTTCAAGCGGTAGCGGGCACATGGGAGCGGACATGGGAGAGCCCCACTGGGCACACACTCGCGGAGCTGCACACTGCGGCCATGAAATTAGAAATTTTGCCCAGCCCCGGTCGCCCTACGACCGCCGCCTTAGCCCCACATAAGGATCACCATGGACCTCATTCGCGAACTCTTTGAATCATACTGCCGCTGGGTCGCGGCTTGGGACGCGAGAACGTCGAGTTTGATCGTTCACGCGGCACTCTTGCTGGCAGCGCCCGCCGCAATATGCGTGTTCGCCTTCCGTGCGGGCAGTCGCGCACCGGCGATCCAAGTGCTTGCTGCCGTCGTTGGCGTTCTCTTCGCCGCCGGAATCCAGATGGAGCGGCGGATGCCGGCGAGTCCAGTTGGGCTGGCGTGGGCCGTGACCCTCAGTCTCGTTCTCCTCCTCATTCTCCCCAGAGGTCTCGCCTTTCTCATCGCTCGTCGGAGGGGAACCCAACGCATTCTTTCGCTGCTGTTTTACCTCGGTCTGCTGGGACTGCTGTTGGCGAACCTCGCATGGAAAGGAAAACCATGAAGCTCTGGATTAAAAAATGGTTGCGCCGCATCTGCGCAGCCTGCTTGAACCGGTTGGACAGCGTCGTTTCTGTGTCGGCAGGGTCCGGTGACGAACCTAAAGCCGGCCGAGCTTACCGCGTTCCGAGTGAGGAGGCCGACGACCCGCTCCGGCAGGCATTTGCAAACCTGTTCGCGCCGCGAGAGCGAATGGACGAGGAAGTTCATTTTCGCAAGGTGGGACCGGACGGCATCCTCGTCGCGAGAGCCGAGGAGTGGCAGCGCAAGGGCAATACCCTCTGCGGACGGACGGCGGTCGTCGTCGTGGCGACCTGCTCGGGAGAACTTGTCCCTCCATCTTCCCTGAAGTTGGTCTGCTCCGCCTGCCAGGGATACGATTCGGTCTTCAACCGGTGCGCGGCCTGCTCCCGCACCTTGTGCGCCCTGTGTGCCCGGCAGTTCACCATGCCGGATGGCAGGGCTTTGGTGCTGTGCGCCGAGCATCGGACGGAGGCTGAGCGAACGTTCGATACATGGGCCGCGCGCGACCATGCGCTGGAACGAGCGAGAAAGGCATCCACATGAATCCCAAGTTCGAGGAGAAACTGGCGAAGCTCCAGGGACTCAAATTCCTCCGCCGTATTATGGAGGAGTCGGGCATGACGGGCGACCCGTTGGTGGAGTTGCGTTGGGGATTTGCGAACTCGCCATTGGGGCACGGAAGCGTCGCGTCCAGATTTCAAGAGCGCCTCTGGAACCGCGCGGGCTCGGCGTGGCTGAGTCAGCAGTTGTTCCCGGAACCATCGCAGATCGGCGCCGACGTGCCCGAACAGTTCGCATTCGTGCTGGGCTACGAAAAGGCGAGCGGCAACAAGATCGTCATCCACCGGGACAAGTTGACCGCCCACATTCTGGTCGTTGGCAGGACCGGCATCGGCAAAACGACCTTCCTCGCGTGGTTGATCATCCAGCTTGCCCGGATGGGGATTCGGGTCGTGTTTCATGATCACAAAGGCGAGGGCCGCAGACTGATGCACGTGCTTCCGGAGACGATGGTATTCCAGCCGGAGCACGAGTTTCTCAATCCCTTGGAACCAGTGGGCACGCCCGAGATGTATTGGTCCGCGCTGTTCGCTGAACTCGGGCGCGCGTTCAACCTCCACGCGGAGACCTGGGTCGAAGGGCCCGCAATCATGCTGCGCATTGCCCGGGGGTTGAAACCTGGCCAGCCCTTTCCAAGCTGGCGGGATTTGGCCCGCATCCTCCGCGAACTGGCCAGGAACGAACGCCGGCCGAAGCTGGCGACGTTGGCTGCGGCCATCGAATCACTCTGCGCGGTGTTGGGGCGCGCGGCGGCGTTGCGGCGAGGACCGCCGCTGGCGAACCGCTACCGCGTCACCGTTTTCGAATACCAGCACCTCCCGCCGCGCGTTCACCTGTTCCTGACGGCAATGCGCTTGTTGCGCACTCAAATGGGCGCGATGTCGCGCGGCCACGATCATTCCCTTCGTGAAGTGCTTGTCAGTGACGAGGCCGCGCTGGAGTTCGGCACCGAATTCAGCGCAGTAGCTGGCTCCGGCTACGTCCCCATCCACAAACGCATCTGCACCCAAAGTCGGTCGTTCGGCGTCGGGATCCTGGCAGGCACGCAGATGCTCTCCCCATTGGATGACTGCCTGAAGGCCAACGCGGCCACTTTTGTGTGCCTGTGCTGCCCTGATCCGCATGAGGCACGCGAGGCCCAGCGGCTCCTGATGCTGGCGGAGGGGGCAATCCCGCAGATCATGTCGCTTCCAGCGGGCACCGTGTTTGTTCGCTCTGCGGAGTTCCCGCGCGCCGTGCTGGCGACCTTCCCGAATCTAGACCTGGGTCCCTATATCGGGGACGCCGAACTGGCGACGCGACTGGCTGTCGAGTTCGCATGGCTGGAGAAGAACTCCGTCTTCGCACCGGAGCGCGCCACGGACGTCGAGCCGATCACGTATCTCGAAACGTCCGGGGAAACCCCTGCCACCGATCCCGCGCCCGTGCCGGAGATCCAGACCGGCCGGCGGTTCTTCGCGGAGCACAAGGCGTTGCTGGGTGATGTCGCAGACCACCCGGACGCTGGCGTGGCGCAGCACTACCGCAACCTCGGATGGAGCGCAGGACGGGGTAACCGCGTGAAGCAGCAGTTGCTCGAAATGGGCCTTGTCACCAGCAAACGCCAGGCTTCCACCACCGGGCGTCCATGCGAACTCCTGGTCCTCACTTTGAAGGGAAAGGATATGATCGATGCAAACCTTTAGTCGCGGCCATGAAACCCCCGAGCATCGGGTGCTGAAGCCCGAGGTCGCCGCGCTGCTGCGGGACATGGGGTTCGATCCGGTTCTGTGCGAGCACGAGCACTGTGACGTGGTCGCAGTGCGCTCCAACGGGAAGGGCGTCTTGGGGGTGGAGATCGAGCGCTCCAAGCGCAACCTCCTCCGCAATCTCACCCGGAACTTCGCACGGGGCTGCGATGACGTGCTGGTGGTTTGCCCGAATTTCGCCAGCGCCGCCGAGGCATCCCGCGCCCTCGCCCGCCACTTGCCCGCGTGCCAGCAGGGAAAAGTCGCGCTCGCGACCATCTCCGCCTTGCGGCTGCTGCAACCGATTTCGGACAAGCAAACCACAAACACATTAAATCATGAAAACACAGCACACGAGCAATAACAGCAACTCAAACCACAAGCACAACGGAGACGCGGCCGTCGGCCAGCCTGCGCCATCGACTCAATACGGGAGCCGCGTCTCGACCGCCGATGCGGTGGAGTTGATTGCCCAGCCGGTCAAGCTGCCCTCAATCAACAAAGACTTCATTCGCAGCCTCGCGATCGCAAAGGGGCCATCCGGCGAACCAGACGTTCGCGATTATCACAAGCGCTTGTTCAACGAGCAAAACAGTGAACCGCTGGCCAGATGCCAGCACCTGCAGAAGCACCTCGCCGGGGAACGGAGGGGGATCCAACGCCACCTTCAGGAGCTGTCCGACGTCATCCAACACACGGAACGGTATCAGGAAGTGAACGATGCAAGTGTCCCCTGGACCACGTTTGACCAGATCAAGGTAGGCGTGCTGGGCGTGGTGAGCGTGCTGCTGCTGCTCGTCGGGGTCAACTCGATCGCGCAGGTGCTGCTCGCCTCGGGCATCCCCGGCTTCGAGAGCCCGCTCCGAACCTACCTGTTCAGCTTCGTGCCGGTCGGACTCGCGTTGCTGTTCGAATTCCCGCGCACCCACCTGGCCAAGCACGAGTCCCGGCAGCTCTACTCGTGGCTGGTCATGTTTGCCGCCCTCGTGTTCGGCGTGTGCTGGGTGTGCGGGTTCGCCCGGACGTTTCCTGGCATGACCCAGTCGGTGGCGGATCTGATCAACAGCCTGGGACAGCCCCGTCGCGGGGAACCAGACCACTCGCTGATCGTGGTCTCCATCCTCGCGGAAACCCTGCTGGCAGCCAGCTGCTGGCTGACCATCGAAACCATCGTCGAGAAGCACGACTCCCTCACCCGGATCGAGAACCCTGCACATGCCAGGGCGCAGGCGGACCTGGATGAATGGCAGGAGCACCGGTTTGCCCTCGAGAAGGTCAGCGCCGAACTGCACGCAAAGATCCAAGCCATCGGTGAGGCCCGCCTCCGCTTTGTCGAGGAGGCCGTCGGGTGTTTCTACCTGGTCGTGCGGGAAGTCGCGCAGAACGGGGCTTCCAGTCACGCCGCTGCTGATAGCCAGTCGAACCATCAGAAGCAGAAAGGATCCGTGAAAGGCAACCACCCCACCCTGCGATCCCTCGCGTGCCTCTTGTTCGCATTGGGATTTCATCAGGCTGCCGTCGCCGCCTCCTACATCGTCGGCTTGTCTCCAAACTACTCGTCCCCGGATCGCGACGTGGTGTTCAAGGAAGTCCTCCTGTTTATCCTGGAAACAGCCGTGCCCGGAGATCAGGTCACGGTTTACGATGGCCTGAGCCTCCAGCCAGTGACCAAGTTCGCACTCCCGCAAGGGGCGCTGTTCGAGAAAAATCCCCGCGCCCGCGTGCCCCGGTTGCAATCCGAGATCGCCGCGCTCAAGGCTTTCCTGTCCGCCGAACGTCCGCATCCGCCGGAACTGGCCGGAGCGTTGCAGGTTCCGGGCTTCCTCGCGCTGGCCGGCTCGCACTTGCGCCGGGCGGACGAGCGGGTGCATGTCATTCTGATCGGCTCCCCCCACTTTGTAAGCTTGGAGGAACCGGGGTTCAACACGCGGGAGGCGTTTCCGTCGGACGCGCATCTGGCGGCGGACCCTCGCGATTCCGTGTTTGGCATCGCCTCGAAACGCCAGGCACTGACGGGTGTCAGTGTCCACTGGGCCTACTTTCGGGACTGTTTTGTCAACGATTTCCACAAAGGTCGCCTGGGACGGTTCTGGTCATTGTTCGTGCGTGGACAGGGAGGGGCGTGCAGCACGTTCGCCCCGCACGTCGGGCTGGCCTTCCAACGGGCCAAGCAGGGAATCACGGAGCCTTTCTTGCGGGCCGAGGTGGATCCGAATGAAACCAAGGTGGAGATGCGACATGTGTCGCTGCGGGCGACGCCGGTGTGGTTCCCGCCGACCAACCAAGTGCCTGCCCGCCTTCCTGACACAGCGACTTCTCCCGTGACGCAAACCTCGCCGCGACTTTCTGCGGCCAGCCTGCCGGTGGCACCGCGCACCGGCATCACCGGGATCGGCATCATGTGGTCGGCCCCCGGGTGCGATTTCGACCTGTGGGTCAAGCCCACGCCCACGGCGCGCGACCTCTATTTCGGTCACACCCAATCGCCGGAAGGCCGTTACTACCACGACTACCGCGACCGCAACCAAGGGGTGGACTACGAGTATGTCGAGTTGAAGAACCCCGTGGACCTGCGCCAGGTGAAGGCTTACGTGAACTTCTTCAAGGGCGCTGCGGCCAACCCGTCCGGCCTGGTCGTGCTCCATTACGGCGACCGCACCTACCAGGCCAGTTTCACGCTCCGTGCCCCGTCGGGCAATCAGGCGGCTGCGCGCGATCAACGGGCGCAGAGCCCTCATTGGGTCGAGATTGATCTGATGCAGTTGCTGCAAGCGGCTGCCGCCACCCCCAACCGGCCAGCGCCCGGCGACAACACAATTCAGGGAGGCCAGGGCATTCCGTGAATCCAGTCTGACACGCACTCAACGCACTCACCGCCATGAACCCCACGACGATTCTGCAGATCTCCCGCCTGCCGGCCCGGCTGACCAGCGAGCAGACCGCCGAGTTGCTCGGGTTCATGGCGCACGACATCCCCGTGCTCATCCGTTCCAAACTGCTCCGCCCGCTGGCGACACCCGCACCGAACGCGCCGAAATACTTCGCTGCGTGCGAGGTAACTGCCTGCGCGTCCGACCCGCAATGGTTGAACCGCGCGACGAAAGCTTGCAGCGACCGTTGGCGGCGGAAAAACGAGCGACGGAGTGTTTCGTAAATCCGCGACCAGACCGGGTCGAACTCCGGCACGCTCACGCGCCGGAGTTCTGGGGCAGTTGAAGTTATCTCGGCTCGCCGAGTGCGAAGGGCTTCCCATCGACCATCACCCCGCCGGATGCTCGGGCTCAACGCAGAAAGATGATGTAGCAAGCGCGAACGTGTTTCCGGGCGCATTCCACCAAGGTGGCCAAATGGACAAACGCCTTGAGAGCGAGGCTTGAGCGGAGCTTACCCGGTCAGCCTTAACGCACGCCGAAGAGCCTGTTTCCAATGCTCATTCCTATCGCTGACTGAGCCAATCTGGCCGAGAATTACCGTGCGGCGTAAAATGGCACCATACGAGGGGCTTCACCATTTCCTGGACAGTTTCTTTCGTAGTCATCCAGCGGAGGCACGCTCACCACCGCGTGACGCGCATACGCCCGATGGACGGCCTTGCTGTTGTGCCCGAGGGCAACCTGGGCGAAGCGCTCGGGGTAGCCGCATTGCTTCGCGCGCTCGGCCCAGGCGTAGCGATACGAGTGCAGCGACACCCCCTCGATTCCCAGCCCCACGCAGCGCTGGTGAAATTCCGTGGCGCGGTCGGCGGCCCGCACCGATTTCAAATAAGGAAACAGCGCACCATCGGCGGGCAGCTTCCTCAACGCCTCGGCCACGGCCTCGCTGAAATGCAGCAGCGCGATCTCCTTCGTCTTGAGCCGCTGATACGAGATGTAGCGGCGCGGCCAGTCTATGTCTCCCGCGGTCAGGTTCGCGATGTCCGACTGCGATCCGCCAAAATGCCAGCACAGCTCGTAGAACGCCCGGCGCTCCGGGTTCTGTTCGCGTTCGAGGATGCGCGTGTGCTCCGCCAGCGTGATCGCCCGCCGCTCGCGGTGCTGGACCTTGGGCCATTGCCGCTTCGGGATGACGGGGCAAGGCAGCCACGCCATGTCGAGGGCGAAGTTGTGCAACCGGCGCAGGAAGACGTTCGTGGACACCGTGCCCTCGGCCAGCGCCTGCAGGAAATGTTCCGCGCGGGTTTCCAAAATAACCAGCTCCAGAACCGAGGCGAAGGCCGGCTGCTCCAGCGCACGGTGCCAGCGCTCAAGGTTCGCCGCGCGCTTCGTCCGGAGCAGTTCCTCCGCCGTCATCCGCCAGGTGCGCCTGGCTGACGCCGGGTCGGCGGCCGACAAGTAGGCGCGGGCGATCTGGAGATTCAGCGCCGGCTGGATGTGCGCCTCGTTGTGGGCGTGCAGCAGGCGCACCGCCTCGGGACGGTTCTTGGTGAACAGGCTCGTCTGCTTGCCCGTGACATTGTCGTGGCAGTAATACGTGCCGCGCCGGCGGAAGAGGCGGAATCGTGCTTTCATGGCTCTACGCAGTTGTGAGCGTAGAGGAGCTTGTTCCGACCCGTTAACGAGCAGTGGGCGAGTTCGCGCGAGTAGTGCCGGAGCAGTGAAATCTGCTGACACTTCTGCTGACACTTCGCTGCCGTTTTCCTCGTAACTCCTTGTGCGCACGCACTTGGAGTTGGAGGCGGAGGTCGGAATCGAACCGACGGATGGGGCTTTTGCAGAGCCCTGCCTTACCACTTGGCTACTCCGCCGCACAAGCTCGCTTGAGCCTAGGAAGCCACGCCGCTGAGGTGCAAGCTTTGTTCACAATGATTCCAGCGCGCGACTCAGAGATGGCCCAATCAGTTTTTGGACAGGTCGGAGTGCATGGCGTGGGGAAGAGCAGTTCCCAGCGATCGTTGCGGCGAAAGTTTTCCAGGCACATCAGCGCCTTATGCCCTGTCTGGCTTCAGAACCGCCCGGTCCGCTAGAAGCGGGTCTGATACCGCCGGCAGCTGGATTCCATTTTCCGCTGCCCACAGGTCCGCACTTCGCCCCGGCCCTCCCGCAGCCCATCCGCTCGCGGCGGCTCTGTGGTTCCTCTCAACTCCACCATTGCCCGCGTTTCCGCACTCCTCCAATAATCCCCGCCCTATGTCGAGTCGCAGACAGTATCCGTTTGATTTGATTGAGCCCAAGTGGCAGCGCGCGTGGGACGCGGAGCAGACTTTCCGTGCCTTCAATCCCGGCGACTCCGTGCCGGAGGGGCATCCATTCGGGACGCGCTACTCCCTCGCGGGGAAGACGGCTCCCGCCGCCGCGCTCCCGCCGAAGTTCTACATCCTCGACATGTTTCCCTACCCATCCGGCGCGGGGCTGCACGTCGGACATCCGGAGGGCTACACCGCCACGGACATCCTCGCCCGCTACCGGCGCGCGAAGGGGTTCAACGTCCTGCATCCGATGGGTTGGGACTCCTTCGGCCTGCCCGCCGAGCAATACGCCGTCAAGACCGGCCAGCACCCGCGCGTCACCACGGAGGCTAACATCGCCAACTTCACGCGGCAGATTAAATCCCTCGGCTTCAGCTACGATTGGACCCGCGAACTCGCCACCACCGACCCCGGCTACTTCCGCTGGACGCAGTGGATTTTCCTCCAAGTCTATCACTCTTGGTTCAACCCGGAGACGAACAAGGCTGAGTCCATTTCCACGCTGAAGTTTCCCGCCGACTGCACAACCGGGGAGCAGCGTCGCGCCTACCGCGATTCCAAGCGCCTCGCCTACGTCGCCGAGCAGCCCGTGTGGTGGTGCGAGGGGTTGGGCACCGTGCTGGCCAACGAGGAGGTCGTGGACGGCAAGAGCGAGGTGGGCGGCTTCCCCGTCGTGCGCAAGCCGATGCGCCAATGGGTGCTGCGCATCACCGCCTTCGCCGAGCGCCTGCTGGCCGACCTCGACACCATCGAGTGGAGCGACTCGCTCAAGGAAATGCAGCGCAACTGGATTGGTCGCAGCGAGGGCGCGGAGGTGGACTTTGCGATTGCCGATTCCAAAATCCGCGTCTTTACCACCCGTCCGGATACGCTCTTCGGCGCGACTTACATAGTGCTCTCACCGGAACACAAGCTGGTGGACCAAATCACTTCCGCCGAGCAACGCGCGGCGGTCCAAACCTACCAGACCGAAGTCGCCAAGAAGTCCGACCTCGAACGCACCGAGCTGGCGAAGGAGAAGTCCGGCGTCTTCACCGGCGCGTTTGCCCTCAACCCGGTCAACGGGGAGAAGATTCCCATCTGGATTGCCGACTACGTGCTCGCGAGCTACGGCACGGGGGCAATCATGGCGGTGCCAGGCCACGACTCGCGTGACTTGGAATTCGCCCGGAAGTTTGACCTGCCAGTGCGCGTCGTCGTGCAGGCCCCGGCTGGGAAGGATTCCATCGGCTTTCTGGACGACGGCGTCGCGGTGAACTCGGACTTTCTCAACAACCTCCCCACCGCCGAAGCCAAAGCGAAAATCACCGCGTGGCTTGCAGCCAAGGGCCTCGGCAAAAAGACCATCAACTACAAGCTGCGCGACTGGCTCTTCAGCCGGCAGCGGTATTGGGGCGAGCCCTTCCCCATCGTCTGGCGGCGCGACGCCTCCGGTCAGCCGTATCACGAGGCGCTGCCCGAAAGCGCGCTGCCGTTGCTCCCGCCCGCGCTTACTGATTACAAGCCCACCGCCTCCGGCGAGCCGCCCCTGGCCCGCGCGAAGGACTGGGTGAACCTCCCCGACGGCGCCGTCCGCGAGGTGAACACGATGCCGCAATGGGCGGGGAGCTGCTGGTATTACCTCCGCTACCTCGACGCGAAGAATGGCAACGCCTTCGTGAGCAAGGAGGCCGAGAGCTACTGGATGAGTTCCCTCTCAACTCTCAACTCTCAACTCTCAACTAAATCGACGCCTGGCGTGGACTTATACGTCGGCGGCACCGAGCACGCCGTCTTGCATCTCCTCTACGCGCGCTTCTGGCACAAGGTGCTCTTTGACCTCGGGCGCGTTTCGACCGCCGAGCCGTTCTTCAAGCTCGTCAATCAGGGACTCATCCTCGGCGAGGACGGCCAGAAGATGTCCAAGTCGCGCGGCAACGTGGTGAACCCCGACGACGTGCTCGTGGAGTTTGGCGCGGATGCCTTCCGCCTCTACGAGATGTTCATGGGGCCACTACAGGACACAAAGCCGTGGAACACGCGCGGCGTCGAGGGCGTGTATCGCTTCCTCGGGCGCGTCTGGCGGCTCTTCATCGAGGAGAAGTCCGAGACCGCCTTCGAGCAGGCGCAGACCGTCGCCACGCAACCCGACGCTGACTTGCTCGACCACCTCGTGATGAACGGCACGATTGCGGAAGTCGCCGCCACGCCCGCCCAGCTCAAGGCCCTGCACGCCTGCATCAAGAAAGTCACCGAAGACCTCGACCACCTGCGCTTCAACACCGCCATCAGCGCGATGATGGTCTTCGTGAACGAAGCCAACGGTTGGCAGACCCGCCCCTTCGCCGTGATGCGGACCTTCCTCCAACTCCTCGCGCCCTTCGCGCCGCATTTGACCGAGGAACTTTGGTCGCGCCTGCACAGCGCCTTCGGCCAGCGCGCGCCGTCCTTGAGCTACGCCGTGTGGCCCAGCTACGACCCCGCGCTCCTCATCGAGAGTGAAGTGGAAATCCCCGTCTCCGTGAACGGCAAGCATCGCGACGTCATCCGTGTTCCTGCTGACGCCGACAACGCCACGCTCGAAGTCGCTGCGAAGGCGGCGGAGAAGGTCCAGCCCTTCCTCGAAGGCAAGACGGTGCGGAAAGTCATCATCGTGCCAAAGAAGATGGTAAACCTCGTGGTGGGGTGATGGGATCTGCGGCGGTCTGTGACCGCCGTCCGACGCGAACTCTGGTCGTTCGGACGCTTCAGCCGCGGTTGCAAACCGCCGGCACGGGCGCTCAAAACTTCCGCTTGGGAATCTCCAGCACGACCGGCTTGGGCGCGACCCGTGGGGCGTCGTTCTGCTTGAGGACAGTTTCCGGCGCGCCGTAGTTGAGCGGGTTCTTCGGGTCGAAGTCGCCGAGTCCGCCGCCGCGCGGGCCGAGGTCCACACCGCTGCGTCCGCCGGGGTTCAAGCCGCCCATGGAGGCGGGCCGGCGGAAGTCCGAGCCGGGCAGTCCCAACGGCCCAGTTGCGCCGCCGCCGGAACCCAGTAGCGCGCCGGCGCCCGCGGAGGTGGGCTGCGCCCACGGGTTGTTGAAGTTGCGCTTGAAGGCTTCGAGGCTGGCGTCGCGCTCGCGCATGCGTTCCTGCTCACGGGCCTCGCTGACGACGCGGCTCATCGCGCCACCGCGTGTGTCAGTGGTGCCGAAGAAGCTGTTGTCCGCCGCGCCGCGCGCAGTGCCGGAGCTGCCTGTCTCGAAGCCGGTTCGATTTTCACCCGACTTGCCGGTGGCTGAATTCTCCTGCCCGTCGCGACCGTCGCGCGAATCGTTGCCGCGGTTGCCGGCGGAGTTGCGCTCGCGTTCCCGGTCGCGCGCCTGCTTCTGGGCCGAGTCGCCCTGCTTGAGCTTCTGATCGGGATCGGCCTTGGAGTCGCGGCCCTCGAGGTAGCGCTCGACGCTGGACTTGGGGGCTTCGCGTTCGTCTCGTTCGTCGCGGGGGTCCCGTGAGTCGCGGGGGTTGCCGTCGTCGCGCTCGGTGGCTTGCTTGAGAATGGTGTCGGGGGATTGGAGAAGCCAGTTGCGCCGCTGGTCGAGTGCCTCGGCCTGCCGGCGCGTGAGGCCGGTGGTGGGCGTTATGGATTGAGACGGCAGGAGGAACTGATCGAACTGGAAGTCGGCGCGGGGAACGGACTTCCCGCCTCCGCGTGCCTCGGCGGGCAGGAGCGGCTCGCGGCGGTCGAAGTCCTGCGCGCTCGCGGCTCCCGTGCGTCCGGAGAAGCGGATCGGCTCACCCGCCTGCGCGGCGAACGCGCCGCCGACCAGCGCCGCGCCGAGGAGCGCGATGCGGGCTGATCGCCATGCAGGAGAACCGGTGAATTGCACGATGTCTAGATAGTCCATCCGGCCCCGTCAGTCAAAACTGAATCCGCAAAACTCTAAACCGGACGGATGCAGGTGACGCAACAGCAGCGCGGCATTCATGCCGCAGAAACGAACAGCCATCCGCATTGTGTTTCGGTCCCGCCGCGCCCTCTTCTTGCCCGAGCATTCTGGTCTCTCCAGTCGAACCGCGAAGAAGTCCTCCAAGCCCCGGCCTTGCCCACGATTCTGCGGCATGAATGCCGCGCTCCAACTGCTTCGCCTCGGCTAAACCCAAACTCGAAATCTCTCCTACTTCCCCGCCGCCACGAACTCGCTAACCGCCGCGATGACCTCGTCCTGCTGCGCCCGTGTAAGCTCGGGGAAGATGGGGATGCTCAAGACTTCGCCCGCGAGCCGTGCCGACACGGGCAAGTCCGCATCCGTCTGGCCGACCGACGCGAAGCACGCCTGCGCGTGGAGCGGAACCGGATAGTAAATCTCCGTGCCGATTTGCCGTGAGGCGAGCCACTCGCGCAACGCCTCGCGCCGACCCGAGCCGGGCAGGCGCAGTGTGTATTGGTTCCACGTGTGGCCGTTGCCGGGTTGGGCTGTCGGGAGAATCAACTTGGTGCCAACGCCGGGCAGCTTGCTGAAGTGCTCGGTGTAGCGCGTCGCGTTTGATGCCCGCCGCTGCGCGAAGCCGTCCAGGAGCGGCAGCTTCACCGCGAGCAACGCAGCTTGCACGGCGTCGAGCCGGAAGTTCCCGCCGACGAACTTGTGGAAATACTTCGGGTGCGCGCCGTGATTGCGCAGGAGCGTGGCGCGCTCGGCCAAGGCGTCGTCGTTGGTCGTGAGCAGGCCGGCATCGCCGAACGCGCCGAGGTTCTTCGTCGGGAAAAAGCTGAACGCGCCGAAGTCGCTGAGGCTGCCGACGTGTCTGCCGCCCTGCGTCCCGCCGACGGCCTGGCAGGCGTCCTCGATGACCTTGACGCCGTGCTTGTGCGTGAGTTCGTTCAGCGCCGCCATGTCCGCCGCCTGCCCGTAGAGATGCACGGGCATGATGGCCTTGGTGCGCGGCGTGATGCGACGCGCGGCGTCGGCCACGTCGAGGTTGAAGGTGTCGGCGCGCACATCGCAGAAGACCGGCTTTGCGCCCGTGCGCGCGACGCAACCGGCAGTTGCGAAGAACGTGAAGCTCGGGCAAATCACCTCGTCGCCCGGCCCGATTTCCAGCGCCATGAGCGCGAGCAAGATTGCATCTGTGCCGGAGGAAATCCCCAGCGCGTGCCGCACGCCGAGATACTCCGCACACTGCCGCTCGAAGCCCTGCACCTCGGGACCGAGGATGAACTGCCCGGACGCGAGCACGCGCGCGAAGGCGGCTTGCAGGTCGGCGGCGAGGGCGTTGTTCTGCGGTTTGATGTCGAAGAGGGGGACGGCCATAAGGCAGGTTCAGTCGAGGCGCGGATTGACGCTGGTTTTAACGAGGCTGGTTTGAGCGAGTTCGGTTTCCACGGGGCGACCAAGGAATTCCAGCAGCACGCGGACGCGGTCCTTCGCAGGCATCAGGCGTTGCACGACCGCCGTGATGCCCATGAACGAGCCGTCCGCGATGACGACTTCGTCGCCCGGTTGCACCGCGTCGGGGAAGACTTTGAGGTCGGTCTCATCCAGCCGCGTGCGCAGGTCGGCGATGACCTCGTCCGGCACGGGCGCGAAGTAATCTCCGAAGTGGACGACGCCGGCGACGCCGTGCGCGGCCTTGATGATGCGCAGGCTCCGCAGCTCGAAATGCGCGAAGAGATAGTTGGGAAACATCGCCTCGGTGAACCACACCTTGCCGCGCCGGGTCGCACGCTGGAAACGCACGCGCGGACAGAACACGTCCACCCCCGGCAACTGCCGCAAGTGGCCGGCGGCGATGTGCTCGTGCTTGATCTGCGACCGCACGCAAAACCAGGCTGGCGCGGCTTCCGAACCGTCACTCATGTGCGGTCAACGTAGCGCGGCGCGCAGAACCGTCACAAGACTTTTGCCGGGCAGCTTGATTGGAGCCTCTTTGCGCCATCAGACCGCGCCGCTCGGACAGTGTCAGATGCTTCCTTTGGCACGGAACGGGTTTGCGCCCGGAATTGACATTGCCCGCCGTTTCGTGCTTTGTATCGCCAAGCCTAGAAAAAGTCGTCCTGTGAGGTTCCCTTCTCTGATACTTGGCTTGGTGCTGTCGTGTCCGGTCTGCGGACAGGCGCCTCCTGCTCGAACTGCCCTGCCACCGGCTGACGCCCGGCGCTTCGTGATGCCAATTTATGCCGACGGACAAGGCGCACCCGTCGCCGTCTTGCGGATTGAGCGACTCTCCACGGAATACGAGAAGCGCGGCTTTTTCCGGGTCGGCTTGCTTCCGAAAGTGGTCTTCACCGGCGTGGCGGTGGAACTCGATTCCATCGAACGCCTCCCGGCGGCTTTGGCTAACCTGCAACGAGTCATTGAGCGCAGCCGGCAAGGCCATCAGTGGGAGATGCGCCTGGTGCGGGTCACAGTTCGCAATGGGCCGGCGAACATTTTGGCGATTGGGCGGGTGGCACCCGAAGGCTCAAAGGCATGGAGGTTGGAGAACATTTCCCATATCCGTGCCGACGGACAGGCAAGAACGCTTGCCACCGGATGCTTGCGAGCCGATGTGACTCTCGAACTGGAGGCGCAAACCGCCCCCGTTCTGCTGCTCGACTGGCTAGACGGCGAACCCAAACCCCGTAGCGTTCCAACTCCCAGCCCCATCCCCTTATGAAGCAAGCCCTCGCAATCCGACTCGTCATGTCGCTCGCTCTGCTGGCAACGGCTGCGAACGCCGCCACGCCGCCCTCTGGCCTGCAGGTCTTCCGCCAGAGCGGGTTCACCTTTGGGCAGGGACCGCTAACGGTTCTGGAGCGTGAGACGGTCTCGTTCTCCGTGAACGCCAGCGGTGACTTTCCGAGGACGCATCAGTGGCGCAAGGACGGCCTGGCCGTCGCTGGTGCCACCAACAGTTCTTTCCTTCTCGATTCAGCGAAACCAACCGACGCGGCCGCCTACAGCGTGATTGTCTCGAACGTCGCCGGTTCAGCCACCAGCACCGACACGGTTCTTTCCGTGACTGCGCTGCCGGTCATCCGCCAAAGCCCGGCGGCCGTCTTGGTGGGGGGCACCGTCACCTTGACTGCCACTGTCCCGCCAAATGTCGGCCCGACAAGCATCCAATGGTCGTTTAAGGGGCAGGCCATCCCGGGGGCAACGAGTCTGACCTACACTCGCCCCAACCTCCGGCTGGCCGACGATGGCAGCTACAGCTTCCGATGCACCTACACCAATCTGAACCGCACCGTGACCGCCCCCCGCTTTCACGCGAAGGTCTATCCTGCCTTCACCGCGCCGCTGGTGGTCACGCAGCCCAAGGCCCAGACAGCCCGCGCGGGCGGTTCCGCCGTCTTCACCGTGGGGGCCAGCGGCACGCCGCCGTTCAGCTACCAATGGCTCAGGAACGCCTCCCCCATCCCTGGCGCGACCAACTTCTTCCTGGCGCTGACCAACCTCCAGCCCGCCGACGCCACGACTTATTCCGTGACCGTGACCGGCTTCGTTGGAGTGACCAACAGCACCACCGCCGCCCTCACGCTGGGCAGCGCCCCGGCTCCCAACTCCACCGCCGACGCCCTCGTCGGCAGCGGCCGCGCAGCCCTGACTCTGCACTCCAATCCGAACCTCATCTCCGCAGCGGCCACGTTCGGGGCTGCTGTCGGGCTGGACCCGGCGCACG
>SXGU01223084.1_pt1 | contig 21145 bp, 16 predicted proteins | sample 3174531 | NCBI WGS metagenome assembly SXGU01 (sample SAMN11356863, study PRJNA531348) | freshwater metagenome | isolation source: freshwater sample F1-140 | place: China: Fuxian Lake, Yuxi | collected 2017-12-25 | reverse complement strand
GCGGGGCTTGAGGCGCACAAAGGCCAGCGCCTGATTGACCTGGCCGGCCTGCCCCAAACCAATCGCGGTGAAATAAGTCAGCACCTCGGGGTGGCGCGCCAGAACCTTTTCGACCTCGTGCAGCCGCCCTTCGGTGTAGGCAATGCCCGACCCGAGCGGGGCACGCATATTGACTACAAAACGCCCCTCGTCTTCTTCGGGCACAAAGCCCTTGCCGATCTGGCCAAAGAACCAGGCACTGGAAGCGACAATCATCAGGGTCAGGGCAACGATCTTCCAGCGGTGGTCGAGGGCCTGCGTCAGGAGCCGACGGTAGATACGATCAATCCCGCCCAGAATTCCGTCGAGCAGATGGTAGATACGGCCATGCTGTTTGGGGATGGACAGGTAACGCGAACACAGCATCGGCGTCAGAGTCAGCGACACGAACAAGGAGACCAGGACGCCAAAGGTCACCACCACCGCAAAAGACTGGAAGAACTTGCCAATGATGCCGCCCAGAAAGGCTACCGGGGCAAAAATCGAGACCAGCGCCAGGGTGGCCGCGAAGACCGCAAAAAACACCTGATTGGAGCCATTTATCGCCGCGCTAACCGGATCCGGATCGATCTCCTCCCGGTGCCGATAGATATTCTCCAGAACCACAATGGCATCGTCGACCACCACACCGATCAACAACAACAGGGCCAGCAGGGTCAGGGTATTGAAGGTGTAGCCAAAGGCATACATGACGGCCACCGCTCCCAGCAGCGAAACCGGGATGGCCGTGGCGATGATCAGGGTCGAACGGAGAGAACGCAGAAACAACCAGACCACCAGGGCCGCCAGCAGGGTTCCGGAGACCAGATGCTCCTTGAGGGCATCGACCATCTCCTGGATAAACAGGGCATCGTTGGAGGCCACCGACAGGGTCATGCCGGGCGGCAGTTGCGGAATGAACTCGGTCTGCAGGCGACGCTGAACCTCGTCGATAATGGCGACCGTATTGCTGTTTGCGACCTTGACGATGCCCACGCCCACCGTCGGCTGGCCATTGAAACGCGCCAACTGGCGGTAATCAGACAATTCGTCACGGATCTGCGCAAAGTCGCCCAGCCGGATGGGCGCGCCGCCGCGCTGGGCGACCACCAACTCGGCAAGGTGGCGCGGATCGTGTGCCTCAAGATCCAGCTTGATCAAGCGTTCGGTCTTGCCTTGGACCAGAAACCCGCCGGGGTACTGAATATGTTCGCGGCCAAAGGCCGCTGTTACATCTTGGGCGGCCACCCCCAGCGCCGCCATACGCAGCGGATCGACCTCAACGCGGATAGCGCGATCGCGCCGCCCGCCCAACCGCACCTCGCCCACGCCGGGAATCGTCTCCAGCTTCTTCTTCAGCACATTGGCTGCGTACTGATTGAGCTGCTGCTGCGTCCGGTCGCCCTGCAGGGCCAGCCAGAAAATGGGGCTGGCGTTGGTTTCAACCTTCGCAACCACCGGCGGATCCGCCTCCTTGGGCAAACGGCGCAGGATTTGGTTGACCTTGGCCTGAACCTCGCTGAAGGCCACATCAATAGGCTTGTCGAGATTAAAGGTGACGGCCACCACCGAGACCCCCGGCGAGGAGTTGGACTGCACATGCTCAATACCGGGCACGCTGTTGACAGCACTCTCGATCAGGCTGGTTACGCTGGCGTCAATGACCTCCGGGTTTCCCCCCTTGAGGGCCGTGGTCACCGACACCACCGGAAACTCGATGTAAGGGAAACGGTCGACGCCGACCCGCTGATAGGAAATCGTGCCAAACAGCACCAGCACGGCGCTGAGCATAAACGCCAGGGTGTAACGGCGAATCGACAGCTCGGGCAAGGTCATGGCTTGCTGCCCGCGCCCTTGATTTTTAGCGCCGCCCCGTCACTCAGGAACCCCGCACCATCAACCACCACGGTCTCGCCGACCTTGAGGCCCTGGGTGATTTCCACCCGACCGCTCTGGATCACCCCTGTCGCCACCACGCGTTGTCGCGCTAGCCCCGCCTCGGCGACATAAACCACCGTCCCGGCCGGGCGCAAAACCACGGCCGTCTCCGGAACCGTTACCGCCTGCTCACGCACCCCCAACACCAGCGTCCCGTTCACAGTCGCGCCGGGCCGCCAGTGGGCCAGCGCCGCGGGCACCGGAACAATCACTTCGATCGCCCGGCTCTGTGCCCCCACCACCGGACGGATCTCGCTGATCCGGGCCGTAACAGCCTGCCCAAGCTCTTCTCCGGCTATACCCAGGCGCACGGTTTGCCCGGGACGGATGCGAAGCGTACTGGCTTCGGGGAAAGGCAAGCGCACCTTCAGGCCGTGCCGCGACACCAACTGAAAGACCGGGTCGCCGACCCGCGCATAACCTCCCGGCGCGATGAGTTGCGCCTCAACCTCGGCCGCGTAGGGGGCGCGAATCTGGGTGCGGGCGAGATCTTGGGTGACCTGCCGGGCTTGCGTTTGCACGGCAGCCAAGCGCTCGCGGCGCGCCACCCATTCGGCCTGCGCCACCTCCTGCACCTGCGGCGACAGGAAACCCTCCCGGATCAGGCGCGCATTACGGTCAACCGTGGCCTGCTGTACCTGCACCTGAGCCTGGGCGCTGCGCACCTCGGCCTCGGCCGTTTGCTGTTTCAGCAGCAGATCCTGACGATCCAGCTCTGCCAGCGCCTGCCCGGCGGTGACCGTCTGACCTGCCCGCACCAGCACCCGCGTGACGCGTCCAGACACCTCTGCCGCCACTTTCGGGTCGGCGTCGCTGAAGACGGTACCGACACTCGTCTCGCGGCTCTCCACGACCTCGCTGCGGGCCGCCGCCACGGTCACCAAAGTGGGTGGACGGGCACCCGGTTGGGCTGCTTCGGGCTTTTTGTCGCAGCCCGTCAGGGCCACAGCCAGCAAGCACGGGGCGAGGGCGAATCGTATGCCTGACATCGAAATCTCCATGGATAGCCTTAAGTGATGGCCGGTTCAGATCGTACCTTAAACCACGCCGCATAAAGCGCGGGCAGTACCAGCAAGGTCAGCACGGTAGCGACCAGGAGGCCGCCCATGATAGCGATCGCCATCGGCCCCCAGAAGATACTACGCGAGAGCGGGATCATGGCCAGAATCGCGGCCCGCGCCGTCAGCACAATCGGCCGGGCGCGCCGCACCGTGGCATCGACAATGGCATCCCAGGCGGCCTTGCCTTGCGCAATATCCTGTTCAATCTGATCGACCAGGATGACCGAATTGCGCATGATCATGCCGAACAGGGCAATAACCCCGAGCTGCGCGACAAAGCCGAAGGGCGCATTGAAGGCCAGCAGCGACAGGGTGACGCCAATGAGGCCAAGGGGCGCGGTAAGCACCACGAGCACGGTACGCCGCGCACTCTGCAGCTGCACCATGAGCAAGAACAGCACCACCAGAATGGCAAACGGGAACACGGCGCGCACAGATTGTTCGGCGGCCACCGATTTCTCGGCCGTACCGCCCACCTCGATGCGATAGCCGGCGGGCAACTGCGCCCGCAGCGCGTCGAGTTGCGGGTTGATGTGTGCCGTCACCGTCGGGGCCTGAATTCCCGGGCGCAGATCACAGCGCACGGTGATGGCGGCCTTGCGGTCGCGCCGCCAGAGGATGCCGTCGTCCAGCTCATAGCGCAGGGTCGCAATCTGCGCCAGCGGCACAAAACGGCCCTCACGGACATGCACCTGGAGATCGCCAAGCTGGGCCAGCCGGGCGCGATCTTCAGGCGAGGCGCGCAACACCACATCAATGAGCTGATCGTCCTCGCGCATCCGGGTGAGGGTCTGACCCTGGACCAGAAGGGCCACCTGCTGCGCCAGCGCCTGCGAGCTGATGCCCAACGCCCGCGCCTTGTCCTGATCGACATCCAGACGCACCTGCTTAATGAGATCGTTCCAGTCCAGATGCACCTCACGCGCATAGGGGTGGGTCCGCATCACCTGGGCCACCTGGCTGGCAATCTGGCGCAAGCGCTCAGGGTCGTCGCCAATCACCCGAAAGGCGACCGGATAGCCGACCGGCGGGCCATTTTCAAGTCGGGTAACGCGGCCCCGCAACTCGGTAAACTGGCGTGCCAGGTGGTCTTCCAGGCGCTGTTTGACGACCTCGCGAGCCTCGGGATCCGTGGTCATGACCACAAGCTGGGCAAAATTGTCGTGCGCCATTTGCTGATCAAGTGGCAGATAAAAACGCACGCTGCCCATACCAATGTAGCTGACGCTGTGGCGCACCCGCGCCTTGATCTCGGCATCCTGTGCCAGCACGCCTTCTAGGCGGGTGACGGCCGCCTGCGTAGCCTTGAGCGAGGCGGCCTGCGGCAACCACAGATCGACCAGCAACTCCGGTCGCTTGGACGAGGGGAAAAACTGCTTTTCAACGCCCTTGGCAAATCCAAGCACGGCGAGGATAAAAATAACCACCGTAGCGATAATGACGCGCCAGCGATAGCGCACGCAGGTCGTCACCAGACGGCGGAAAAGGCGGTAAAGCGGCGCGTCATAGGGATCACCACCATGGCGTGCGGCGAGGGCCATCAACTTGTCGCGGTTCAATAGGCGCACCCCCAACCAAGGGGTGAAGATCACGGCCACCAGCCAAGAGGCCAGCAGCGCCAGGCCAACCACGGCGAAGATCGAGAAGGTGTATTCGCCGGCTGCACTTTTGGCAAATCCCACAGGCAGGAAACCGGCCGCCGTGATCAAGGTACCGGTCAGCATCGGGAAGGCGGTCGAGCTATAGGCAAACGCCGCGGCCTTGGCCTTGTCCCAGCCCTGCTCCATTTTGATCACCATCATCTCGACCGCAATAATGGCGTCATCGACCAATAGACCCAAGGCGATGATCAGCGCCCCGAGCGAGATCCGTTGCAGATCGAGGTCGATCTGGCGCATGAGCAGAAAGACGATGGCCAGCACCAGCGGGATTGCAATCGCCACCACCAGTCCGGGCCGCCAACCCAATGCCAAAAAAGACACCGCCAGCACGATGGCCACCGCCTCGGCCAGGCTCTTCATGAACTCGTCGATATTTTGGCGCACCACCTCGGGCTGGTCGGCGGCCTGATGCAGTGCCATGCCGACCGGCAAGGTCGCGGCGAGGTGCGCAGACTCGGCCTTGAGCCGCTCGCCCAGGGCCAAAATGTCGCCCCCCTTGGTCATCGTCAGAGCCAGCCCAATGGCTGGTTGCCCCTGCCAGCGAAACAAGGGTTGCGCCGGATCGGCGGTCCCGCGCCGCACCTCGGCCACATCGCCGAGCCGGAAGCTCTTGCCCGCGGCGCGCAGGCTAAGGCCGCGCAGGGCCTCGGCGGCGTCAAACCCGCCGGCAATGCGGCCACTCACCTGGATACGCACCCGATCCGCGCGGGTCTCGACGGCGCCGCTCGGCGTCACCGTATTCTGGCCGCGCACGGCCTGCGCGATCAGCTCAGGATCCAGCCCCAAACTGGCCAACTTGGCCGCCGAGGCCTCAATCCAGATCCGCTCGGACTGCACGCCGATCAGGTCGACTTTGCCGACATCCTTGACCCGGCGCAGGGCGTGAGCCAAGCGATCGGCCTGCCGACGCAACTCCGCATGCGTGTAACCCTCGCCGGCTAACGCATAGAGAATGCCAAAAGTGTCGCCGAACTCGTCGTTGGGATACGGCCCTTGGACGCCCTCGGGCAAGGTGTGCCGTATGTCATCAAGCTTTTTGCGGACCTGATAAAAAAGCTCCGGAACTTGCTTGGGTGGCGTGTAGTCACGCAGTTCGACAAAGGTGACCGATTCGCCCGGTTTGGAATAGCTGCGCAGGTTGTCGAGCAGGGGCAGTTCCTGGAGTTTTTTCTCGATGCGATCGGTCACCTGGCTGTCAACTTCCTGCGCCGTTGCCCCCGGCCAGTAAGTCCGCACCACCATGATCTTCATGGTAAAGGCCGGATCCTCGGCTCGGCCCAGTTGCCGATACGACGCGAATCCGCCAATCGCCAAGACCAGCATCAAAAAAGCGATCAGGCTGGAATGGGACAGCGCCCAAGTCGAAAGATTAAAATTTTTCATAGCAGAATCAGCGACCGGCCGGGCGTTCCATAACCGTCACGGCCTCGCCCTCGACCAGCTTGTTGGCCCCCGCGCTGACGATCGTCTCGCCCTCTTTAAGGCCGGCGCGAATCTCGACCGCATCCTCGCGCCACTGCCCCACCTCAACCGCCCGCAAGGCGACCTTGCCGTCTTTCAGCACCCACACGGCCGGCTGACGCCCCTTCTGGAACACGGCAGTCGCCGGTAAGCGAATACTCGTAGCACCAGCCCCTGTCTCCAACCCCACCTCGGCGCTCATGCCAAGCCGCACCCCGGGCGCGGCCTCGGTCAAACTAACCCGCACCGCGAAGGTCCGCGTCAAGGCCTCGGCCTGTGGCGCAATCTCGCGCACCCGTCCGGCAAAAGACTGACCGGGCAGAGCCCAGAAACGGAGCCGCACCGGGCGCCCCAGGGCAAACTCGGTGATCCGGCCTTCCGCAACGCTAATGGCAACCTCCTTCTCGCCGCTGTGGGCCAAACGCACGACCGGCTGCCCCGCCGCGACTACCTGGCCCGGATCCGCCAACACCTGGGCGATCACTCCGGCCGCATCGGCACGCAACACCGCATACGAAGACTGATTACGGGCCAAAGCCGCGCGACTGTGCGCCGCGCTGTGTTTTTCTTCCGCCGCTCGCAACACTGTTTCCTTGCTATCCAGCGCCGCCTGACTGACAAAACCACTCGCCTGCAGAGTGCGGGTGCGTTCGACATCCAGCCGCGCCAGCCGCAACTCGGCAGCCACCGCAGCCAGATCCGCCTCCGTTCCTTGTTGGCTCTGACGCAGATCGGCCGGATCGAGTTGTGCCAACACCTGGCCCGCTTTGACCGTATCGCCAACTTCAACAGAGCGCATCGCTAACTTGCCGTTCACCCGAAAAGCCAGCGCGACCTCATGGCGGGCACGCACCTCACCGGCAAACTGGCTCAGCGCCGCGCCCCCGCCCAAATGCACTGTCTCGGTCAAAACAAAGCGCGGCTGCGCCTTGGGCGGTGGCGCCTCACGGCCACAGCCCGACAAGACCAGCGCCAGCAACGACGCCCAAACAGTCATCCAAACAGTCGTATTCATCACTTCTTTCCCCATAGGCCCGAGCGGGTTTTATGGTTGTTATTTTGCGACATTTCGGCTACGGTTAGCGCATTGTCTGGGGTGCTGACTTGATAAATATCTGTCGGTCGGCTGAGAACACACCCATTGAACCTGATCCGGGTCATGCCGGCGGAGGCAGCGCAATAACCGGGCCCTCGGCCCGACCGCCACCTCTCCCGTTCATGCCCCTCCTTTGGAGCTACCATGAACGCCGCCTTGCCCTCATCTGCTGCCACGCCCACCACTGCTACACCTTTCGCCGCTGCCACCGCCGCCGTCGATGCCGCCGCCATCGCCCCCCTGCCCAATTCGCGCCGGATTTATGTCGAAGGTAGCCGCCCGGACCTCCAGGTGCCGATGCGCGAGATCAGCCAGTCGGACACCCACACCACGGCCACGCCCGAAGCGAATCCGCCCATTTATGTCTATGACTGCTCCGGCCCTTACGGCGATCCGGCGGCGCAGATCGACATCCGCCAAGGTCTGCCCGCCCTGCGCGCGGCGTGGATTGAAGAACGCCACGATACCGAAGTTCTACCCGGGCTGACCTCGGCCTTTGGCCGCCAGCGCTCCGCTGACCCGGGCCTGGACGCGTTGCGTTTCCCCGGCCTGCATCGCCAACCGCGCCGCGCCAAGCCCGGCCACAATGTCAGCCAGATGCACTACGCCCGGCGCGGCATCATCACGCCGGAGATGGAATTCGTCGCCCTGCGCGAAAACTTGCGCCGCCGCGAATACCTCGAATCCCTGCGCGCGGCAGGCCCGCAAGGCGTGCGGCTGGCCAACCTGATGGGGCGCCAGCATGCCGGCCAGCATTTTGGCGCCAGCCTCCCCGAGGAGATCACGCCGGAATTCGTGCGGAGCGAAATCGCCCGGGGCCGCGCCATCCTCCCCAACAAGTCTTCCGGCTTCAGCCGCAGCGAGCCGATCTTGCAGATGCGGCCCTTGGCGACGTAGGCGAACGGCGCCCACACGCTGACAGCGAGGTCGGGCACCGCGTAGATGTCGGGTGTCGCGAAAGGCGGCACGTCGAGTTCGATGCGCTCGATTCCCAGCCGCTCCAGGATGCCGCGATATGCTGCGCCGCCATAGCTGCTCGGATGCAGCTTCATCCACGCCGGCGAAGGCAGGCGCGGGTCCTTGATCATTTTGGCCAGTTGGCGTCCGGCGACCAGGCGGCGTTGCGGCTGCGCTGCCCGCACGGCGCTAGCCACGCCCCAATCGTTGACCAGTATCTCCGCCGTCGGCGGCAGCAGCGCGGCGGCGGCGAGTATTCGGGCCAGCAGGCTGTCGTTGGCGATGGGCGTCGCCAGCACCAGGGTCAGTCCGAGTTGTCCGGCAACCGCGACCGCGCGCTCCACTGCCTGCGGCTCGGGAAACAGGTGTTCGCAGAACTCGCTGCCGAAGTACAAATGCGTGGTAATTACGTCCTCGGGCGGTAAGTCGGCGATACCGGGATCGCCGAGAAAAGCGGCGATTGCCCGCGCATTCAGCGACGACAAGGATTCGAGTTCCGCCAGACGGCGCGGGCCGACCAGCGAGAGGCCGAGTTCGATGGCGGCCATCATCCTAGAAACGGCAGTTGGACAGGTGCGAGTGTGCATTTTTCCGGTCCTCTGGCTAGGGTGTAGCAGGGGTTTCGGGCGACATGTCGCCCGCCTGCGAAACGGTCTGCGCTTGCAAGCGCAGACGCGCCCTGCAAGGGCGACGACGACGTGTACTGCATTCCACTAGGAGAAGCAACAACGCCAGAGGGCCGGAAAAATGTGCAATCGCGCCTGTAGCGTTCTCACCCAATCGGTGAAGCTTATCGAACGAAAGAAAGTCAATGTTCATGCGGCTTTCCAGACGTAAGTGAGCGGTCAACTGCCGTTTCTAGGATCATGCGACCTGCTCCGCTTGGCGGCGCTCGCGCCCGCGAAATGCCGCGCCTGCCGCCAGCCATTGCTGGAAATCGTCGGCCCCGGCATGCGGCCGCGTGGCGAGAAAACGCGCCGCATGGCCCGACATGCGCGCGGCGGCGTAGCTCGCGCCGCCCGGCGTCACGCCGTCGGCGGCAAGGGTTGACGCGCCAATCAGCCGGTCGGCTTCGATGACAGACCATTCTTGCGGAGCGCAGCGGGCGTCGCCCGATACCGCCAGCACGCCCGCATAGGCAGCAGGATAGACACTGCCGCCGCGCGCCGGAGACGACGCGACCACGATCACGCCGCGCGCCACGGCGGCGACGCAGGCCGCTCGCAGCGCGGCATGATCGGCGCTCAGGCCGAAGCTCAGGTTGATCACGCGCGCTTGCTGTTCCAGGCACCAGTCAATCGCCTCCGCCACACGGGCGGCATCGGCATGGCGGCCGCCAATAAAAGCCTGTGCGTTGAGCAGGTGCGCCATCGGGGCCAGCACCCGAACCAGCTTTGCCACTGAAGTGCCGTGCCCCACGCAATCGCCGCTTGCCGCCGAACGCGCCGCGCCGGCGAAGCTGATCGACGTCATGGGCGCGGCGACTTGATCCAGCGCGACGCCGCTGTCAACGATACCGACCTTAACCGGCATGCGCGCTCTCCTTGGGCAGGCGGATCACGCGCCCGCCGCGCAGCATGCACACCGCATCGGCACGCCCGGCAAGCCGCCGGTCGTGGGTGATGACGATGCGCGTGCGCGTGGCGAATATGCGGTCGACCGATTCCATGATCGACAGCGCCAGCTCGCAATCGACGGCGCTGGTGGTTTCGTCGAGTATCAATATGGCGGGTTCCAGCAGGATCGCGCGCGCCAGCGCCAGGCGCATGCGCTCGCCGCGCGACAAGGCCGGGCTGGATGCGCCGAGCGTGCGCTCCAGCGCCATGTCGAGACCGGCCTGCGCCAGCGCCTGCGTCAGCTCGGCGTCGCTGGCGGCGGCCCGGACATGACGCAGGTTGTCGGCAACCGTGCCCGGCAGGAACAGCGGTTCCTGATCGACCACCGCGACACAGCGCCGCAGCGATGCCAGATCGACCCGGCCGATATCGATGCCATCGATAAAGATCGTTCCTTGCTGCGGCGTGAAATGGCCGCGCAACAAATCGGCAAGCGTCGACTTGCCGCCGCCCGAAGCGCCCAGTAGCACGATCTTGTTGCCGGCGGCGATACTGAACGAAGCCGCTTTCAGCACATCGATGCCGGAGTCGTGGCGATAGCTCACGGCGCGGAATTCGACCGCGCCGCAACAGGTTTCCGGCAGCAGGCAACCGCTCTCGCCGCCCTGGCGCACGGTCGGCGCATCGAGCAGTTCGGCCACGCGCGACAGGCTGATGCGCGCGCGCTGCCAGCCGGAATAGACGCCCATCAAGGTATTCACCGGCCCGCTGGCGCGCGCGGCATAGGCGACGAACGCCACCAGCACGCCGACGCTGACCTCACCCTTCATCAGCAGCCAGCCGCCCGCCGCGATCACCAGCGCCATGGAAAACGTGCCCGACAGGCGCTGCAAGGCGCCGATCATGAATCCGCCCTGGTGCGACACGCGCAGCGCGGCCTGGTAGTCGTCATGGCGGGCGCGCAAGCCGGCCAGGCGCGCGGCCTCGGTATTGGTGGACTGGATCAATTTCACCACGCGCAGCGAATCGAGAAAGTAGCCGGACACGGCCGTCGCCTGCTCGCGCACGTTGCGCGTGGTGGCTTCCATGTCGCGTCGCCGCCTCCAGGTGGTCGCCACTTGCGGCGGGATCGTCGCCAGCACCAGCACGGCGAGCAAGGGATGCAGCCAGACCATCAGGCCGACCAGCAGCACCAGGTTGAATATGCCGCCGATCAGGGCCAGCGGCGCATCGACCACGAAGCGCTGCACCTCGGCCAGGTCGCCGTCGAAGCGCGCGGCCAGTTCACTGAAGCCTGTGCGCGAATAATAATTTTGCGACAGCGACTGCAAATGCTCGAACACCCACTCGCGCAGGCGAAACAGCACATGCGAAGACAACTCAAGGTAGTCGAAACGGTTCCATGATTCGAATGCCAGCCCGAGCAGCGGCACCAGCAGCATGGCAATGCAACTGCCGGCCAGCACGCGCATGTTGCCGGCCAGCGCCCCGGCGTCGATCAGCACCATGGAGAGAGTCGGGATCAGCATCCCCATCAGGCTGGCGGCCCAGGACAGCAGCACGATGCGCGCGGCGCGGCTGCGGTGCGCCATCACCAGCGGCCAGGCGATGGCGAGTACGCGGCGCTGTCCTTGTTCCATGCTTGTCCTTCGCTAAACGAGTTGAAAACAGTCTTTTGACATGGCGCTTTCCAATCCCGCTAGTGACGAATGCCTGCGGGTGATAGGTCGATGATGCGTCCACGTCTCCCCGTCGCCCTCGAGCAAGCGCTACTCTGTGCCCATATCTTTGCAACACATCGGCTTGCTTGAGCGCGGGCGCCAAGGGCCGCTTTGACAAGGTCTTTCCCCCGTCGTCCTCGCGAAAGCGGGGACCCATAAGCCGGGTAATCGAGCAAACTCACCATGGGTCCCCCCTTGCAGGGCGCGCACCGGCTTGCAAGCCGGTGCCGTTCCGCAGGCGTGGAGCATGCTCCACGAAACCCCTGCTGCACCTTTCGCGAGGACGACGGGGAAGAGGCGCGGCACAACCCGCCACCGATACCCGCCCTCGAACGAATGTTGCAAAGATATGGGCATACCATAGCGCGAAAGCGGGAATCCATACGAAGCTTGTTTGTTCCACCAGTTTATGGATTCCCGCGGGGCGGCCTCCCGCCTGCGCGGGAATGACAGGGAATGACTTGTTGATAGCGATCAGGTTCCAGCCCGCCTTCAAATATGTCAAAAAACTATTGCCCACCAGCTTAACGCTGAATGATGCGCAAGGTCGAGGTGCCTTGATCGTGCCCGCCGGGCATCACGATCTCGCCTATCTTTTTCAAGGTTTCGCTGTCGTAGACCGAGACCAGTTCGGTCGCGCCGCCCAGATACAATTCCTTGCCGTCGGACGAGATGTTGATGGCGTAATAGCTGCGGTCGGCCGGCGCCTGCTTGACGATCTTTTTGGCGGCAAGATCGATCTTGGTGACCTGATTCATCACCGCGAACACTTCAGACTTGTTCGTCGGATTGACCACCGAAGAGAAAATGGCCGTCTCGGCATTGGCGACTTCCGCCACCGCCATCGACTCGGCTTCCAGGTCGAGGGTCAGCATGCCGAGCTGGAAGGCTTCCGGCGAAGTCGGTTCGACATTGGTGCGCGGCGCGTAATAAGGCGTCGAGAGTATGCCCGTCTGCTCGTACTGGGGCCAGAACGCGAGCAGGTCCGGCTCGCCGATGCCCTCCCGCTTCCAGTTGCGCAGGGGGAAGGTCTTGTCGATCTTGCCGGTGCCGGCGTCGAACGCATACATGTCCCAGCCAAGCGCGAAGAAACGGTTGCTTGCCGAGCTAGTCGCCAGCATGCCGATCCGTCGCGGGGCGGGAAACACCCGCACCGGCTTGGCGTTGATGCCGTCGGCGGTGTTATAGACGGCAATGCGCGTCGGCATGACTTCGTATTCGTTCTTCTTCATGCGCGTGGGGATCTGGTGCACAAAAATCTGCTTGCCATCCTGGCTCACCGCCATCGCCATCATGGACTTCACCCGCACGCCCGGCTCCGACATATCGGCCCGGAACACTTGCTTGCCGGTGTCGAGATCGATGCCGGCAATGCTCTCGTTGCGGTTGGTGAGCACATAGGCGATCTTGCCATCCTTGGGCAGCGTGATGATCGAGATAAAGCCGTTGCCCGGAATCGGGTAGGTGTGCTGCACCTGGCGCGCCGCCAGGTCGATGACGTGCAGGCGATTGGGACGCGAACCGACTACCATGTAGTCTTTCGCCGCCGCCGAAACGGCGCACAAGGCAAGTAAAACCGCAAGCCAGCGTTTCATGGATCAGTCCTCCGGAAAAAGGGTCTGCAGTTCGCGCCAGTTGCGCAGCGCCGATTCCTTGCCTTCGCTCCATTCGGGCGAGGTATTCATGCCGTCGGCCAGTTGCGCCGGCCACCCGCAGGGCGCGGTGCAGCCGTCCAGGTCGGCGTCCATCGGCTGGCACAGGCTGGCCAGGCCGCCGAAGGCATCCAAGTCCCAACCGGGGTCGAAGGTGGTGGTGCAGCCGACCACATTGCTCATCAATGTCGCGGTGGCGGTGGTCGCGGCATCCGGTGCGGCAAGGCTGCGCGCTTTCTCGTTCAACGGTATCAGGCGTTTCATGTCAGTTCCCTTTGTTCCATGTTCTTCGCGGTAAAGAAGCCGGGATTGGCGATCGCGATTTCGCCGTAGCATTCGAGGCCGAATTCCAGCCATTCGCGCACGAAGTCGCAATGATCGAAGGTCGGCGTCAGCAGGTCGCCGCTGCGCACATAGGCTTCGTGATAGCAGCCGCCGGCGCAGATGCCGCGCGCCGGACAGGCGCGGCAGGCGTCGTGCGTTTGCTGCGCCGCGCCGACAAAGGCGCCCAGCTTGTCCATGTCGACGCCGCTGGCGACATCGCCGAAGTCGGCCACGCCGGTGCCGGTGAAACGATGGCACAGCGACAGGTTGCCGTCGGCGCCGGCCGCCAGCAATCCCAGTCCGGCGCCGCACGGCAGCACCTTGCGCGTGCCGCGCGAGAGATCGAGCATCATGTGGTTCATGTTGGAAAAGCCGTGCGGCCAGCCGCGCTTGGCAGCCTTGACGTACTCGCGCCCGAGCGCCTTCATGCCGTCCAGTATGCGGCGCACTTCATCGACCTCCAGCGCATGCGGCGAGCCGGGACTGGCCGTCACCGGCGCAAAACCGACTTCGGCAAAGCCGATCTCTTCGCGCAGATGGCGGAAGATCCGTTCCACATCCGTGTTGCCCCGGCTTAGGGTGACGCGCGCCCCGATCGGGCGCGTCAAGCCGGCTTGCAGCAGTTTTTTGGCATTCGCCGCCACCCGCTGGTAAGTGCCGCGACCGCCGATGGTAATGCGGCGGCGGTCGTGTTCGAGTTCGTCGCCGTCCATGCTGACCGAGATGCCAAACGCATGCTGCCGGAAGAACGCGATCATCTCGTCGTTCAGCAGTGTGGCGTTGGTGGTAAGTGAAAAATCCACCTGCTTGCCGACGGCTTGCGCGCGCGCCAACGCCTCCAGCGTCAATGCGCGTATGGCGCCAAAGCGCGTCAGCGGCTCGCCGCCGAAGAAGACAATGGCGACGCGCTCGCGATCCGCGGCCTGGCGCAACAGCAGGTCGATGGCCTGCAGCGCGGTTTCATGCTCCATGGCCTGCGCCGCCTTCGGGGTTTCCAGATCCTCGCGATAGCAATACGAACAACCCAGGTTGCAGCCGGTGGTGAGCGTCAGCACCAGGGTGCTGATCGGCGCCTGCGTCACCGGGCGCGGCGCGATGTCGTACTGCTTGGCGCCCGGCGCCACCACGCCGAGCGCGATGAAATCGCTCAACGCGTCGCATACGTCGCCCGGCGCATGGGCGCCGTCGAAACGCGCGCTCACCGCCTCGGCATTAAACCTTTCATGCTGCTCGATAAAGGCGAGCAAGTCGTCGGAGACGCGGTCGAGTTCGAATACCGACGTGGTCGGCACGTGCAACAGCACGCGCCGGCCGGCGGCGCCGGCGGCGCGGTAATTGTGGTGCTGCAATTGCAAGCTTCCCATTGTGGCTTCCCTCCCGTTACCGCAGCGGCGGCGTGTTCCAGCGCTGCGCGGTGACCACCAGGCGTCCCTTGCCTGCCACTGTCCGGGAGCCGTCCTTGAGCGTCGCCAGTACTGCCAGGTCGCCGACATTGCTAAGGTTGTCGCGCGCCGGGTTGGGGCCGCCAAACGCGGGCAGGAACTGGCCGGTCGGCTCCATCACGCCGGCAAACTTGGCATCATTGGCCGCCTTGGCTTTCTCGTCGTGGTTATCGATGCTCCAGTTGACGTTCACCGACCCAAGGCGCAGGTCGTCCTCGGTATCGGGCTTGCCGTCGGGGCCGTTGAGATAAGCGATGGCATCGAACTGGGCCGTGACCGGGGGAACGGTGCCGCCGCCCAGGCGCGCGTAAGCAAATCCGGGTTCGACGCGGATCGAGTCGATCTGCCGATACACCGCGAACCGGGCATCGGCACCGGCGGGTCCGTGGCCGAGCTTGCGCCAGCCGGCGGCGGCGCTTTCGGCCACCTTGACGCTCACCAGCGCCTCGTCGTCGGAGACGCGGGCGACCTTCTCGACCTGCACATCCGGACCGAAGTCAAAAGCCTTTCCCAGCTTGATCCCGGACACGCGCACGGTGGCGCTGGCGCCGCTCTTCAACAGCGAAGGAGAAATCGAAACAATCGTGCCGGGCTTGGCCGCATCCACGCGCACCGCCTCGAAGCGCGCGCCGATCTCGTCGGCACGGCGCATGAACCAGCGTCCGGACATGGTCTTGCCGTCGGGACTCAAGGCAAAGACCGAGCGGATTTCTTGATTGGCAAGGTTGGCGCTGCCGCGCCACTCGTAGCCGGCATAGACGATGGAATCGCCTTCACCGATAAGTCGATTGCCGTTGTCGTAAAGGAAATCGTACTTCACGCTGTAGCGGTCGCCGCCCAGCGCGCGCACGCGCATGTGGCCGGAATAATTGCCTACGCCCGGACGCTGCCCGGCGACGCGCCAGACGCCGGTCGGCGGACGATGGCGGGCCTTTTGCCACTTCTTCCAGTCCTCGGTTTGGTAGGGATACAACTCGCCCAGCTTGGGCGCTACCTCGTCCAGGGCCAGATCGAACCAGTTGCGGTCTCGTCCCATCGCCGAATACTCGACGCTGGGAAACTGGCCGAGGTGCGTGTGCATCAGCTTGCGCCACTCGCTGGTGTCGCGCCGCTGCAGCGCCACCCGCCCGAAGCTGTGGCAGCGCGCGCACATCTGGTTGAGCGAATCGGAAGGCACGATGTCCGCGATATTCGGCTGCCGTTCGATCAGCGCGCGGTAGGGAGCGCTCTCTTGCGGCGCCAGCCCCTGCGTGTCGGCCAGGTACTTGACCAGTTCCTTGCGCTCGGCGCGCGACACCTCGACCTTGTGCCACTGGCCCATGCGCACGATCGTCATGTCCCAGCCTTCAGGGCTTTTGCGAATGTTGGAAATGCGCTGCAGTTGCTGCTTTTCCAGATGACACGCGCCGCACTTCTGCTCCAGCAGCGCCGGCGCGGCAGCCAGCGCACTGCTGGCGCTCAACAGCGCCAGCGCCGCCGGTAGCAACACCTGCCTTAGCAATGCACGCAAGCCTCCAGCATCACGATGATGGACCACCTGTTTCATTTCTGTCATCCCCCACTTTTTTTATCCCGGTAAAAATCCGGTCTATATCGGAACATGTTAGGCCGGGCCATCGGCGCGGCGTTAGCAGATATCGGCAACGGCAGAGCCGCAATGGCTGTTTATTGCAAAAAACCGTCGTCTGGTGCATGCTTGACTGCAGCATTTCTATAGCCTGCGACCGTCTGGATTTCATTGCCAAATAGATAAAGACAAACCCGTGCCGCCGACCCCTTCGTTATCGCGATCTTCGACTTACATCCCGTGGTCGCACGATTGTTTTTCTATCAGGGAAAAGATCACGACCGACGCCGACGATCACGCGGCGGGCTTGCAGCATTGGAACCAGGAATACCATCAATTGTCGGGAGGACGCTTCTACGGTGTCCTGAACGAAATCTGGTTCGGCAACATCCAGCTTTTTCGCGAACAGACCAACCAGTCCGTACACCAGAACGGGCGTGCCTGGGACGGCTCGCGCTCCTTGGCCATCCCGATCGCGGTGGAAGACGAAGGCGTGTTTTGCGGATCGCGCTTCAATCGCGATACCGTGCTGACCCTGGGCCATGGGGATGTGCTCGACTTTCGCACCCCCAGGATGCTCGACATCATCGCGGTCACCGTCGATGCCGCCGCGCTGCGGGAATACGGGCAGCAGGTATGGCAGATCGATGTCGAGGAAAAAATCGGCGGGCATCACATCCTGACGCCGCCACACGACATAAGCGTCCAGTCGCGCGAGTACCTGCAGGCAATGCTATGCGACTTGATCAAGACGCCGCGCATCCTGAACTATCCGCAAACCCGCAAGGGCGTGGAACACGACATCTACAACACCCTCATTGCGGTCGTCGGCGGCAGCGACATGTCGAAGACGGATGTGCCCGTCATCGCGTCGCGCAAGGTCATCGTGGACCAGGCGAAGGAATACGTGGCGGCCAACCCGGAAGAACCGGTCATGGTGGCGGATCTGTGCCGCGCGCTCAAGGTATCGCGCCGCACATTGCAATACAGCTTCCAGAGCGTGCATGGCGTCAATCCGGTGAGCTACCTGCGTGCCGTTCGTCTGAACGGTGTGCGCAGAATGCTCAAGCTGGCCGCCGGCAACCCCGGCGCCTGCGTTGCCGATATCGCGGCACGCTGGGGCTTCTGGCACTTGTCGCGCTTCGCCTCCGACTACAAGGCGCTGTTCGGCGAACTGCCTTCCCAGACTTTGCGGCAACGCGCTGCAGTGACGTCGTCAAAACCATGAAAAAACTGAAAAACGAAGCGGCATTGTTTAAAGAGGCATTGCTCGCGGGCGTGAAGTATGCGGAGGAACGAGGCGTGGTCGAGTTTGAAGAAACCGATTCGGCGAGCGAAAAATTATTGTACGTTTACCGATTGCTGGTTCACGACAAAGTCATTCAACCCTTACCTGAAGATCAGGTCGCCGAAAAATCGATGCGGCACAAACTTGCACTCTGGTATTCAAAACAATTACCCAAAGATCATCCGCTTTTAAAATAATCGGGAGTCTTGGAATCGTTGTAGGGCGTCAATAAGCGCAACGCATTGCGCCGCATGCTCACGCCGCATAATCGATGTCATTTCCCAACCCTCCTGCACAATCCAGCAGATACACCCCCTGCGCCACCAAATGATAAGTAGTCGAACTGAACATCGGCGAATTTGGCGTAGCATGCGGCGCAATGCGCTGCGCTTATTGACGCCCTACTGAATTACGACACGCCAACATAAGCAATTCTTTCCTGCCACAAAGAAGGCTTTGACTTTTCTCAAGCCCTCCTGCTGCTGGTGCCCTGCACCGCCTTGCCTTCCTTGTAATAGCAGCGGTTTATCATAGACTTTCACCATTAGTCGTTCCAATCCCCGCGCGTCCTTAAGCCTAAGTTGACCTTGCGTCACTCGACCGGCTTTTCTGCTTTAAGCGAATCTCTTTACCCACGCGACACGCCCCCCTACGTCTGTCAATCGGAAAGTTCTGGAACGACATTTCTTATTGGAGAATACGATGAAAAAGATTTCTATCATTGCCCTGGCTATTTCCTTGTCGGCATGCGGTGGAGGCAGTGGCACGGACGGCATCACTGGCAGCGCCGGCATGGGACAAACCCGCTTGCTGCAGACCGTCACCACCACGCCGCCAGCAGCAATACCGAGCAGCGAATTCCTTGCTGCCGCGTACCAGGATGGCTTGGCCGAAGTACGGCTGTCGCAACTGGCCGAGACTCGCGCCGAAAGCGAGGACGTGAAGGAATTCGCGCGCGCCATGATCGAGCACCATACGTTATTGAACAATGAGATCCAGCAATTGGCGCAGCGGAAAAACATTACCCTGCCTACCGACGTCTCCACCGAGCAGGCGGCTGAAGTGACGCGCCAGTCGTCGCTGACAGGCGCTGAGTTTGACCGGAATTACCTGCGGCAAAACGTTGCAGTGCATGGAACGGACGTGGCCGACGCGTTGCGCCAGGCGCGCGAAGGCAGCGATGTCGATGCCCGCTCCCTCGCCGCGCTCGCCCTGCCGGTCCTGAAAACGCATTTGGCTGTTGCCGAGGATATCCTCAACAAGATCGATCCGGCCTCCTTCCTCGTGTCCGCGTATCAGAGCAGCCTGGCCGAGATCGAATGGGCGCAACTGGCGCTGGAGCGCGCAACCGATGAAGACGTCTCGCGCTTCGCGCAACAAATAGTGGAGGACCATACCGAGGCGAATGAAACGATTGCCGCACTGGCCGCACAAAAGGAAGTGACGCTGCCAAGCGAACTCAGTCCGGAGCAGCAAGCCATCGCCGAGGACCTGGCACGGTTTTCCGATGCGGACTTCGATCGAGCCTACATGGACGTGAATGTCGTGGCGCACTTCAAAGCCGTGCGCTACGCGCGGACGCAGCGAGGCAACGACGGCCGCGACGTGGATGTGAGAGCGCTGGCGCGCTCCATCGAGCCGATACTGGCAGGGCATTTGCTGATGGCATCCGAGTTGACGCAGGTGATCGAGCCGAGCTTCCTCTACAGCGCCTTCCAGTCCAATCTGGCAGAGATCCGTCTGGCTTACCTGGCCAACTTCCGGGCAACGAATCCGGAGGTGAAGACCTTTGCGCAGCGCATGTTGAGCGAGCACACTGCGGTATTGACCCAACTGCAGCAGTTGGCGCAGGAACAAAATGTCGCCTTGCCGTACGAAATGGGACCGGAGCCTATGCTGGCGTTCGGCGCGTTGCTGGTCCTGCGCCGGTCGGATTTTGATGAACGCTTCCTGCAGTACAACGAGCGCTTGCACGAACAGGCGATTGAGCGATTCACGGCAGAGACGCAACAGCCAACCGGTACCGGCACCCAGAACTTTGCCCAGAGCCTGCTGCCGGCGCTCAATGCCCATCTGACCGAAGCACGAGCCCTGATGCAGCGTTTAGGCGCTCAGTCGCAATGAGCAGGACGGTGCGTCCATTCGCCTACTGAATTTCAGGAAGTCAATGACAGAGCCACGTATTGATACATTCGACCCCCACTCTAACCCTCCCCCTGCCCGGAGGAGGGAACCTAACCCCTTCCCCCTGGCAGGGGGAAGGTTGGGATGGGGGTTGAGTGTGTCAAGCATCGAATAAATTCTCAATAGGACACCGAGCAGCATCCACTACGGCGCAACAACATCGCTGACCATGCCGGCTTGACCAAGCAACACCACCTGCCCATCCGCGCCGCTGGCGATACTGGTGAGATTCAATCGATCCTCGCGCATGCGGTTCTCGAAGCTGCGGCCGCCATCCTTGCTGATCAGCACGGTGCCGCTCATTCCGACCACCACCACTCGGCCGTCGGCCAGCTGTGTGATGCCCGACAGCGCCTGGGTGGTGCCGGTATTCGCCTGCTGCCAGGTGTCGCCATTATCTTCGGAACGGAACACATTGCCGCGCATGCCGACGATCAGAATCGCCCCATCCTTGAGCATCATGCCGTTCCAGAACGAGCCCTTGTAAAGCGTCTTCAGCGTTTTCCAGTTTTTGCCGGCGTCGTCGCTGCGAAATACCGTTCCCGCCTCGGCCACCACGAACAGCGTCTTGCCGGCGCCCGGGAAGAGCTGGTTCAGATGCCGGTCCTGGTCATCGCCCTGGCCCAGCATCAGCTCTTTCCAGCTTTTGCCGCCATCGACCGTTTCGATCGCGCGTCCGAACGAGCCGACCGCGATCCCGTGCTGCGCATCGCCGAACCAGACCGACAGCAAAGCCAGGTCGCTGTCGGCGGTGTGCTGCACCGTCCAGTTTTCGCCGCCGTCATGCGTCTGCAACACCATGCCGCCATGGCCCACCGCCCAGCCCAGCTTGTCGCTCACGAACCAGACGCCGGTCAGCATCGAACGCGTGGCCACGCTCTGCGCCTGGCGCCAAGTCTTGCCCTGGTCATCGGACAGCAGCACGATGCCGTAGTCGCCTACGCTCACTAACCGCTTGCCGGCATGGGCCACAGCCACCAGCGGAGCCTTGCTTGCGCGTGGCGCCTTGACGGCGCTCTGCGGCCTCGCCGCTTCCGCCGCCCAGGCGCTGCCAATGGGGAGCAGGATGGCAAGCAGACCTGCGCACAATGTCATGGATAAGGTTTTTTTCATGTCGATCCGGCTCTCTGATCAATGACTGAGCAAGGGCGCGCGCACCGGCCCGCGCCGCGGAATGATGACGTCGATCATCACCGCCAGCGCCGGCAGCAGCGTCATC
>SXGU01416851.1_pt1 | contig 21147 bp, 24 predicted proteins | sample 3174531 | NCBI WGS metagenome assembly SXGU01 (sample SAMN11356863, study PRJNA531348) | freshwater metagenome | isolation source: freshwater sample F1-140 | place: China: Fuxian Lake, Yuxi | collected 2017-12-25 | reverse complement strand
TTTTCAGCCAAGGCAAGATTGCCTTGCCAATGCGCTACTTCAGCTAATCGCGTGAATAACCAAAGCCGGTTGCTTGGGTTGGTGGACTGGGCCAATCCCCGTGCTAATTCCCCATAACCCATTGCAAGATTGCCGTTGTAGGCAAGCGCAAGGCCTGAGCAGCCCGCTTGCAAGGTGTTGGCACGAAGCCGCCCCAACGCAGCGCACTCGGTTTTTGCCTTTGCATATTCAGCCTGAACTAAAAATATAGCGGCCCTCCACGCATGCGCCTCTGCAAAATCCGGTTTCGCTGCCAAGGCCTGACCAAAATTCTCAATGGCTTGAGGGAACGCATGGCGATACTGATGTAAAAGTCCCCGAACGAAGAGCAGCTCCGGCGGAAGTGCATTGGGATAGCGCATCACAAGGGCCTCAGCGTAACCGACATAGCGCGGATCGCCAATCTCTAAAGCAATATCAAAATACAGCTGCGCTAGGTCGGAAATGGTTTGTACATCCGTAGGCGACTGGCGCAGAGTCGACTGGTATTGTCGAATTTGGCGGGCTTGGGGGTCATTGGCTTTGACGGTAAGTTGTGTCAGAACCTCCGAGGAACGCTCAGGAGTTCGGGGAGCAGCCCCAGACCCTAAGGAGGTAAAAAAAATCAATACCCCCAAGCTGGCTGAGGTTATGAATGAGGATTTCTTTCTGAAACCAAGCTGTTCAATAATGCGCTCGCTATCCAGCATGGTCTCTCAATCATTTATTTAAAGGTATAGCATATGACGAAAGTAATTTCCCTGTTTTTGGCATCGATGTTGATCGCTTCTTCTGCTATGGCAGCCTCTCACGGCGGCGCAATGAAAGAAGAAGACAAGAAGAAAATGGAAGAATGCAAAAAAGCGGATCCAGCCAAAATGGATGCCAAGATGAAGGCAGATTGTGAAAAATTAAAAGCGATGAAGTAAATCGTTTTAAAGCGGCGCAAGAACTCGGGTTCTTGTGCCGCTTTTTCTTTGCAGGGTAGGAACAGTCCGCTACAAAAATCTTGCTTTCGGTTGCAGCGATTTAATGCGTAATAAACTCGTAACTCACATCTTCGCTCTCCACCATGTCCAAGATGGTGTCAAGCTCGTCTTCGCTGTCGGTCGTGCTCCAGTTGTCTTCGGGGTCCGTTGCAAACAGCGGCTCAATCGCAATATCTAAAAACTGATTGTCTGGCATCTTTATCACTTGCCCGCCCTCGGATGTCTCGAAAAGCTCCCAATCATCGGGAACCGACATTTCCAGCGTAATGGTGACGATGAGTTTTTTCATGGGAAAGTCCTTGTTGAGTAAACAGGCAGAGCGTAACCCAAACTACGTGGCAAACCTTAACCAAGTCAACCCGCCCCAAGCGGCTAGGTACAAACCGGTAAAAGCGCTAAAACCGGCAACTGCATTCGCGCCTAATAAGCGTTCGGCCAATAGCCCGGCGAGCGGGATGAACTGCTGGGCGTGAACACCTAAAAAGTGTGCAGGGCGAAGGTCATTTTTCCAATGCCAACCCACCAACGTTAAGCCAACGCCGCTCGGCGGTTGGTGGCCGCCTAACTGAAAACCGCTTACGGTTGCCAAAACAAAAGTCAAACCCAAGCCCAACAAAACGCCTAGGGTGGTTGCCGAGAGTTTGGTATCTCCGAGGTCAGACCAAATCAGCCACGCCAACCACGCTTGGGAGGCGGTTAAACCCACCGCCATCACGCCCATCAGCGCGAACATAAAAATATGGAAAGCATCGTTCTTGTTGTAGTGGGACGGCTCTCCCCGGGCTGCTTGCAAGCTGATGTATGCCACTTCAAAAAAGGACGTGACGATGATTAAACCCGCCACACCCTTCAAACGCCTCACTGGCGCCTACTGTTGTGTTGATCAGGGTGGTGAGCCAAACGGTTGTAATGCAAAAAACCGCCGTAGCCGCCATGAACTTCATGGGCTTGGCCCAGATGCCTACGTCACGCAAGGTGCGTAAATCAAACCAAGACCACAGGTAAGTTAGCGCCAAGGCGACAACCATCGACAGGCCGTAATAGAACAGAACTTTTTGGGTGGTACTGAGAGATGCCATATGAGGCTGAATTCTAGAAGGCCAAGCCCGGCTCACTCAGAAACGCCAATTCCTCGGGCGAAGACGCGCGGCCCAAAAGGGCATTGCGGTGGGGGTAGCGGCCAAAGCGCAAGCAGTCTTGCGTTCCCCGCTTTAAGACTGCTCAACCAATAAACCTTGAACAGCAGTGATCAAGTTGGGTAGAGAATTGTGTGCAATAGTCCACACTGTGCCTGGATTAACTGTGGCGTAGCCATGAATCAATTGGTTGCGAAAAGCCACGATTTGCGGCAGGTCAGGCAGCCGTGCGGCCATGGGAGCATTCAACTTAGAGAGTTGATTCAGGGCCTCCCCAATCATTTCAAACTTGCGTTCAACGGCCGCTTGAACCAGGGCATTGTTTTCGTAGGTGGCAATGTCCATGTCTTTTGTGAAGGTTTGGATGGCCAGGGCGGCTTCACGCACATCCCACAAAAGCGCACGAGGGTCACGCTACATAGATCGCTTCCCGATTTTTATTGATACTGGCAAGCACAAAAGGGTTCCGAACGGAGCCGGGTTCGACCAGATCAACGCCCCGGCCCAAAAGAGATTCCAGCTCGGACTTGACACCAAAAAAGCGGTGCAAATCTGCAGGCGCTACTGGTGAGAACTCCACCAAAAAGTCAGCGTCGCTGTGCTCGGTATCAAAGTCATCACCGCGAGCGGCCGAGCCGAACACCTCCAGCCGGCGAATTTGGTATCGCTGACAAATAACCGAAATATCGGCGCGGTGTTGGGCAATTGCGAGGTGCATGGGGTGAGTTTAGCGAAGTTCAGCGTTCAAGGGCTAGAACCCCGACCCCGGCTCACTCAAAAAAGCCAACTCTTCGGGCGAAGACTCGCGGCCCAAAAGGGCATTGCGGTGGGGGTAGCGGCCAAAGCGGTCGATGATCTCTTTGTGCCGCAGCTCAAAGCGCAAGGTGTCTTCCAACCCCGGCTGCGAAAACAAGGCGACGGCTTGCGCGTGTACCAGCGCAGACTCGCTGTGCATATAGGGAATGTAGGCAAAGCTGCGCTGCGCCAAGGGCAGGCTGCGGTCTTGCCCACTGGCCACCAGTTCTTGCGCCAGCGCCAAAGCCAGCGCGTCTTGCGCAAAGGCGCACGGCGTGTCGCGGTAGACATTGCGCGAGAACTGGTCGAGCACCAAGATCTCGGCCAAGCGCCCTTCGGGCGTGGCGCGCCAAGAAAATAACTCACACCGCGCCGCAGCCTCCAGCGGGGTGCCGAAACGGGTGCGGATGGCTTCGTCCAAGGCAGCGTCTTTGGCGAAATGCTGCTGGGGGGTGAGTTCGGTGAACCAGAATGCGAGTATTTCTTGTGGATTCAATTGCAATATTTCCTGTAAGCCCACTTGGAAAATGTGACACGAACAACGCGTTGCTGTATTTTCCTATTTCCCCCAACTGTCCTTCAACCCCACTGCAAAATTAAACACTGGCTTTGAACCAGCCACGTGATCCAACCGATCCGCCACAAAGTAGCCATGGCGTTCAAACTGGAACTTCTGGTCTGCTGCTGCGTTCGCTAAGCTTGGTTCGACGAACGCAGTGATAACTTTTAGGCTGTCGGGGTTGATGCTTTCTAAAAAGTCTTTGCCCCCCGCATCGGGCTGTGGGTCTAGGAACAGGCGGTCGTACATGCGTACTTCGGCTTGAACGCCGTCTGCAACGCCAACCCACGTAATTGCCGCGCTGGCTTTGACGCTGTTGCTGCCTGGGGTTCCGCTTTTGGTGTCGGGGATCAGGGTGGCCAGCACTTTGGTGATGGTGCCACTGGCGTCGCGGTGGGCGACGGTGCATTCAATGACGTAGCCGCCTTTAAGGCGCACCTTGTTGCCTGGGAATAAACGCTTGTAGCCCTTGGTCGGAACGTCTTCATAGTCTTCGCGCTCGATCCACACTTCTTTGCCAAGGCTGAAGTGGCGCTCGGGCACTACTGTGTTGTCATCGGAGTGGGGCAGGGCGGGTTGGCTACAGGCTTCGAGGTGGCCTGGTGAGAACACCGTGTCCCAGTTGGTCAAAACGAGTTTGACCGGGTTCAACACCGCCATGCCGCGGTGGGCTTTTTTTTCCAGGTCTTCACGCAGGCAACCTTCAAGCGTGCTGTAGTCAATCCAACTGTCTGATTTGGTTACGCCGATGCGGTCGGCAAACAGGCGCAGGCTCTCAGCCGTGTAGCCCCGGCGGCGCAGGCCCACGATGGTCGGCATGCGCGGGTCGTCCCAACCGTTAACTTTACCTTCGGCAACCAGTTGCGCGAGCTTGCGTTTGCTGGTGATCACATAGGTCAGGTTCAGGCGGGCAAATTCGTATTGTTTGGGGCTGGGCGCGGCCAAGAGTTTGCATTCGCAAAGGCGCTCCATTAGCCATTCGTAAAACGGGCGCTGGTCTTCAAACTCCAGCGTGCAGATGCTGTGGGTGATTTGCTCCAGCGCGTCTTCAATCGGGTGGGCAAAGGTGTACATCGGGTAGATGCACCAGGTGTCGCCCGTGTGGTGGTGGGTGGCGCGGCGGATGCGATAGATGGCCGGGTCGCGCATATTGATGTTGGGCGAAGCCATGTCGATCTTGGCGCGAAGTACCGCAGCGCCGTCGCCTAAATTGGCATCGCGCATCTCGCGGAATCGCGCTAGGTTCTCGGCGGGTGTGCGGCTTCGGAAAGGGCTGTCAACGCCGGGCTTGCCAAAGTCGCCTCGGTTGGTTCGCATTTCCTCAGCCGTTTGTTCGTCTACGTAAGCGTGACCGGCTTCGATCAAGGCTTCGGCTGCGCGGTACATAAAGTCGAAGTAATCGCTGGCTTGGTAGGCTTTCTCGTTGCCCGGTTGGCTCCAGCTAAAGCCGAGCCATTTCACGGCGTCGATGATGCTGTTGACGTATTCGGTGTCTTCTTTTTCAGGGTTGGTGTCGTCAAAGCGCAGGTGGCACACGCCGCCGTATTCCTTGGCCAGCCCGAAGTTGATGCAGATGCTTTTAGCGTGGCCCACATGCAGATAGCCGTTGGGCTCGGGCGGAAAGCGAGTACGAATCTTGGCGGGGTCAGGCTGCCCTGAAGCATGGTGCGCGGCGTCGCCGGGGCTGCCGGCCCAACGGCGGCTGGCGTAAGTGCCTTTGTCCAAATCGTTTTCGATGATCTGACGCAGGAAGTTGCTGGGCTTGTGGTCGGTTTCAGTCGCAGGGGTGGCGGGTTTCGTCATCCAGTGATTTTAGGGGGCCCTAGGCCACAATTAGATCCAGCCTAGCCACTCATGCCAAATCAATTGACCGAGATAACGCGACGGCAGCAAGGTAAACGCTCCGGCCACAATGCAGGCGCCGAAATACAGGCTTTGCATCGTTTTTCTATGCGCCGCAAATTCGCGCCGCACCAGCGATCGAAACCCAATAAACAAGCTCACGAAAGTGACTGGGATAAGTAAGTGGATCGGCGTATAGCCCCACACATTGGGTAAATTAAAGTCGCGAATAAAGATGCCGGTGAGTGCTGCGGCCAACATCAGCGTTGTCCAGGTATAGCCCAGAGCGCGGTGCAGCCAAGGTCGGATGTGTTTGCCCAAACGGGCCCACAGCACGATAGGCCCAATGAGAACTGCGCCAATGGCAGCACTCATGTGAATGGCGATAGTGTGGGTGAGTTGCATTTTAAATTTTTCGTCCAAGTCGCTTTTCAACTTGTTTCTTTTCCCATTCAGCGCCGAATGGGCTGTAGCGTTCGAACACGCGCAAACCATGAAACAAGACGCCAATGCCCCAGCCCATCGCTACCCAGCCCACCCATAAGTATTGGGGGCGTGTCCACAAATTGATGCCCAGCAAGAGGGTGAGGACGACGACGTATTGAGCCAAATGCAGATAAAAGCCTTTGAGCTTACGCACTTGGGCAAAGGCCAAGGCTTCGTCTGCGTCAAACGCTGCGGGGGATGCGGGTGCTGTTATTATGTTCATTCCGGGCTCCTGAAGTGTTGAGAAATCAATTTCAAACACGGCAGCCAAAGACTTCAAGGATTCAGTGCTTGCCACTTGTCCTTGTTCAATGCGTTGGACGGTGCGCACGCTTAAACCACTAAGGTCAGCCAGTTGCTGTTGCGACCAACCGCGTTGGAGTCTGAGTTTTTGAATCAACATATAAAGTCCCTGTTTGCCGATGGGCGTAATTTAATTCTTTGTCTAGGAGTTGAACACGTCACGGCACGCCAGCAGGACGACTTTGGTATGACACCACTATGACATTGGCATTGCGCACCACCTGCTCGGCTTGCGGGTCTGTCTGAACGTGGTCATCAAGGTAACGTTTAAAAACCGCAATTTTTGCGACCAAATCCTATTTAATTATCATTTAATCGCGACTTTTTAATAAAGTGATGTAAAAAAGTCGCAAAAACTCTGCCTATCAACCGAAGCCAAAAAGATGCGCATCCGTTCGAACCAGTGAGGGCTGGACTAAGTGCCGGCGCCATAGGGTCTTCACATGTCTTTCCTACAATGCCCTGATGAAACAAAAAACCCGGATGTCGATTGGTTTGGTGATTGTGCTGCTTGCCCTGGGCGGCGCGTGGTGGGCGCAGCGCGGCGGGAGCGCAGAGGTTCAGTACCGAACTGGGAAAATTGAGCGGGGGGATTTGCTGGCAAGTGTTGCGGCGAGCGGAGCGGTGACGCCGGTGTCATTGGTAACCGTAGGGACGCAGGTGAGCGGACAGATTCGTGACGTCTTGGTCGATTTCAATACCGAAGTTAAAGCGGGCCAGTTGCTGGCGCAAATTGACCCGGAGAGTTTTGAGTACCGGGTTCGCTCGGCGCAGGCCGATGTCGATGCCGCCCGTGCTGCGGTGTTAACGGCGCAAGCCAACCTGCTGGCCACCCAAACCCAGGTCTCGCGCGCCCAGGTGGATTTAAACGAGGCGCAGCGTTCCCAGGATCGAACCCTTAGTTTGGTTGAGAAACAATTCATCGCCCAAAGCGAGGGCGACAAAGCCCGGGCATTGGTTAACACCAGCGCGGAGGCTTTAAAAGCGACTCAGGCCCAAGTAGGCGTTTCCCAAGCGCAGGTTAGCGCGGCTAAAGCCAATGTGTCGCAGCGCGACTCGGCGCTGGCCCAAGCCCGCATCGATTTGGCCCGCACGAAGATTACTTCTCCCGTGAACGGCATTGTGATCAAGCGGACGATTGAGCGTGGGCAGACGGTTGCCAGCAGCTTGCAAGCCCCGGAGTTGTTTGTGATTGCGCAAAACCTATCTGATATGCAGGTCGAGGCGGCCATTGACGAAAGCGATGTGGGGCGTTTGGTCGTAGGTCAAAAAGCTAGCTTTACGGTGGACGCGTTTCCGGGCCAGAGTTTCCAAGGATCGGTTCAACAGGTGCGCAAAGCGGCGCTGAACGTGGCCAATGTGGTGACGTATGTGGCGGTGATTCGGTTCTCTAACGTTGACGGCCGATTGATGCCTGGCATGACCGCCAACGTCAGAATCGTGACCGAAGAGCGCAAACAAGTTTTGAAAGTTCCTAACGCGGCTTTGCGATTGCGCATAGCCGGCGTCGAACCACCCAAAGCAGATGGCGCTTCTCGCTCCAGCAGCCGCGGGCGGCTTTATTTGAAAGACGCCAAAGGCCAACCTCAAGCGATTGCGGTTCAAGTGGGCGTGACCGACGGAACCCAAACTGAATTGATCGTGTCCCCTGCTTCAAATCAGGGCGCAGACGCATCCCCAATAAATGAAGGCGTGGAAGTATTGGTAGCGGTGAAGTCGGCAGGCGCATCGGGCCCAGGCGCTAAACCCACCGGTCCGCGCTCGCCGTTTTAAGTTCGCAACCCAGCCCTCAGCCGCCATGACAAACGTCACGCCGCCACTGATCGTGGCCAAAGACTTGGCTAAAAGCTATGCCATGGGATCAGCTGCAGAGCACGCCTTAGGTACAGGACAAACCGTCCACGCCCTGCGCGGCGTGAGCTTGGATATTGCCAGCGGAGAGTTTGTCGCCATCATGGGCGCGTCGGGTTCGGGTAAATCGACCTTGATGAATATTTTGGGCTGCTTAGACACCCCAAGTTCTGGCAGCTATTGTTTGGGGGGCGAAGCAGTAGAGCGAATGAGCAGCGACCAGTTAGCACAACTGCGTAACCAACACATTGGTTTTGTGTTCCAGCAATTCAATTTGTTACCGCGAACCTCCGCACTAGAAAACGTGGAGTTGCCTTTGGTGTATTGCGGAATCAAAGCTCCAGCTCGCCGCCAAAGGGCAAAGACCGCTTTAGAGCGTGTCGGTTTGGGCGAACGTTTGTTACATACGCCTTCTGAGTTATCAGGCGGGCAGCAACAGCGGGTTGCGATTGCCAGAGCGTTAGTCAACGCGCCCCAGTTGATCTTGGCCGATGAGCCCACCGGTGCGTTGGACTCACAAACCAGTGCCGAAATCATGCAGTTGCTCAGTGAACTCAACGCCCAAGGCATGACGGTGGTGATCGTGACCCATGAGCCCGACATTGCCGCTTGGGCCCGACGCACCTTGGTTTTTAAAGACGGCGTCATGGTTCAAGACTCAGCCAACCCCGCGCACGCGGAGCAAGCCACATGAACGCGCTCACAGCTTTACGCAGTGCCCTGCGTGCCTTGGCGGCCAACGCTTTGCGCAGCGTACTCACCATGCTGGGGATCATCATTGGTGTGGCTGCGGTGATTGCGATGATCGCCGTAGGCCAGGGCGCAACCCAGCGGGTACAAGAACAAATGAAGGGTTTGGGCTCCAACATCATGTTGGTGTTACCCGGCGGCGTTTCCCAAGCGGGCGTTCGCTTGGGAGCGCAAACCCGCCAACGTTTAACCGAAGAGGACGCGCAGGCGATTGCCTTGGAGATTCCGGAAGTCCAAGTGGCCGCGCCCACCTCGCGCACCACGGGGCAACTGGTGTGGGGCAATACCAATTGGGGCAGCACCATCATTGGCGTAAACAATGACTTCTTGGAAGCGCGGGATTGGCCACTGCAAAGTGGGCGCATGTTTGATGCCGCCGAACTTGCAGGATCTGCCAAGGTGGCTTGGGTGGGGGCCACTGTGGTGCGCGAATTGTTGGGCGATCAAGACGCGGTGGACCAAGTCATTCGGGTTCGGGGAATCCCGATCACGGTGATTGGCGTCTTAAGCCCCAAAGGCCAAAACTCGATGGGCCAAGACCAAGACGATGTGGTGATGATTCCAATTGGAACCTTGCGCAACCGCATTTGGGGCGGCGACGCAACAAGCCGTTTAAAGCGGGTCGGCGCGATTTCAGTGAAGGTGCGTGACGGGCAAGATATGAAAGAGGTTGAGTCGTCCATCCAAGATTTATTGCGCCAGCGCTTTAAGGTGCAAGCGGGAGCGGATGATCCTTTTACAGTTCGAAACCTCACTGAAATTTTGCAAGCCCAAGAAGAATCAAGCCGGGTGATGACGCTGCTGCTAGCCGCTGTTGCAGGAATCAGTTTGGTCATTGGCGGCATCGGAATTATGAACATCATGCTGGTGAGCGTGACTGAACGCACCAGAGAGATTGGCTTGCGGATGGCCGTAGGGGCGCGTGGCCGCGACATCTTGGCGCAGTTTCTCATTGAAGCCGTAACGCTCAGCCTGATTGGGGGTGCTATCGGCGTTCTCTTAGGTGCCTTAACGACTTGGGCCGTGGGCGCATTCGCGGGGTGGGATGTGAGTTTGAGTTGGGCCTCTGTGGTTTTGGCTGTGGGGTTTTCTGGATTGGTAGGAGTATTTTTTGGCTACTACCCCGCGCAAAGAGCCGCCAAGATGTTGCCGATTCAGGCCTTGCGCTACGAGTGACAAAATACGAGATTAATTAAAGGATTTTTAAGTGCTAGATACCACCCTGTTAATCAAAGCCGCCATCATGGGCGTGGTCGAAGGTCTTACCGAGTTTCTTCCTATCTCTTCGACCGGCCACTTAATTTTGGCGGGTGCGCTTTTGGGTTTTGATGATGAGAAGGCCAAGGTCTTTGATATTGCGATTCAAACCGGCGCCATCTTCGCCGTGATTTTGGTGTACTGGGACAAGATCAAAAGCACCTTGATCGACTTGCCGGTCCAACGCCAAGCGCAAACCTTTGCCATCAACATCCTGATCGCATTTTTACCTGCGGTCGTTTTGGGTTTGCTGTTCGGAAAAGTCATCCAGACGTATTTATTTACCCCTGAAGTGGTTGCTACCACTTTCATTTTGGGTGGCCTCATTATTTTGTGGGCTGAGCGCCGTCACGCCGCCGCGGTCGACCCGCAACAAGGCACGTTTCCGCGCGTGAATCGCATGGATGACATGACCGCGTGGGACGCGCTCAAGGTGGGCTTGGTGCAATGTTTGGCGATGGTGCCGGGAACCAGCCGCAGCGGCGCTACGATTATTGGTGGCATGTTGCTTGGTATGTCGCGCAAAGCGGCTACCGATTTTTCTTTCTTCTTAGCGATGCCGACTTTGATAGGCGCGGGGGCTTACAGCCTGTACAAAGAACGCGCCTTACTCAGCATGGCCGATGCGCCACTCTTTGGCGTAGGTCTCTTCTTTTCATTTCTTAGCGCCTGGTTGTGCGTGCGCTGGTTACTGCGTTTTATCTCAAACCACAGCTTTGTCGGTTTTGCCTACTACCGCATTGCCTTTGGCATAGTGGTGTTGGCTACAGCGTGGAGCGGCGCCGTGACTTGGGCGGCCTAAAACTCAAGCGCCCATATTGCGCAAAGACGCCTCAATCGCAGCGGCAGTTACAAGGGGTTTTTCCATCGGGAAGAGGTGGCTACCGTCAAGCATCATGGTGCGGCCTTTGGTGAGTTGGTCGGTTAAGGTCATGCCGACGCGTTTCATCTCCACCGATTGGCGTCCACCAATAAAACTCACCGGACACTTGAGTGGGTGGCGCTTAAAGAGACGGTCTAGGTTGTCAGGAATCGTGTTGTAAATCTCGGTTTCAATCTCGCGGTTAAAAGCCAAAACGCGTTTACCGTCTTCCTCGATCGTTCCCAGGCTCACGTAGTCCATGAGAACGTCTTGGTCCCATTTCGCAAATGCCTTTTTATGGCGAAAGTGCTCAAAAGCGGCTTCGATACTCGGCCAGCTATTGCGTCGTTTGTGGCTGACTGCGCCAGGTGACAAAGAGCCCACCAGTTGGGTTCCTTTAATCATGCCCAAAGCGGTAGAGCGCCAACCGCCTAGCAAGGGCGCATCAATCAGCACGACGCCTTTGGCAATTCTGGGGTGCCTTGCCGCAGCCATGAGACTTAAAAATCCACCTAAAGAATGGCCGACCAGCCAAATCGGCTCGCCTGCTTTGTCGCATTGCTCTTGGGCGAAGTCGGATACATGTTCTGCCAAGTGCCGCCAATTGTTGCTGACAGGATATTGCGGGTCGTGTCCGAGTTTGTCGATGGCTTTGACGCTAAAACCCCGGGCGCGTAAATGCTTAAAGAGTTGCTTGTAGGTACTGGCAGGAAAGCTGTTGCCGTGGGAAAAAACAATGGGGATCATGCAGTCGATTTGAAAGGAGGGGGATGAAAGATTTATGACTTGGATTGGAGCGCTTTGAGCTGGTAAAGCGCATCCATCGCCTCGCGGGGGCTCATCCCGTCCGGGTTCATGCTACTGAGCATCGTTTCTAGCAGGCTAGGCGCGGCCAGTTCGGCGGTGGGCGCGGGAGCAAATAAATCCACCTGCGCTTGAGACGCAGAGGCGTTTTGTTCGAGCGCTTGTAAAGTGTTGCGGGCTTGGTTGAGAACGGCAGCGGGCATGCCAGCCAGTCGCGCCACTTGAATCCCGTAACTGCGGCTGGCGGGGCCGGGCTCTATGGCGTGTAAGAAGACGATATCGCGCCCTGATTCGGCCGCGCTCACATGCACATTGACTGCGCCATGATGGGTTGCAGGAAACTCCGTGAGCTCAAAGTAATGGGTAGCAAACAGCACAAAGGCTTGGGTTTTGTCATGCAGCTGGGTGGAAATGGCGCTGGCCAGTGCCAGGCCGTCAAAGGTGGAAGTCCCACGGCCAATTTCATCCATCAAAACCAATGACTGCGGTGTTGCGCTGTGGAGTATTTGAGCGGCTTCGACCATTTCCAACATAAATGTGGATTGGGCGTTGGCTAAATCGTCGGCAGCGCCGATGCGGGTGTGGATCGCATCAATGGGCCCCAGGGTGCAGCGGCTTGCGGGAACATAAGAACCCACGCTGGCGAGCAAGACAATGATTGCCACTTGGCGCATGTAGGTTGATTTACCGCCCATGTTGGGGCCGGTGATGACTTGCATTCTTTGCTTGGGCCCCAAGCGGGTGTCGTTGGCAATAAAGTTGCCGCTGCTGAGTTCGCCTAAGCGGGCTTGAACGACGGGGTGGCGACCTTGGTCAATATCAATGCAAGGCTGGTCCACAAACTGGGGGGCACACCATCCCAAAGTAAGCGACCGCTCTGCCAAGGCGCACAAGGCGTCAAGCGCAGCCAGCGCTCGCGCCAGTCGTGTCAGCGCGGGCACAAAAATTTGAAGTTGATCCAGTAAGTTTTCAAACAACCACTTCTCGCGGGCTAAGGCGCGCTCTTGGGCGCTCAAGGCTTTGTCTTCAAAGGCTTTGAGTTCGGGGGTAATAAAACGCTCAGCGTTTTTGAGGGTTTGGCGGCGGCGATAGTCTTCAGGAACTTTGCTGGCTTGGCCTTGGGTAACTTCAATAAAAAACCCGTGGACTTTGTTGAACTGCACCCGCAAATTCGCAATCCCTGTGCGTTCGCGCTCGCGGGTTTCGAGGTCCAGTAAAAAGGCGTCGCAGTTAGTCTGAATAGCGCGAAGCTCATCAAGCTCGGCGTCAAAACCGCTGGCAATCACACCGCCATCCCGCACCAGCGCCGCAGGCTCGGGCGCGATAGCGGCATGCAAAAGTTGGGCGCATTCGGAGGGTGGCTGTAAATGGGCTGCTATGCGGCTAAGCAAGCCCTGTGATGTTTGAAACTGTTCTAGAGTTTGAGACAGCGCAGTGGTTTTTTGCAAAGTCTGCAACAAACCCACTAACTCGCGAGGTCGAACCTGGCGCAGACTCAAGCGGGCAGTAATGCGCTCCACATCAGCGCTGCCTTTGATGTGGCTGCGCAATGTTGAAAACAGCGCGCTGACGCTGCTTTCCCCGCGCAGGGCTTCAATGGCATCTAACCTCAGTTGGGCTTGGGAGCGGTCGCGCCGAGGTTCCAATAGCCAGCTTTTGAGCTGCCTGCTGCCCATCCCGGTCATGCAGGTGTCTAACAAAGAAAACAGGGTGGGTGCGTCTTCGCCGCGCAGGGTTTGGGTTAACTCTAAATTGCGCCGGGTGGTTGCTGGTAAATCGATGAGTTCGCCGTTGCGTTGAACTTCAATCGCGCTGATATGGGCCAACGCCCGGCCTTGGGTGTGTTCTGTATAGGCGAGCAGCGCGGCGCTTGCCGCGTGGGCCATGTCTAGTGTTTGGGCATTCCAGCTTTCCAGGCTTGCCGCATGCAAAACTTCCAGCAATTTGCGCTGACCTAAGGCGCTGTCAAATTGCCACTCCGGGCGGGCGGTCAGGTACAACTTGCTGCCCGAGCGCAGACGTTTAAGGCGATCTTCAAAAGCGTTGGTAACCGCGCTGTTGTAGGCCAGCTCGCTTGGCGCAATGCGGGCGATCCAGTCAGTGGCTTCGTCGTTGGCGCATTCGGCCAGATGAATCACGCCTTGGGTCACGCTAAGCCAAGCCAGGCCACAGCGGTTACGCGGGCCAAGGTGTACCGCCATCAAAAGAGATTCTGATTTTTCGCTCAAGAGTTCGGAGTCCGTTAGCGTTCCAGGGGTGACCACCCGAACCACCTTGCGCTCTACCGGCCCTTTGCCGCCTACTTCTCCGACTTGTTCACAAATCGCAACCGACTCCCCTTGGCGAATCAACTTAGCGAGGTAACCCTCCATTGCGTGAAACGGCACGCCCGCCATGGAGATAGGCACACCGGCGCTTTGGCCGCGTTGGGTGAGGGTGATATCAAGGAGTCGCGATGCTTTTTCGGCATCTTCATAAAACATTTCATAGAAGTCACCCATTCGATAAAACAACAGGGTATCGGGGTAGTCCGCCTTCAAACCCAGGTACTGGGTCATCATGGGGGTGTGTTGCTTTGCGTCTTCGGTCATTGGGGGAAGTCTATCAACTTCACACCTATGAAATGGTCGCCTGCGAAAAATAGCCGGTAGCGTTAAACTCAAGCGCGAAACCCTTCAAAGCCTTAAGGATTGTGATGAGCGTCTCTTCTGTCTCTCAGCGTCCAGCGCCAGCGCAGGTACAACCGCCGCGCGAACCCGTCAAAGCAGTGACTAAAAAAGCGGACGACGCGCCACGGCCTGATCCCAAGCCTATCCATCAAAACGAACAAGCCCAGACCACCTATACGCGGGTCAAAGAAAAACAAGAAAGCCAGGCCCAAGCCAAAGGGCGTCAAGTCGATCTCAAAGCGTAATTTTTTCGCAGTCTCATTTTGCTACCCCTTCAAGGAGTATTGATGTTCACTACCGCAATCGCCGGAAGCCTTCCCAAACCCGCTTGGCTTGCAGAAACAGAAAAACTGTGGCCCCAGTGGAAAGCGCAAGGTGATGAGTTGCTACAGGTTAAGCGCGACGCCACCTTGCTGTGGATCAAGGCGCAAGAGGACGCAGGAATTGATGTCATTGGAGACGGCGAACAAGCGCGGCAGCATATCGTTCATGGCTTTGTAGAGCACGTGGAAGGCATCGACTTTGAAAACAAGGTCACCATGGGCATTCGCAACAACCGCTACGATGCCCAGGTTCCTCAGGTGATTGCCCCGTTGCGCTTAAAAGGGCGGGTACATGCCTTTGAGGCCCAATTGGCGCGGGCCCATACCAAGAAAAAACTGAAATTCACCTTGCCCGGCCCGATGACGATTGTCGATACCGTGGCTGACCGTTTTTATGGCGACAAAGTCAAAATGGCGATGGCTTTTGCGGAGCTTCTCAACCAAGAGGCGCTGGCCCTCCAAGCCGATGGCGTGGATATCATTCAGTTTGATGAGCCTGCCTTCAATGTGTATATGGACGAGGCCGCCGATTGGGGTGTCAAAGCGCTCGAGCGCGCAGCGCAAGGCTTGACCTGTACCACTGCGGTTCATATTTGTTACGGCTACGGAATAGAAGCCAACAACAACTGGAAAAAAACGCTGGGTGACGAATGGCGTCAGTACGAAAAAGTATTCCCAGCGTTAGCTAAGAGCAGCATCCAACAGGTGAGTTTGGAATGTTTTCATTCGCATGTACCCATGGAAATGATGAAGTTGCTTGAAGGCAAAGACGTGATGGTCGGGGTCATCGATGTCGCCAGCGCAGAAATTGAAACGCCAGAACAAATCGCCGACACCATTGGCCGCGCTTTGCAGTTCGTACCTAAACACCGTTTGATTGCTTGCACCAACTGCGGTCTGGCGCCTATGACGCGTGATGTGGCTGAGCGCAAGCTCAAGGCCTTGGCTGAAGGCGCTAAGTTGGCGAGTCAGCGCTACGCTTGATTTAGGGCGTTGAAATCTCGACCATGATTTCATTGCGTCGAAAAATAGGCAAAGTCCAGGGCGGGTCATACCTGGAAATTTGAGGCGTTCCGATCATTTTCAGTGACCGCATTCCGGCCCAAGCCAATGTTTCATCCGTCTTGCTTTGAACCCGGGCGAGGTTGTTGAACCCCGAGTAGGTATGAACAGCAAAGTACTTACTTGGAATTTCTTTCAAACGAACGGCGTTGTTTTTTGGTTTTGGGATGGTGTCCATGGTGTACTGGCTTGGCATCACAAAACTTATTCGCCATTGGTTGGCGGTTTGCATAGTCATTGCAGCTGACGACGGTTCCAAAGTGACGGGCGCTGTCATTGCAATTTTGGACGATTGGGGTTCCGCTGTCACTGGCGCAGTCATGGCGATTTTTGACTTGAGCTGCGAATTTGAAGCTTGGTTATTGCCAAAAATAAAATCAGCGATCAGTCGAAAGCCTTTGCTTGATGCCTCATCCATATCACCCTCAACCAAAGTCTCAGCGATCAGCATCGGGGCGTATTGCCGAATCTCAAATGAATTTTCCGTGACTAAAACTTTGTAGGAAGGTTCTTCAGTAGCCATAGCATGTCCAATCCATAGAGCGCTTACAGTGAATACCAATGCAGCGAGTTTATATTTCAGCATGGACTGACTCCTTCAAAGATTTTGCTTGGGATGTGATGAGCTCTCGCTGGGTAGACGTCAACCTGTTGAGGTTTTTAAGTTGCATCAGCATACGCGGATTTTTTGCAAGTTGGTCGGCGTGACGGTCGAGATAATCCCAATATAAGGTGGTGAATGGGCAAGCGGTTTCGCCGGTCGATTGTGCAGGATCAAAACGGCACCCTTTGCAGTGATTGCTCATGCGATCAATATATTTTCCGCTGGCAATATACGGCTTGCTTGACATGAGCCCTCCGTCTGCAAATTGGCTCATGCCAAGCACATTGGGGAGCTCTACCCATTCCACGGCATCCACATAAACACCCAAGTACCACGCGTGCACTTCTTTTGGCTTGACGCCAAGCAGCAAAGCATACAAACCGGTGACCATCAGTCGTTGGATGTGGTGTGCGTAACCGTGTTGAAGCGTTTGTTGAATCGCATCCCGCATGCAAGCCATGTCGGTTGCGCCTGTCCAGTAGAAACTGGGGAGTGGGGCAGTGGCCTTCATTTCGTTGCGATCAATGTAGCTTGGCATCTGAGTCCAATAGATGCCACGAACAAATTCCCGCCACCCTAAGATTTGCCGAATAAAGCCTTCAACGGAAGCCAATGGTGCAAGTCCTTGTTGGTATGCCTGCGACGCAGCCGCAACCACCTCTCTTGGGTTCAGGAGTTTTAAATTCAAGGCGCAAGACAGATGCGAGTGATACAACCAAGCCTCGCCTTCCCACATAGCGTCCTCAAAACGCCCAAAATGAGGAAGCCGATGTTGAATGAATGCATCAAGGGCTTGTAACGCCTGCAACCGATTTACAGGCCAGCCAAAAGTAGCGATGGATCCCGGATGGCTGGCAAAACGTCGATTGACCAATTGGATGACTTCTTTGGTAATCGCGCCGGGTTCAAAGCGACTGGGTTGGGGCAATTCTCCCGGCCCCTGTTTGCCAAAACTCTCGCGATTTTCAGCATCAAAATTCCAGGCACCACCTATCGGCTTTTTCCCATCCATCAAGATGCCATTTTTCAGCCGCATTTCGCGGTAAAAAAACTCTAAACGCAATTGCTTCCGCGACGCTGCATGATCTGAAAAATCACGGACAGTGCTAAAAAAATGGGTATCGTCTCGAATGTCTAGGTCTAGATTTGTTTCGCGAGAAAGATCACGTATTTTTTGGAGAACTCGCCAATCTCCAGGCGTCGTCATGATTAATTTTTTCGGTTTTGTGAGTTTGATGGTCTTCGCTAATTCCCCATCTAATGTCCCCGTGTTGTCTTCGCTATCGATCTCACTGTAATGGACAGCCCAGCCCTTCTTTTTAAAGTCCTGGGCGAAGTGACGCATCGCACTTAGAAAAAGCGTTGTACGTTGTTTTGAGGAAATGATGTGCGTGGATTCTTCGTCGACCTCCGCCATCCAAACTGCATCCTGTGCAGGATCGAAGTCAACCAATGCGGATGCCTCTTCACTCAGCTGATCGCCCAAAACGATAACAAGGTTTCGCATAATTCCCGACCTATCTTTTTTTCCGACATGCGTCAGAGCAATACAAAACAGATTCCCAGTTCTTAGCCCATGCTTTTCGCCACGTCATTTCACGCCCACACTGCTTACAAGGCTTGGTGGGTGGGTATTTTTTATTGCCTTTGAAGGAAGGATTCACACTTGCCTCTGGCATTTATTGCAAAGGCGCATGAGTGCATGATTTCAATTGGTCTAGCGACGCAAAGGCGAGGGCGTTGGCATGGGTTGAAGCCAAAACGACTGCAGGCGCAACGCCGGCTTCAAACGCTTCGAGCCAGCGCCTTGCGCACAGGCACCAGCGGTCTCCCGGTTTCAAGCCTGAAAAGCGAAACGCTGGGCGAGGGGTCAGCAGGTCGTTTCCACGAGAAAGAGAAAAACCCAAGAATTCCTGAGTGACTATGGCGCAAATCACATGGCTGCCTTGGTCCTGCGCATCCGTTGTACAGCAACCATCGCGGTAATAGCCTGTTAGAGGGTCGTAAGAGCAAGCGATCAAAGATGTTCCAAGAACGTTAAGGTCATAGCGTTCAGATAAATTTGAGCTCATGCGGATCTTTCGTTGATGTCAATACCCTCATGCTTTGCAATTTTTTCTAAGGCATTCTCAAACAAGCACCGTGCAGATCCAGAAATAGATTGCAAATAGGAATGGAGGTGCGCATCTTCAGGGCTCTTGTTTAAGCACTCTTGGCTGTATTCCTCAAAACTCGCCAACTGAGAAATGAGCTCTGCGACATGCCGAGGGCATTCGCAAAGAACGTTGGTAGAAATGGAGGCAACGCGGCTGAGGGTGGTTTCTGAAAATTTACGCGCTGTGATGACGGAGCTGTCTGTACCAAATTCTTGGGCGCGTGTGGAGTCAACGAATAAAACAGATTGAAGAAGATCCGCCAGTTCAGTGTCGGAGATAGGCTCGCGGCGAACAACAATTCCCGCCCCCTTCAATGCCTGTACCATCGCCTCAGTGGCGAAGTTGTAGACCACAATCGTCTGCTCAAAGACGTGTTTTTTCTTCAATTCTTGTAGCGTTTTTTGTACATGAGGTTGAAGAGAGTTCACCTTCACAAGCAACACTCTGGCATTGCTAGGGATTTCAACGTTGAGCGCATCTTCTACGTTTTGAAACACATGGCTCACCTTCAACGGACTGTCTTGAAATAGTTGGATGAATTTTTTGGATTCAATGCGGTTGGCCATCCCTAAGCCCACCACGGCCAAGAAAGTCGTTGGATTTTCACCCGTGGCGTTCTTTAGAGCTCTTGCTTTGGGGTGGATTGATTGGTTGCTGATCCGACGCAATTGATCAACGTCAATTCCAGCGATCGCGCTGATGGCATGGCCTTGCTGTGAAAGCTGCTTTAAAAGTAATGCTTTGGAAACGTCACTTTCATCAAATATCCGGTGATTGCCTGGCGATTTAATGGGGCTAAAAGCTTGGTACCGTTTTTCCCAAATGCGAAGAGTTGAGACGGGGATGCCGGTGGTTTGCGAGACAGCGCCAATGCGGTATGACTGCAGCGGGTGGGTGTTGGTAGATGTCAAAATTTTAGATTGAGTAGGTTTTGAGTTGATATTATGCAATTAATTTTTGGTTATTAGTCAAAATACTACTTTATTTCGTCAAAATACAGGTTAACTCTACTCATTAAAAGAGGTTTCCGTGATTTCCAACAAAACAATCAGCGCGATCGAGGTGAGTGTTTTCCTTGCAAAAAACGCAATCCATCGCAACATTACAACCGACGAGATGTCTTCCCATTTAGGGATCTCCGTCTCCTACCTTGAATACATATTAAAAACGCTCAAGCTCAGCGGTATCGTTAGCGCTGCGAAAGGCCCTGGCGGGGGGTACCACATTCAGGGAAAGCCTTCTGATATCAGCGTGTGGGAAGTTGCCAAAGTGTTTGAAACGACCCTTCAGTCAGCGCCCTCAGAGTTGGAAAACCCCAATCTTGCGCCAAGCGCCTATGAGCTAGGTTTGCAGGCGGTCATTCGCGACGAATTAGAAGGGTCCACCTTGGCCGATTTTGTGGATGCCGAACCTCAAGAGCCGTCTTTATTTGAGGAGGCCTTAGGCCGGTTTCGATTGAAACCTCTTTCTGTGCCCTTGCTTCCTAAAGCCCCAAATTCTGTCTTTCAGTGGCATATGGTGATTTGAAAATGGGATCCAAACTAGCCAAATTCGCCCACCTTTCGCCTGGCGATCTGTCTTTGATTATTCAACGGGCTTGGGAAGATAGAACTACTTTTGAAACGATCCAGTCGCAATGGGGTGTGAGTGAACCGGACGTGATTTGGTTGATGCGAAACCACTTAATAAGCAGTTCTTTTAAAATGTGGCGTATGCGTGTGCGTGGGCGGGTGACTAAACACAGGGCGCTGAGACATCCAGAGATGCCATACTTAGATAACAAGATTGCGGACCACCGTCGCCCTCACTGCTGAACTCCAGAACTCCAATAGATGGAGATATTTTTTGAAAGTTGGCTATGACAGATGATGAGCGGTGTTGCGGAACAGGTACTTGTATCATTGACGACTCTGGCCGCTGTTGGTGCGGGCAGCAGTGGGATGGTGAAAAAATGTGTCTCCCTGCTTTGACTCCTGCCGATGAGGTTAGAAACGAACCAACTCCTTCATCACCGCCAAGAGATAACACTTGACGCTTCAGATAAAGTCTCAAATTCCGCCTGTGTGGGCTCCCCGATTGGGCTATGCGGGGCTACTCCCTTTTATTTGTCTATGCCTTGCGACTTGGTTTTTTCAAGACCCATTGCGACTTCAACTGGCCCACGCTTTGCTAACGTATGCCGCAACTATCGCAAGCTTTTTAGGCGCTATTCATTGGGGTCTTGCTATGCACGGCTTGGAGGAGCCCGATCAAACCACGCCTTTTTTGCTTTGGGGAGTGACGCCAAGCCTTTTTGCTTGGCTGGCTTTACTGGTGCCCTTAGGGATGGGTTTGTGGGGCTTGGCCGTTTTACTTTGGGTTTGTTTTTGGGTGGACTTGCGGGTCTACCCAAGGCTCGGTGCCCAAGATTGGTTGGCTATGCGCTCTGTCTTAACTAAAGTCGCTTCGGCTTGCTGCGTGATCGGAGCGCTGGCTGTGTAGAACTTTTTTTCGTGCATCAGCACGAGAAAAGTTAAGCCTCTTTATTTGCGGGGTGCAGCTGTAAAGTAGGCGTATTGCGAACAGCGGCTTTTTCTCCCGCAGTGGCAAATTTGCTGTATTTCCCAAGTATGCTGACCAGTTGTCCGTAAATTCGCGGCGCACCCGCAAGGCATTCTTCTTGTTCCAAAAAGTCGGATTCG
>SXGU01226891.1_pt1 | contig 21152 bp, 10 predicted proteins | sample 3174531 | NCBI WGS metagenome assembly SXGU01 (sample SAMN11356863, study PRJNA531348) | freshwater metagenome | isolation source: freshwater sample F1-140 | place: China: Fuxian Lake, Yuxi | collected 2017-12-25 | reverse complement strand
TGCCGCTGACCTTTCACGACGGTGTCACGCGCAAGTCGCTGGGGCTCACGGGCGGCGAGCGCATCGACATCCGACTTCCCGACGGCGAGACGAAGGCGCGCGCGGGCATGGACCTCCTGCTGCTGGTTCACGATGCCGCCGGCACGCGCGCCGTACCGGTGGCCTGCCGGCTGAATACCGACAACGAGGTTCGCTACTTCGAGCATGGCGGCATCCTGCAGTTCGTGCTCGACAACCTGATGCGCGCGCCATGATGTCGCGCGGCCCGTCCGTCGCGTCGGCTCGGAGGGCGACGGTGCGATGACTGACGTCGCCACGCCGGCAGCGGTCACGGAGGTGGAGCAACGGCAGCTCGACGACAGCCTGCGCTGGATCATGCGCAACGGCGTCGGCATCCAGATCATGGAGACGCTCGCGGTTGGCGCCTTCCTGACGGCGTTCGCGCTGCAGCTCGGCGCCAACAACCTGATCATCGGCCTGCTCGCGGCCGTACCGCACCTCTCGCAGCTGGCGCAGCTGCCGGGCGTCTGGCTCGTCGACAAGTCGAAGGAGCGACGAAAGATCTACCTGCGAGCCGGCATGGTCGCGCGGCCGATGATGCTCGTGATCGCGCTCGTGGCGTTCCTGCCCGAGGGGCCGATCGCCCTCGGCGTGCTGCTGGTGGCCTTCACGCTGCGCTACGTTGCCGGCGCGATCCTCGCCGTCGCGTGGAACTCGTGGATGCGCGACCTGGTGCCCGACAACCAGATGGGCAAGGTGTTCGGCAACCGGCAGCAGCTGATGATCATCATCGGCGCGCTGGTCAGCCTCGTGGCCGCCGGGTTCGTGGACCTGTGGAAGGCGTACGCACCGTTCCCGCCCACCTATGGCTACGCCATCATGTACGGGTTGTCGTTCCTGTTCGGTGCCTACGCAGTGTGGTGCGCGAGGCACATCGTCGAGCCTAAGCTCGTGCCGCCCGAGGGCGACCTGCACCTGCTCGACCGCCTGCTGGCGCCGCTGGCCGACCGCAACTTCAGGCGCCTGCTGAAGTTCATGGCATCGTGGAGCTTCGCGGTGAACCTCGCCGCACCGTTCTTCGCGGTGATGATGCTCAAGGGCATGGGCATGTCGCTCACATGGGTGGTGTTCCTCTCCACGCTGAGCCAGCTCGCGGGCTTCCTGACAGTGCGGGTGTGGGGCACGGCGGCGGACCGCATCACCAACAAGGCCGTGCTGGCGTTCTGCGGCCCGCTGTTCATCGCCTGCATCTTCGCCTGGACCTTCGTGCCCTACGACCCCGCGCACTGGGCGACGATCCCGCTGCTGGTCGCGATCCACGTATTCACGGGCATCGCTTCCGCGGGTGTGAGCCTGTCGGGCGGCAACATCACGCTGAAGCTCGCGCCGCGGGGGGATGCGACCGCCTACCTGGCATCGAGCTCGGTGGTGAATGCCACGGCCGCTGGCATCGCCGCCGTGCTCGGTGGCCTCACGGCCGACTTCTTCGCGGTGCGCGAGCTGTCCCTGGTGATGCACTGGCAGTCGCCGGATCACGTCCTCGACATCAACACGCTGCACTTCACGAGCTGGGACTTCTTCTTCGCCCTGGCGACCATCATCGGCCTGTACTCGATCCACCGCCTCGGCTACGTCGAGGAGCAGGGGCAGGGGCATGCGCGCGACCGCGCGGTGGTGGACGTGCTCTCCACCATGGCGAGGCGCGGCGTGCGCAACCTCTCGACCGTGGCGGGCTTGCGCGTGCTCACCGAGTTCCCGATGGAACTCCTCCGGCGCGCACTGCGGCGTGATCGCTCGAAGGACGATGCCGACGACGACTCGGGCTAGACGCGCTCAGCGACTCGCGGCCGTGGGCGCGCGGGCTTCGATCTCGGTCCGGATGCGCTTGTGCTCTGCGCGACTCAGGCGGTAGAAGCTCGCCACCAGCACCGTCACGGCGATCATCGCCAGCACGCCGGGACCCATGGCGAAGGCGAGGGTGCGCAGCGCCTCGGGGTCGATCGTTTCGGCCGTGGCGTTCCGCTGGATGCCCGCGAGGTCCACGATGAACCCCGAGATGATCACGCCCAAGCCGCCGATGGCCTTGGCTGCGAACGAGGCTGCCGCGAAGTAGATTCCCTCGTTGCGGCCGCCATGCAGGTGCTCGTGCTCGTCGGTGATGTCCGCGATCATCGAGCCGAGCATCACGCCCAGCACGCCAATGCCCATGCTGCAGACGGCGTTCGCCGTCATCACCAGCCAGAACAGGCGCATGTCGCCCTGTTCCGGTGCAAGGCCGAACAGGCTGAGGATGATCGGGCTGGTGTTCCACACCGCGTACCAGAGCAGCCCGCCGATGTAGAGGGTCTTCTTCTCCGGTACCAGCCGGGCGAGGGGCGTAGCGAGTGCGGCGCCGATGAAGCCGCCGAGTACCGACGCCGGGAAGCTGAGGCCGATCAGCTGCAGGCTGAAGCCGAAGTACAGCGTGCCCAGGTAGATCGACAGCGCCGACACCATGCCCATCGTCATGCCCCACAGCACGGCCGTCAGCACCAGCACCCGGAACGAGTGCGAGGTGAATGCCTGCCGTGCCTCGCGGAACACGTTGATGCCGCTGAACGGCCTTGCGTCGGGGCTGGCCTGGGGCAGGTGCGGTATGTGGCTGTGCGTGCCCCAGGCCGTCGCCACCACGCCGAGCACGATCACGATCGCAAAGGTGGCCGCGAACAGCGGGTAGGCCTCGGGGTTGAGCTGGCCGTTGGGGTACTCCGGTGTCGCCCGGAAGTACAGCTGCAGGCCGATGAGGAACACCATCAGCGTGCCCACAGAGCCGAACAGCGAGCGCAGGGCGGAGAGCAGCGTGCGCTCGTCGTAGCGCGTCGACAGCTCGGCCGTCAGTGCGGTGTGCGGGATGGAGTACACCGACTGGATCGAGCGCGTGAGCGTCGAGAACGCAAGCAACCAGAGGAACAGGCCCATCTCGCTGAGCCCTGCTGGCGGTGCGAACAGCAGATAGAACGAGAGCGCGAAGGGGATGGCTGCGCCGTACATGAATGGGTGCCGCCGCCCCCAGGCGCCACGCCGGCTGTCGGACCAGCTGCCGATGATCGGGTCGTTGAGGGCGTCGATCACTATCGCCACGACGATGGCCGTGCTTGCCAGCGCGCCCGAGAGGCCCAGCACCTGGTTGTAGAAGAACAGCAGGAAGAAGCCGAAGGACGTGCTCTGCACGCCCTCGGGGATCTGCCCCAACGCGAACATGATGCGCACGCGCCAGCTTGCGGTGGTTCCAGCCGTCATCTTGTTTCCCCAATGCCCTGGGCACCCTATGCCATCGGTCTGCGGCGCGCCATGACCGTGATCCTAGCCGCCACGACGAGCGGAGAGACCGCGCGCCTCAGCGGCCCTTGCGGAGCAGGCTGCCGACGCGCCGGCGAAGGCGCGCGATGGCCTCGCGCGTCGGCGCGTCGCCGAACAGCCATGCAGCCGGGAGTGCGATGCCCAGGTACAGGCTGCCGCCAAGCGCGAGCTCCAACAGCGCGCCTGGCGTGCCGTCCAGTCCGCAGCAGCCGTGCAGCGCGCGGGTGGCGAAGTGCGTGGCCGCAGCGGCGGGCACGGCGCTTGCGAGGGCGCGCCCCAGCGTGCCTGCAAGCGGCAGCAGCGCGGGTGCACCGTGCAGCAGGCGCGCCAGCAGCAGTGTCGCGAGTGCGTTGAGCGTGATCGCGACAGCGCCTGCGAGCGCGAGCCCGTTGACGCCCAGCATGTCACCAAGGAGTGCGTAGAGCGGCCAGGCAATGGCGACGAACAGGGTGCCCAGCAGCATCGGCCGCCACATGTCGGCGCGGGCGTAGAACGGTCGCACTGCGACCGTCTGCACCACCCAGGCCGGCACGCCGAGGCACAGCAGGGTGAGTGCGGTGGCGACGGGCGTGGCGTCTGCCACGGAGAACTGGCCACGCACGTAGACTGCGTGCACGAGCGGCTGCGCCAGGGCTGCCGTGCCGGCAGCGAGCAGCACCGAGACTGAAGTGGTCACCTGCAGCGTGCGCAGCACGAGGCGATCGAGTTCCTCCCGGGCACCGGACTCGACGAGGCGCGTGAATGCGGGCAATGCGGCCGTGGCAACTGCCTGACCCACGAGCCCGACCGGCAGTTGCATGAGCCGGCGCGCGAAGGCGAGTGTCGCGATGGAGCCGGCGGCGAGCAGGCCGCCGAACCAGCGGTCATACCACTCGTCCACGGTGATCAGGCTGACGCCGAGCATGAGCGGCAGCGCCACGACGAGGTACTGCCTGAACGCGGGATCGAACGGCGCAACGCGAAAGCCGATCTGCAGGCGACCGCGCGCTTCGTACAGCGCAGTTCCCAGTGAACCGAGCGCCGCACCCACGAGGGCACCCCACGCGAAGCCCTCGATGCCGAGGTCGAACAGACCCGCGCCGAGCGCGCCGCCCGCGATGATGCAGAGGTTGTAGACGATGGGTGCGGCGGCCTGGGAACCGAAGCGGCCGTCGGCCATCAGCGCGCCGCGCACGATGCCGCCAGCGATGAAGAACACCTGCGCCGGCAGGACGATGCGGGTGAGCGAACTCGTCAGCGCCTGGGCCTCCGCTTCGAAGCGCGGGAACTGCCAGGCCACCAGCGTCTCGGCGAACACCCAAAGCGCGATGCTCACGATCAGCGCAGCCGTGGTCATGGTGCCGAGCACGGTGGCGAGGAAGCGCTGCGCCGCTGCATCGCCCTGCTCGACCTTCATGCGTTCGTACAGCGGGATGAACGCGATCGACAGCGCGCCGCCGGCGAGGAAGTAGAACAGGATGTCCGGGATCTGGAAGGCCGCGTTGTAGGCGTCGGTGGCTCGGCCACGGCCGACGAGCCCGGCGATCACGGCCTCGCGAAGGAAGCCGAGCAGGCGCGATAGCAGCTGGCTCGCGGCCAGCAGCAGCGCGGCGATGCCGATGTTGCGTGCGGTGCGTCCGGTCATCGGGTCGCTGCGATCACTGCCGGGGTCTGGCCATCGTTGTCGTCGTTAGCGCTGCGCATGGGGTCGGTGATTCGCAGCCTGGTCGAGGCATGGGATCGCCGGCGCGGACGCGACGATGGCCCAGCGGGTCCGCGCGTGCAATGCGCTGCGCAGCGAAATGGGATGGGCAAGCTCAGGCAGCGCGTGCCGGCGGCACGAGGCTCATGAAGGCGGGGGCGATCGCGCCGGGCTGTCCGACTGCCACTCCCACAGCACGTCGATGGCGTTGCTGGTCGCGCCGGTCTCCGTCTGCAGGCTGAGCCGGTCGGTGACCCTGTAGCGCAGCTGCAGGCCGCCCGTGCGATTGAACACGCTGTACACGTAGCGTGCGCGCAGCCGCTGGGTGAGCTGCTTGCCGATGCGCACCTCGCCCGCATCGCGGGAAAGCGGGTTGCGCACTTCCAGCTCGTCGAGGCCCAGGCTGTCGCGCAGCACGCTGGTCACCGGCAATGCATCGAGCACGCCGAGTGCGAGCCCGGCCTCGCCGACGGCGCGCAGGTCGGTGTCGCTGCTCGCGGCGAGCGACTGCCCTGTGACCAGCAACGCGAGCGTCTCCTCGGCCGTGCGCGGTGGTTCGGAGAACAGCTGCGAGTTCATGCGTTGCAGCGGCCCGCTGATGCGCACGCCGACGATGTCGCGCGCCTTTCCGTCGCGCCCGTTGCCGGCGCCCCCGGTGTCGTCGAGGTTGCGCGTGGCGCGCGCATCCACGCGTGGGTTGTCGGCCGGCCCGTTGAAGTCGAGCCGGCCACGTTCGACGTTCAGCCGCACGCCGTAGGTATCGAGGCTGCCCTCGACCGCGTCCACGAAGCCCAGCACGCGCAGCGGTTGCGGCGGCCGCGCAAGCACGCGCAGCTGGCCCTTCAGGCGCGTCTTCAGGCCGGCGGCGGTGAAGCGTACGGCGTCGCCGAGCAGCACCTGGACGTCTGCCGTCCACGCGAACGCGGGGCTCGCCGGTGCGGCAGGCCGGGCCGGGGGGGCGCGCGGATCGAGCGCTGGATGGATGACCACGTCGTCGGAGAGGCCACCGCGCCGCGCATCGGTGCTGCTGAAGCGGATGTCGGCGGCATCGATGGTCACGCTGCCGCCGATCTCGGCAACGTTTCCCGCGGGATTGCGCCGCATCGTCACCCGCAGGTCGGGCGACAGCGAGGCGACCAGGTCGCGTTGCTCGACGAGTCGCAGGCGGCTGCCCTTCACCGTGGCGTCGAGGGTGGGCTGCGTCAGTCGCTCGAGCCCGAGCGCACCGGCGATCGCCATGCCGCCGAGGCTGCCATCGAATGTCGCCCGGGTGCCGTCGCCGCGCAGTGCGAGCGCCAGCGGCATCGGGCCAATGCCGAGTGCCGGCACCCGCACGCGGCCCTTCACGTCGCCCGCACCGCCGAGGCTGGGTGCCGCGGCGGTGCCGCCGATCTCGAGGCGCACGCGCGCATTGCCCTCGAGGTAGAACTGCCGCGTGTCCGTGAGCAGCGCCTGCAGGAAACCGAGGTCGCGCAGCGTACCAGCGAGCTGGCCGTCGAGTGTTCCGGCAGGACCCCTCAGCACCTCGGCGTCCAGGGTGCCGATCGCGTCCGAGTGCAGGTGTGCGTCCAGGGTGGCGCTGCCTGCCGGCGCGAAGGGCCAGCTGAACTGCGCCTTCACGGTCTCGACGGCGATGCGGCGACGGTTGAGCTGCGCTGTGGTGCCCTCCGCGTGCAGGCTGCCGGCGATGCGCCGCGGATCGACGTCGAGCTCGCCATTCAGCCGGCCCTCGATGCGCAGCGCCTCGACGCGGGCAAGCGGCAGCAGGCCCAGTGGGATGCTTGCGATGCGTACGCGTGCGTACGCACCGGCAGCTGGCCCGGTGGCTGTATGGCGGGCGTTGTCGATGCACAGGCTCGCGCCGTCATTGCCATCGACACACAGCGGGCCGAGGCGGGCCTCGCGCGCGCTCGCGCTCGCCGTCGCGGGCTCGCGCAGCCGCCAACGACCGTACTCAGGGGTGTTGAGGGCGACGCGATCGAGCGTGCCGCGCCACAAGGCGTCCGCCAGGGCGGTGCCACGCAACGCACCGCGCATGGCCGCCTGCAGCTCGCCAGCATCGGCGGTCGCGGTGATCTCGAGGCCGTGGTCGCCGGGCGTGCCGCGCAGAGAGGCGCGCAGCCGTTCGACGCGTGGCACACCGGCAGCGTTGCCGAAGGCGAGCCCCGTGCCGTCTGCCGTGACGTCGATGCGCCGGTCGAGGTCCGCCGTGCCGCGAGCCTGCACCCGCGTGATCGCTGCCACGCGTGCGCCGCGCTCGTTCGCGATGGCCAGGTCCCGGCCGTCGAGTTCGAAGCCGATGCGCCGCCCCTGCAGCTCGCCGTTGCCATCGAGCCGACCGCGCAGGCGCGTGGACAGCGTGGAGAGATCGCCGAGCCGCCACCGCGCGTCGTAGGCGGCTGTGCTGCGGTCCCCGCGGCGATCGACATGCAGGGTATTGCGCAGGTTCTCGAGCATTGCCCGTTCGAGCGCCACGCCCTCGCCGTCGAGCTCGAACGCGACCTCGGCTTTCATCGCGTGCGCGATCAGCCTGCCATCCGCCCGCAACTCGACCCTGGCGTGCAGGGGCGGCAGGACATGACTTCCGATCGTGCCGGCGACGCGCAGGCTCGATGTCGCGCCGTCGAGCCAGTGCGCGGCGTCGATGTCCTCGGCGTCCAGCGCCAGCCGCGCCAGCCAGGTCGAAGGGTCCAGCTCGCCGCGCAGCCGCGCCGTGTTCGTGCCTGCCTGTACACGCGCCGAGATCGGCATGCGGGCACCTGTCCACGCGCTCGTGCCGTCGATGCGCAAGACACCGAGCGCAGGCACGGTCGCATCCGCACGTACCTGTATCGGCATGGGGCGGCGGGTGAAGTCCATGCCCACCAGCAACTTCTCGAGCACTGCGGTGCCGAGCACGAGCCGAGGGATGAGGGCACCGAGCCGCCCCCCGCGCAGCGCCACGGTGCCGCGGATCGGCAGCGGTGCGGCGACGGCGGCATGGCCGCGCAGGTCGGCCGGTTCGCCGCGCACATCGAGCGTGCCGTCGGCAGGTGCGCTTGCATGCAGGCGCTGCCATCGCCCGCGCAGGTGCACCTGGCGCGGCAGCGTCAGTGCCGCGTCGAGATCGACCTCGCGCAAGCGCACGTGCTCGGCGAGCACGAACATGTCTGTGCTGGCGCGGCGCAGGTGCAGGTCGGTACCTGCGGCGTCGAAGCGGCCCGTGAGGCCGATGAAGCGCAACTGCACATCGTCCACCTGCAGCGCGAGGTCGCGCACGCGCAACCGGTCGATGCGCAACGTCGGCACACGCAGCTCGCGCGATGGCCCCGGGGAACGCGTCGAGACGAGCACCTGCATACCGGCCGTCTCCGCGTGGGTGAAGGCGATCTCGCCGCGTGCCAGCGCCGTCCAGTCGGGCCGTAGCCGCAGTGCGCGTGCGTCCACCCGCCAGCTCGTGCCGCGCAGGTGCAGCCCGCGCAACAGCTGGTCGCCGTCCGCCAGCCGGGTGACCGACTCGAGCCGGTGCTCGTCCGCGAACCGAGCGAGCACCAGCTCGCCCAGCCCGCGCAGCCCGAGCACGTACAGGGTGACGGCCACGGTGGCGGCGAGCACCACCAGGGCAGCGAACGACCCGCCGAGGATCTTCGCGACGGTGCGCCGTGTCACTGCACTCGCCCGATGCCGATGTGGATGCGCACCTGCTGGTCGGAATCCGTCAGCGGATGGGCGAGGTCGACGCGCACGCTGCCGACCGGCGAATGCCAGCGCAGCCCGATGCCCACGCCCGTGCGCATGCCGACGGGCAGGTCATCGAAGGCGTTGCCACTGTCCGCGAACACCGCCCACGACCAGGTCGGCGCGAACAGACGCTCATACTCGAGGCTCGCGGAGACGCGATGGCGGCCGCCGCGCACCTCGTTCTGGTTGTCGCGCGGCCCGAGGCTCTTGAAGTCGTAACCACGCACGCTGTCGTCGCCGCCCGCGAAGAGGCGATAGCTGGGCGGCAGTTCGGAGAATCCGGCAACCCAGGCCGTGCCGCCCTCGAGCCGTGCCAGCACGCGCGCCTGCGGACCAGCAGCGAAGGCGCGCCGAACCTCGAGCTGCAGCTGCAGGAAGCTGACGTCGGAGAGCAACTGCGTGTGCGCGCCCGAGAGCACGGCCGCCGCACGCCAGCCCGTGTCGAGCGGGCCCGCGCCCAGGTTCGCCACGCTGCGTTCCAGGCGCAGGCTGGGCACGAGCAGCAGGCTGTTGCCGCGATCGTCACCCACCTCGAAACGCTCGTGGGCGAGGTCAAGCGCGTAGGTCCTGCGCCAGCCGCTCGACTGCAGGCGCACGTTGCGCACGCCGATGGTGGCGGTGTCGGACTGCGTCTGGTCGGTGCGCTCGCGGCGGCCACCCGCATCGAGTGTCCACCAGCGTTCGGCCGGACGATTCGACGGAATGCGATAGCCGATCGATGCCTCCGAGATCACTGGCGAGACCTTGAGTGCAGCGTTCGCCTGATGGCCGCGATCGTTGACGAAGCGATTCTCGTAGGCGAGCTGTCCGCGCGGGCCGATGTCGGTGGCGAAGCCGGCACCGAGCGTGGTCGCAATCCTCGGCAGCGGCGTCAGCGTTGCCGTCACCGGCACGCGACCGTCGACTGCCGCGTTGGGTTCGGGATGCACGTCGATCGAGGCGAAGTAACCGGATTCGGTGAGGCGCGTGCGCAACAGGTCGATCTTGTCCGCCTGGTAGGGGTCACCGGGCCGGAATGGCGCCATGCGTTCGATCAGCGCCGGGCGCAGCGGCAGGTCGCGCGCGTCGAACTGCAGTTCGCCGAACGCGTGGCGCCTGCCCGGTTCGAACACGAGCGCGACGTCGGCAGCGCCCTCCTCGGGGTAGATGTCCACGATGTGTTCGGAAAAGGTGGCAGTGAAGTAACCCGTCTCCTCGGCCTGACGCGACAGCGCGGACTTGAAGGACTCGTAGCGCGCCTCGATGAACGGCTCGCCGACGCGCAGCGGTTGCGTGCCGAGGATCTCGCGTAGCGCGGGATCGTCGCTGTCCCGCAGTTCGACGCGCAGCGCGCGCACGAGGGCAGGTTGACCCTCGATCACCGTGAATCGCAGCCGCCAGCAGGGTGGAACCGGGGCGTTCATGCCCGCCGCGGGCGTCGTGCTCGCGGCGACGCGCGGCGCGCTGATCCGGACGTTGATGGTCGGTGTGTAGTCGCCCGCGCGCCGGCGTGCCGTCACGATCGCTTCGCGCCATTCGGACTCGGCGCGTTCCGCGCGCCAGGGTCTTGCATCACAGGGCAGTGGTACCGGTTCGGGCTCGATGTCGTCGCGGTCGATGCCCTCCAGCACGATCTCCGCCACGGGACCGCTGCTGGCCTCGCCGTCGTCTGCGCGCTCGCCACCGATGTCGCTGCCGGTTGCCGGCATGTTGTCGCCCGGCTGCAACACATCGCCCAGCCAGGCACGCTGGGTGGCGCAACCACTGGCCATCAGGACGACACAGAACCACAGGACCTTGCCGAGGAGCGCGCGACCATTCGCGCAGCGACGGCGCGTGCCATGCCCATGCACCTCGCACGGCATGCGCGCCGGGATGGGTGTGGACGGGCGGACCTTATGCACGACGGAGGAATCCTCGGTGGTCGCGGTTGGCGGCGACCGCAGGCCCGCCGATGGGCGACGGCGCGGAAGCCCATGCTACCTGCCGTGGTTGGGTGCGCGCGGCGTGCCGGACGCGCGCAGGAAGGCAGGGCGAGCGGGGCCTACCCCCAGGCATCCGGACCCGTTGCCGCCGGTTGCTAGTCGTGCTGCCGCCGGGTCGCGCGTGCGCCGCGGCCCGGCAGGGCGGTGTCATCGGTTTCCAGGCCGCTCGCACGGACAGGTCGTGCAATGGTGCGCGACGCGTGCCTGCGCTTCCGTGCGCCGGACTTGTCCAGGCCGGGCTTCTTCAGGCTGGCTTTTTCCAGGCTGGCCTCCTTCAGGTTGGTCTCGTCCAGAAGGGGCTTGTCCAGGCTGGCCGTGCCTGGACCGGGTTTGTGGGTGGCCGTGCGCGAGTGCGTTGCCGCAGCGCGTGCCGCAAGCCTGCCGGTACCGCCCGTTGCGGGTGTGGCGGATTTTCTCCCGCTCCACAGGGCCGCGGCGACAGCCTCGAAGCGATCGACGAACACCACTTCCACGCCGTTGCGCACGCTCTGCGGCACCTCGGCGTACTCGGCCTGGTTCGCCGCTGGCAGCAGCACATGGCCGATGTGCATCCGCTTTGCCGCCAGCAGCTTCTCGCGCACGCCGCCGATGGGATACACCTGCCCTGTCAGCGTGAGCTCGCCCGTCATCGCCAGGTCGGCGCGCGGCGCCTGGCCGCGGGCGAGGGAGAGCAGGGCGCTCGCCATCGTGATGCCGGCGCTCGGGCCGTCCTTCGGCGTTGCGCCTGCGGGCACATGCAGGTGGATGAACGCGTCCTCGAAAAAGGCCGGATCGGCGCCGAACTCCGCAGCATGGGCAACCATGTACGAGTACGCGATCTCCGCGGATTCGCGCATGACCTCGCCGAGCTGCCCGGTGATCCTGAGTCCGGCGCCGCGGCGATGCACGACCGTCGCCTCCACCGGCAACGTCGCACCGCCGAGCGCGGTCCAGGCGAGGCCGGTGATCACGCCGACGCCACGTTGCCGACGCTCGTCACTGAACGGCGGCTTGCCGAGGTAGCCCTCGATGTCGTGCGCCTTGACGCGGATGGGCGTGGTTGCACCCTGCAACATGCTCACCACCGACTTGCGCACGATGGTCGCCAGCTGCTTCTCGAGCCGGCGCACGCCGGCCTCACGGGCATAGCCGTCGATCACGCGTCGCAATGCGGGCGTGTCGAAGGCGAGCTTGCCGCGGCGCGGCAGGCCGGCGCGTTCGAGCAGACGGGGTAGCAGGTGGTCGCGTGCGATGGCCAGCTTCTCGGCCGCGAGATAACCCGAAAGGTGGATCACCTCCATGCGGTCCAGGAGTGGCCCGGGGATGGTGTCGAGCTGGTTCGCGGTGCAGACGAACAGCACCTTCGACAGGTCGACCTTCACATCGAGATAGTGGTCGCGGAACTCCGCGTTCTGCTCCGGATCGAGCACCTCGAGCTGTGCGCTCGCCGGGTCGCCCTGGTAGGACGCACCGATCTTGTCGATCTCGTCCAGCATGATCACCGGATTGGCCGTGCCGCAGTCCTTCAGGGCCTGGATGAGCTTTCCCGGCATGGCGCCGACGTAGGTGCGGCGATGGCCCTTGATCTCGGCCTCGTCGCGCATCCCGCCGAGCGAGAAGCGATAGAACTTGCGGCCCATGGCAGCGGCGATGGAGCGACCGAGCGAGGTCTTGCCGACCCCGGGTGGTCCCACGAGCAGCAGGATGGAGCCCGCGACGTCGCCCTTCATGATGCCGACGGCGAGGTGTTCCACGATGCGCTTCTTCGAGTCTTCGAGGCCCTCGTGCGAACGGTCGAGCTCCGTCGCGGCAGCCCGCAGGTCATTGGCATCCTGGCTGTAGCTGCCCCATGGCACGCTCGTCAGCCAGTCCAGGTAGTTGCGCGTGACGCCGTACTCCGCCGAGCCGGACTCGAGCATCGACAGCTTGCGCATCTCCTCGTCGATGCGCTGCTGCGCGGCCTGTGGAACCACGCGCTCGCGCAGCCTTGCGCGGAAGCCGTCCAGCTCCGCGGTCTTGTCGTCCTTGGTGATCCCGAGTTCCTTCTGGATGAACTCCAGCTGCTGCCGCAGCACGTGCTGCCGCTGGTGCCCCTGCATCTCCTTCTCGACGTGCTGCCGGATCTCCATCTGCGCGCGCGCAATCTGCAGCTCCTTGTTCAGCAGTTCGAGCGCAAGCTCGAGGCGCGGCAGGATGGGCAGGGTCTCCAGCACCCGCTGCAACTCGTCACGGCTCGCGGTGGTGAGGCTCGCTGCGAAGTCCGCCAGCACCGACGGCTCGTTGGGATTGGAGCGCGACAGGAAGACCTTCAGTTCCTCGCCGTAGAGCGGATTGAGCGGGATGAGCTCCTTGATGGTGTTGATGATGGCGACTGCATAGGCCTTCACGTCCGCGCTGGTTTCGGCTCCGCGATCCGGGAAGTACTGCACCGACGCCGTGAGCGGCTTCTCGCGGTGCAGCCAGCGCACGATGCGGAAGCGCTGCAGGCCCTCGAGCAGCACCTGCAGCGTGTCGTCCTGGCGGTGCACGCGGTGGATGCGGCAGACAGTACCGATTTCGTAGGTGTCCGAGAGTGTGACCGGCGTCGATGTGGCGGCCCCGCCCCGGGAGTCGCTCGAGCCGCCGGCGCGCTGCAGCACCACGCCCAGGACGTTGTGCTTGCTCTCCTTCACGGCCATGAGCGTCGGCAGCCACACCTCGGCGTTCATCAGCAGCGGGATCGCCTGCCCCGGGAAGAACGGGCGATGTTCCTGCGGCAGCAGGTGCAGCACCGGCGGCAGGATGTCGGAGGGCAGCAGGATCTGCGTGCCCGTGCTGTTCTGGCCCGCACTCGGGACCGAAGGAATCTGGTTGTCGCCTGAGCCCATGGTTTCCCCGTGTCTGTATCGCCTGATCCGGCTGGTCTGCCCGCACTGGCGGGGTCCGTGTCGCGGGGCGCCTGCCGCCTACGCCTGCGATGCACCTCGCGATGGAGGGGGATATGGGGCGAATCGGGTCGATTCCAACGCGCGCACTCGGGTCGCGGCGTGCCGTCGCGTGTTCGTTGCCCGCGACGTCGACGCGGGACGTGACGCAGCGGGTTTGCAATGACCCGACCCGACCACTATCGTTGCCGCCGCGCAGTTGGGGCGAAGGCCCGGTGCGCAGGGCGACGGGATCACGAGGCAAGGAGGCACGGAAGTGCGTTCCATGAACACGAACATGATCATGAACAGCGGTGTGGTGCGCGTGCACTGCATGACGACGACCGGCACGACGACGACTGGCACGACTCGCCGTCGGGCCGCCGGTCTTCGCACGCACTAGTCGTCGAAGAACACGGGTGGCCCGGAGACGCGGCCGCCTCGCAACGCCAAACCCTGGCAGGCGGTCCCGAAGCGGGCAGTCTTCCGGGGTTTGGTGTTTCTGGCACGCCCATCCGCACCCGCAGCGCCCAGGCTGCACGCGGATGACGAACCGGACGCTGGTACAACAGGCGCGACAGGCTCGATGACGGCAGTCTCGCGCGCAGCTCCCGAAGAGAGGAAGGGAACGAGTCATGGCACTTGAACACAGCGGCGAACTGTCCGAACAGGACGAGCTCTATCGAATCCGGCACAGTCTTGCGCATGTGCTTGCCCAGGCGGTGCTGGAGATGCGCCCCGGGACCACGCTGGGCTTCGGCCCGCCGATCCGCGACGGCCTGTATTACGACTTCGTGCTATCGAGCCCGATCACCGAGGAGCACTTCCTCGAGCTCGAGCAGAAGATGCGCAGGATCCTGAAGGCTGGCCAGCGCTTCACCCGCGAGGACCTGCCGCAGCAGGAGGCGCTGGACCGGCTGCTGCAGATGGGCGAGCCCTACAAGATGGAGTACGCACGCGAGCTGTTCGCGAAGCACGGGCTCGGCAACCTGTCGTTCTTCAAGAACGGCCCGTTCCTCGACATGTGCGAAGGCCCGCACGTCGACAGCACGGCGAAGATCCCGCGCGATGCGTTCAAGATCCGCAACGTCGCTGGTGCGTACTGGCGTGGCGATTCGCGCAACACGATGATGACGCGCATCTACGTCTGGGCATTCGCGTCCAAGGCCGAGCTCGACGAGCACGTCAAGGCCTACCAGGACGCGCAGCAGCGCGACCACAAGAAGCTCGGCCGCGAGCTGCGCATATTCCACATCGACAACGACATTGGCCGTGGCCTGCCGCTTTGGCTGCCGAACGGCACGATCATCCGTGACGAGATCGAGAAGTTCGCCAAGGAACTGGAGTTCAAGGCGGGCTACCAGCGGGTGTCCACGCCGCACCTGGCGAAGGCATCGCTCTATCACCAGACCGGGCATCTGCCGTACTACGAGGATGGCATGTACCCGCGCATGGAGGTGCTGGAACATGCGGACGAGGAGGGTACTGACGGCAACACGAAGCCGCAGGTGAAGGAGGCCTACTACCTGCGGCCGATGAACTGCCCGCATCATCACAAGATCTTCGACGCCGAGCCGCGCAGCTACCGCGAGCTGCCGCTGCGCCTGGCCGAGTATGGCCAGGTGTTCCGCTGGGAGGATTCGGGCGGCGTGAGCGGCCTGGTGCGCGTGCGCTCGATGGCGATGAACGATGCGCACATCTACTGCACCGCGGAGCAGATCAAGGACGAGTTCAAGGCCGTGATGCGGATGTACGACACCGCGTACAGCACGCTTGGCTTCGCGAAGTACCGCATCCGCCTGTCGCGCTGGGATCCCGAGGATCCCAAGGGCAAGGACAAGTACGTCGACGACCCGCCGGCGTGGGCACGCACCGAGCAGCTGCTGCGCGAAGTGCTGGAGGAGATGCAGATTCCCTACGTGGATGGGCCCGGGGAAGCCGCGTTCTATGGGCCGAAGCTCGACTACCAGTTCGCCACGGTGACCGGCCGCGAGGAGACGGTGAGCACCGTGCAGCTCGACTTTGCAGTGCCGGGCCGGCTGAACCTCAGGTACGTGGGCCCGGATGGCCTCGAGCACACGCCCTACTGCATCCACCGCGCGCCCTTCAGCACGCACGAACGCATGGTCGCGTTCCTCATCGAGCACTTCGGCGGTGCATTTCCGACCTGGCTGGCGCCCGTGCAAGCGCAGGTGGTGACGGTGTCGGACCACTACGAGGGCTACGGGCAGATGATCGTCGATCGCCTGCGCGAGCAGATGATCCGTGCGGAGATGGCGCCCCAGAGCGAAACCGTCAGCAAGAAGATTCGTGAAGGCACCACGCAGAAGATCCCGAACCTGCTGATCTGCGGCGAGCGCGAACAGGCGGACGGCACCGTGACCTTGCGGCGCTACGGCGTGAAGGAGCAGGTCACGCTGTCGATCGACGACTTCGAGCGGGCGCTCGTCGAGACGATCCGCACGCGGTCACTCACCTTCAGGATCTGAGCTGGCGCGCATCGCCTGCACGCATGCGTGCAGGCGATGGCTGGGTCCTTCTGGCCCTGGCGAGCGTGAGCGGATCGTCAGCGCTGCGCCGTGCGCGGGGCGTTGGCGGGCTTGCGCGATGTGGCGATGAAGTCGAGCAGGATGTGGCCGCTCTCGCGCAACATGGCATCGGGCTTGTCCTGCTTTTCGTCCTTCCCGTCGCTCGCGGCATTGGCTGCGCCCGGCGTGACCGTGCCGCCGTGAGGTGCGGTGCCTTCGCCGGAGCTGCCGGAGGTCAGCGGTGGCGGCCCGCCAGCAGCGACGGCCGGATTGCCATCCTCGTCTTCCTCGAGGTCGTTGATGCTGGCGAGCAGGGGTTCGCCGCGCGCGCGTCGCAGGTCGTTCTCCAGCTTCAGGCGCCAGGCGTCTTCCTCGGCCTGTTCGGTGCGCCGCGTCGCGATGTTGAGCGACACGCGCTTGCGCTCACGCTCGGTGAGGCTGCGGGCGACGATCTGGCGCACGTAGTTGAAATCCGGATCGTTCGCGACGCGGGCACGATGCGCTGCGGTCAGCTGTGGCAGCACGGTGGCGAGATTGCCGAGACGGCGGTGGGCGGCGGGCGGGATGGTATCCCAGGGCATCGCGTCGTCGAGTGCGCTCTCCCCGATCAGGGTCGGATCGAGCACGTCCGGGAATGCAACGTCAGGTGCCACGCCGCGGTGCTGCGTGCTCTGGCCAGAGATGCGATAGAACTTCTGCTGTGTGTACTTGAGTTGCCCGCGTGACAGGTCTTCCAGCGATTGCACCGTGCCCTTGCCGAAGGTGGTGCTGCCGATGATCAGCCCGCGCTGGTAGTCCTGGATCGCCGCCGCGAAGATTTCCGACGCGGATGCGGACATGCGGTTCACCAGCACGGCCAGCGGGCCATTCCAGGCGGCCTGGCCGTCGTCGTCGGAGTAGATGGTCACCCGCCGGTTGGCACCGCGCAGTTGCACCGTGGGGCCGCTGTCGATGAACAGACCAGTGAGCGAATTCGCTTCCACCAGCGAGCCGCCACCGTTGTTGCGCAGGTCGATCACCAGGCCTTCGGCGCCTTCGGCCTTCAGCTCGTTGATCAGCCTGGCAACATCGCGGGTGGTGCTCTTGTAGTCCGGCACGCCGCGCTGCATGGCTTCGAAATCCGCATAGAAGGTGGGAATCGAGATCACGCCGATGCGGTGTGTGCGGCCGTTGTCGTCGATGGTGAGCAGCTTCTTCTGGGCCGACTGCTCCTCGAGCTGCACGGTGTTGCGCGTGATCTGCACGATCTTCGTTCCGCCGTCGGAGCCGACCGGCATCACCTCCAGGCGCACCACGGTGGCCTTCGGGCCGCGGATCATCTCGACCACGTCGTCCAGCCGCCACCCGACGACGTCCGTGATCGGGCCGGAGGCCCCCTGACCGACGCCGACGATGCGGTCCTGCGGCTTCAGTTCGCCGCCCTTGTCTGCCGGACCGGCGGGCACGAGGCTGACCACGGTGACGTAGTCGTCGTCGCTGCGCAGCACCGCGCCGATGCCCTCCAGCTGCAGGCTCATGGTGATGTTGAAGTTCTCCGACATCCGCGGCGAGAAGTACTGGGTGTGCGGATCGTAGGTTGAGGCGAAGGCGTTGACGTAGGCCCCGAAGGCGTCCTCGGTGGCGGTCTTCAGCGTCTGCTGCAGCCGGTTGCGGTAGCGCTTGAGCAGCAGGTCCTGGATCTCGGCGGCACTCTTTCCGTGCAGCTGCATGGGGATGATGGTGGCCTTCAGCCGGCGCAGCCACAGCTGGTCGAGCGCGGCTTCGTCCCGCGGCCAGGGCGCTTCCGCGCGATCGATCTCGAGGGAGTCGTTGGCGGCAAGGTCGATCTTGTCGACGCCACCACCGATCACGCGCAGCAGGTGCTGCAGGCGCTGGGTCACCCGCAGCTGGTAGCGGTTGAAGATGTCGTACGCCGGTGCCAGATCGCCGCTGCGCAGGGCTTCGTCGAGGTGGGTCCGATAGCGCTCGAAGGACTGGATATCGGCTGCAGTGAAGTACGCGCGATCCTCGTCGAGCAGCTTCAGGTAGGCGTCCAGCGTGTGGGCCGAGGCCGCGTCGTCCAGTGGACGCTTGATGAAGTGATGCGTCTGCAGCTGGTCGACTACGTTGCGCGCGGTTCGTGGATGCTCATCGAGCGGGATGAGCGCTGGCGGCGCTGCCAGCAGCTGTGCCTCACGGGCGGTCGCCGCATCGCCGGGCGCGGCTGCGCCCGCACCGCCGATCGTGACTGGTGGTGCAGCCGGCGCGTTGGCGCCGATCAGCAGGGCGGCCGTCAGCAGCAGTGCGACGGTCAGGAGTGCGGATCGGGCTTGGGGCATGTGCTGTACCGGGGACGGAGCGTGAAGGAACGGCGGCGGCGATGAGACAGCGATGAGACGGCGATCACGATGAAACGTCGGCGCGTGCGGTTTGGATGCAGCGCGACCCCGGCCGGTTCCCGCGGGCAACGCGAAAGCGCGACACTGGTGACCCGCCCTGCATCTGCCTGCGCACTACAGCAGCCGCGCCTTCGCACTTCTCAGCTGCCGCGCCTTCGCACGACCCTGTGCGCGTCGAGCGCACTGCCTGCAGCATCCTGACACGACCACCCTTAGGGAATGGTAGAGGTCGTTTCGGCGAGCCTGCAAGGAAAGGTGTGCGCTGGTAGGCTGCGCGCCTCTTTTTCGGAGCCGCACATGTGCTGAACGGGATCAGGAAGCTCTTCGGGAATTCGCTCGCGACCGACGCCTCGGGCGTGCCGCTGCGCAAGCCGGTCACAGGCAAGGTGCTTGGTGGCATTGCCGTGCTGGGGGCCGTGGGCCTCGTTGCCCTGGCGGCAGAGCGGGCACAGTCGCCGGCGAGCGAACCGCCTGCGGCGGTGGCAGCTGCCGGTGCCGTGCCTGGCGAGGAGGTTCGCGGGCCAGGCAGCTACGCGTTCGGATTCAGCCTCGGCGCGCAGATCGGCGGCAATATCCGCGGGCAGAACATCGACATCGACATGGAACAGTTCATGGAGGGCTTCCGGACGGCCCTGACGGGCGCGCAGCCGCGCATGACCGAGGAGCAGATGCAGAAGGCGGTCGAGGATCTGCAGCGGCGGCAGGAAGCGCTGGCAGCGGCGGCCGAGACGCGCCGGCAGCAGGAGAATACGAAGTTCCTGGCCGAGAACGGCAAGAAGCCGGACATCGAGACCACGAGCTCAGGCTTGCAGTACCAGGTGCTGAAGAGCGGCGACGGCACCAAGGCCGGTGCTTCGAGCCTGGTCGTCGTGCACTACGAAGGTCGGCTGCTCGACGGCACGGTGTTCGACAGCTCGATTTCCCGCGGCCAGCCTGCGGCGATGCGCGTGGATGGGGTGATTCCCGGCTGGCAGGAAGCCCTGCAGGCGATGCGTGAAGGCGACAAGTGGCGGCTGTGGATTCCGTCCGAGCTTGGCTATGGCGCCCAGGGTGCGGGCCGGATGATCCCGCCACACTCGGTGCTGGTGTTCGAGGTCGAACTCATCGAGGTCAAGGACGAGAACACGCCAGACGGTCCGGCGCGCCCGCCCGCGGAGTGAGCTGTCACGCAGGAAACGCGGCGCGTCCGCGCCGCGGCACCTCGCATCGCCGCGGCGAGCGCAGTTCGCAACGGCGGATGGCACCCGGTTTCGTCGGTCCGCCCCGGGGCGACGGAGAGGCCGCACTCGACCGGGACCCCGGACTAGTTGAGGTCCACGAAGAAGCGATCGAGGCGCGGCAGGAAGTAGTCGCCGACCGAGAAGGCGATCGCGTGGGCCCGGCCCAGTACCCGCCAGCGCGCGACCATGCCGATCATGCGGAAGTCGCCGCTGTCGTCGCGATTGTCCCCGAGCATCAGGTAGCTGCCCGCGGGCACTGTCACGGGTCCGAAGTAGGTGTTCGCGACATCGTTGCGGATGCGGCAGTGCGACGGCAGGCGTGCGAAGCTCGGCTGGTCGCTCGGCTCGATCATGATCACGCGCGACTGACCGCCGATCGACTCGTGAAAGAACTTGTGGCATTCCGGGTGCGGCGTCGGCAGTTTCACGATCTCGTCTGCGCGAAGCGGCTGGTAGGTGGCTGCCTCGCCGTTGACGAAGAGCCGGTTGGCGCGGAGTTCGACCACGTCCCCGGGCACGCCAATCACCCGCTTGACGAAGAGCCGCTCGTCCATCGGCGAGTCAAAGGTGACGACCTCCCCGCGCTGCGGGTCGCTCCACTGGTCGATGCGCAGGAAGGTGAAGGGCACCCGCAGGTCGTAGGCGAGCTTGTTCACGACGATCCGGTCGCCCTCCAGGATGTTGGGCTTCATGCTGCCTGACGGGACCTGATTCCAGTCCGCGACCGCCGAGCGGACGACGAGCATCAGTGCCACGAAGAGCAGGAATCCACGCCACTCATGCCAGAAGTTACGCACGCTCTCCATCATTTCCTCTATACCGTTTGGTGCCGCCCGGCTCTTCCGACCCTGGGCACCGCGCGCTTGACCGATGCGGCCGTATGTTGACAGATCGGGAGGGAATGATTTCCTTCCCATTCGCGGCAGTTTGCGAAAAAATCGCCGTAACCCCTTGATGAGTTGGGATGGGATCAACCGTGGAAGAGACCAAGCCAGCGTCCTCTCGCCTCCCGACGACCGACTGGATGCTGCGATGCGAGTCGGGACCCTTGTCAGGGAAGCTGTTTCCGCTCTCCGAGCGCATGGTCATCGGGCGGGCACTGACCTGCGACATCTCGATCCCCGAGGGCGGCCTGTCGCGGGAGCACGCCGAGATGCTGGTGGTCAGCAACCAGTTGTTCGTGCGTGATCTGGAGTCGTCCAACGGCACCTTCCACAATGGTGAGCGGGTGGCCGAGGCGCGACCCGCGCACGGCGATCTGGTCGCCTTCGACAACATGCGTTTCCGGGTGATCGGCCCGTCGAACGACATGGATCGCACGATCATCAGCATGGCACCGGCCCGGATCGCAAAGGCGACGGCGCCGTCCGTGCCGTCGACGGCGGACACCCCGCCGGCTGTGCCCGGGGATGCGGTACCCGCTGCCGCCCGGGCAGCGGC